>JAEEGH010001798.1_pt1 | contig 60350 bp, 67 predicted proteins | sample 9134181 | NCBI WGS metagenome assembly JAEEGH01 (sample SAMN16246544, study PRJNA631951) | gut metagenome | biome: gut microbiome; feature: rumen; material: DP-attached | host: Bos | place: Iran: Karaj | collected 2018-10
ACCAAAAAATAATCTTCTGTGGCGGCATTATTAACAATATGCGGTAAAAATCCGATTAATATATTGAGAAGGTTTTTTAGCAATTTTCGGAAAGGGGCAGATTATGAAAGCAAAAAAATACACTCATATTTCCGGAACAGACAAACTGGAATTGTCGGTTTTAAGATTCGAGCCCGAAAGTCCGGATGAAATAAAGGGAATCGTTCAGCTCGTGCATGGCATGAACGAATATAAAGAGAGGTATATTCCTTTTATGGAGTATCTGACCGACCACGGTTACATCACGGTGATTCACGATCACAGAGGCCACGGCGCGAGCGTAAAAACTCCCGACGATTTAGGATACATGTACGAGGGCGGATACGAGGCGTTCATAGAGGATGCGCATGAGATAACTTTGGAAACCAAGGCGTATGCAAAAGAGCTCATAAAAGAAGAGCTCCCCTATATTCTCCTCGGACACAGCATGGGCTCGATGGTTGTAAGATGCTATTTAAGAAAATATGATGCGGACATCGACAAGCTCGTTGTCATTGGCTGTCCGTCAAAAAAGCCCGGCATGAAACCCGGACTTGCACTCATAAAAATGGCTGTGAAAATGAAGGGCGAGAGAACCAGATCAAAGTTCATTTCTGATCTGGTAATGGGCGATTACGAGAAGAAATTTAAAAAAGAAGAAGTGCCGCATATGTGGGTTAACTCCGATCCCGAAAAGGTTAAAAAGTATAACGAAGACCCGCTCTGCAATTACACATTTACCTTAAACGGTTACTTAAACCTCGTAAAACTCACAATGTTAACATATACCGACGGCGGATATGTGATGAATAACCCCAATCTTCCCATCAGATTTTTCTCGGGCGCGGACGATCCCTGCGCAGTAAACGAAAAAGCTTTCAAGGAAGCTCAGGAACTTTTAAGAAAGCAGGGCTATAAGGATGTCGCCGGAAAAATGTATCCGAACCTTCGCCACGAGATTTTAAACGAAGACGAAAAAGATAAAGTATATGAAGACATTCTGAATTTTATTAAGTAAATTATAGTAATTTTTTCTACCCTTTGACTCCCTGCCGATGCAGTTATCTGCCGGCTTTTCTGTTTCTGTATTTCCATAAAAGCGAATAGTAATTGTAAAAGATGAATGGTGATTTCATGCAGAGATTCACCATTTTTTCTTCTTCTTTATCGGAGATTGAGTAATATTTGTTCTGCCTGAAATTCGGGAATTTTTCGGTGAAATTTTTTTTGAGTTTCTTTACAAATGATAAGTTCTTTTTCTTGCAGCCGAGCATGTAGGAAAAGAGCGTAATTCTGAAACCAAGCTGTGTATAAACATCCTCGATTTCGTCTTTGTATGCATCGAAAAGACCGCGGGCTTTAAGCTCGTCGACCATGATGTCGCAGGCTCTGACTCTGTCCATGCAGCGCTCCTCAGTTACTGTATGCACCGTCGAAGCATCGTGCTGAAGATAGTAATAATTTGCTTCGTTTATGTACTCAAAATGTTTAAAATAGGGAATCCAGACTCTTGCTGCGCAGTTATCCTCATAAAAGATACCCGCAGGGAAATTAAGGTTATTCTCTTTTATCACGCTGTGTTTGTAAACTTTTATAACCATGCTGCCGGGGCTTCTGAAGAACTTTTTCTTTGTCTCTTCGTCAAGTTCTCCGGTCTGCTCTTCGGTATTGCCCGGTACGATTTTTCCGACTTCAAAAGTGTGGGAGGAAACGATGTTGTAACAGCAGCCCACGATATCAGCGCCGGTTTCTTCTGCTTTTTTTATGAGCTTTTCGTAATAGTCCTTGGTAATCCAGTCGTCGCTGTCGATAAATCCGATCCACTCGCCCGAAGCGATTTTTAAACCTTCGTTTTTTGCGCCGCCCTGTTTTTTGTTTTCCGTGTACGTGATTACGCGGAAGATGTCGGGGTATTTTTTCTCGTAGTCGTAAAGAACGTCCAGCGAATCATCCGTGGAGGCGTCGTTTACGGCGATTATTTCAAAGTCTTTTACGGTCTGAGCGACAAGCGAATCCAGACAGAAACTTAAATTTCCGTCGTGATTCATATTGTATACGGGTACGATTATGCTCAGCTTTTTGGTAAAATCCATTTTAAAAATCCTTATTTGTGGTGCTTTCTGTGAATCTCGGGGTCTTCGTATTTATCCATAAAATCATGGCCGAGATATACTTTTTCCTTTGCAAACTTAACCGAATCAAGCTGCGTGTATACCGAAACCACCTTGTCAAAACTGATGTCCTCGAAGAAATTGAGAATTTCCATCGGAACGGTTCTGTCAAACTGCCTGCAGTCTGAAAAGACTGTCGGGTAATCGAGTTCGTCTCTCGGATGAGGCTTTAAGAAAACTTCACCTTCTTTCGAATATTCTTCCACGAGGTCTCTGAAAAGTTTCTCTCTCTGCTTTAAATCCGTGGTGAGGGGCTCAGTTAAAATGATGATGTTTTTTCTGTTTGAATCAACGTTTGAAAGCTGTTCTTTTAAGGCGTCGAAGTCTTTTACGAAAACTCTCATCATAATTTCTTTGTCGTCTTTATCGAGTTTGCTTAAAAGCTCTGCACGGGGAACTTCGACGTATTTTTTGAAATCATCATCCACTACAGACAAGTCATTTACTTCCATATCGATGCAGTATTTGCTGTAGCCGTCGCGGATGAAGATAAGATTAAGCGTCATACTGAAGAATTTCTTCAAGCCCCAGGCGCCCTTGTTATCGGCCTTTGCTGGAACGGGCGAATAAAACTTAAGATAATTGAAGCCGTCCTCGATTGCGTGATAATGAATCTTTTTCTGATTTAAATAAAGACCGATGGGATCGACGTCACAGAATACATAGACATCTTTGTACTTGGAAAAATCCACGGGAACGAAAGGCTCCTGCGCTTTGGCGAAAGCCTTCGTGAATTTGATGCGGTTTATCATGTTGGAAACGATATTGCCCCTGTCTTTTTTAAGTTCTGCAACTTCAGGGAAATATGTTTCTCTTTTTTCGTCGAAAAGATATACATTTTCGAATACGCCGTTTTCTTTTACTCTTTCGGCAAATGTTTCGAAGTCATTGGACATAAGACTTAAAACCAGGTCGGCTTTAAATCTTTCTTCTTTGGGGAGATTTAATTCTTTTAGGAGCGCCACATATACGTGATAGTAGGTGTGGCAAACGTATACTCTGCCTTTTTTATCCATAACGGTTAACTCGAAATGTAAAAATATTCACTTCAAAAATGATAGCATAATTAAGCGCATTTCTCAAGAACGAGGGGTTTCAAACATTGTATTTTAAGGCAAAAAATGGTATTATCAACGTGTAAAATTATGTTAAAAGGCAAAAAAGAAATCTACAAAAAAATATGTGTTGTGGCACTGCCCATCGTGTTTCAGAACATCATCGACGCAGCGGTATCAAGCGCCGATGTTTTGATGTTAAATTACGTAGGTCAGTCGGCCATCAGTGCGGTATCGCTCGCCAACAGTATGGTGGGTATTCTTTTTATGTTCCTTTACGGAATCGGCACCGGAATTGCAATGCTTGCGGCGCAGTATTACGGTAAAGGCGACATGAAGACGATTGAAAAGGTCGAAGGCATCGGACATAAATTCGCACTTTCGGTTGCGGCTCTCGGCGCTGTTCTCTGCCTCGCAATACCGCGACTTTTGATGAGAATATATACGGATGATGAAGTGCTCATTGATATCGGCGCAAGATATCTTGTATTCATTGCTCCTGGACTTTTGTTCTGGGCCGTGAGCGCTGTGTATATGTCGATTTTAAGATGTATCGGAAAAGTTACGACCAGTACGGTACTTGAAGCGATAGCGCTCATCTGTAATGTTGGATTAAACGCAGTATTTATCTTCGGACTTTTCGGTGCGCCGAAGCTTGGAGTTGTGGGCGTTGCAATCGCAACCACGATAAGCCGTTTCATCCAGCTTATGGGATGTGTGGTAGTTTCAATGCTTATGAAGCCCGGCGTATCGCTCACATTTAAGACAATGTTCCAGAGACACAAGCTCCTCGAAAAAGACTTTATCACCATGGCTATGCCTGCTATCGGAAACGATCTTGCATGGTCACTTGCATTCAGCGCATATTCGGCTATTATCGGACACCTCGGAGACGATGCGGTTGCAGCATATTCAATCGTAAATGTTGTAAGAAACTTAGGCTGCGTAATGTGCTACGGTATAGGAATGGCTTCGGGAATTATCGTCGGTCAGATACTCGGCGAAGGCAATATGGAAGAAGGCGTGGAGGCAGGACATATCTGCCTGAGGCTTTCGGTTGTAACGGGTATTTTAGGAGGTTTATTTGTATTAGCAATAATGCCTGTTGTTTTAATGCTCGCCAAACTCACGCCGACAGCTTTGGATTACTTAAAATTCATGCTTTATATAAATACCTACTACATCACGGGAACATCGGTAAATACCTGCCTTATCGCCGGAGTTTTCCGAGCAGGCGGCGACAGCAAATTCGGTTTCAAATGTGATGTCATAGACATGTGGTGCTATGCGGTGCCTCTGGGTCTTTTAGCAGCGTTCGTATTCAAACTCCCCGTAAAATGGGTATATTTCCTGCTTTGTACAGACGAGTTCGTAAAATGGCCGTGGGTATTTAAGCACTTCTACAGCCACAAGTGGGCGAGAAACATAACCAGGGATGATGTATAATAAAACAAATTCATAAAAGGGCGGAAGAGGAATGAAAAAGACATTAAGGAATATTATTTCGACCGTGCTGGTACTGAATATGCTTGTGTTTGCAATAGGATGTACCAATCCGGGCGCAAATACCGGTAAGGACAATAACGATTCGCAGGCGCAGCTTGTAAACAGTCCAACCACTGTTAATCCTGACGGCAGTATAGGAAATAACGGAAATAACGCTAATTCCGGTAATCAGTCGGCGGGTGTTTCAGGCTTCAGCAAAGATGCTTTTGCATCAAAAATCGAAGGCACTTATTTTGCAATTGACGAAGGCGGAGCTCCTTTTGCGCTTTCAATTTATAACTATTACGGAAATGTATACGCCTACGGCGGATATGTTGAATCCGAGGAAGAACTCGATATTTACTCATTCTGGATGATGGAATTTATCCCCGAGGATCCGAGGGATTTTTATTACGAGAATACTAACGAGGCAAGAATCGGCGTTCTGACATTTTCCATCATGTCCAATTTCGGAAGATACTGGAGCGCTCCCGTTGAAGGCGTAATCAGCCTAACGGATGACGGCATCAAGATTGAGGGTGACGAGGCATTATGTCCTATAGGAACCAACGGAAGAATGATTGAACTTTCAAGAAGTGAAAAAGTTGAAGACTTCTTTATGGGTGATATCGATTCATATGCTTCCGAAAATTTCGCGACAAACTGTGCGGACGAAAATCTTTACGGTATATGGAAACAGAAGGACAGTGATAATCCCTGGTTTATTACTTTTGAAAAAGGAGAAGAATTCGCCGAGGCAAGTGTTTATCAGAAAACAGGCGGAATTGAGGCAAATCTTTGCACAGGCTATTGTGATTTAAGCGAGGCAGGAAGCGGAGAAATGATTGTAAATCAGTTCAGAAGCGGATCTCCCGAAATATATCAGTTTTCATATGAATTAAACGGCGATGAACTTGAGTTTGCTGAAAGTTTTTATTTCATTGAAGAAGGCAAAACAGTTTTTGAACGTGTGGATATTAATGATATTCCGATTGTTGCTTTGTATGATCCGGACAACCTGGACGCAATAAAAGGAGAAGCAGTCCTCGATGTGGGCGGTGAAATGAGAGAAATCTGTGCTCATTTCAGGGCCACTCAGGATGTTGAAAATAACGGAACCGATTTTGTCAGAGTCGGAAACCTTGTATTTTTCAGATATTATGACTTAACTGACATGTCGTCGTTTTATTCCGACTGGGGAGAGTTTACCAATGCATATCAGTTAAACGACGAAGGCTGTGTATGCTATTACGATTTAAATACAAAAGAATGCGGACTGGCTTACAGGGATTACTGCGCGGGGCCTCTTTACTATGTGAACGGTAAGTTTTATTCCGAAAGATATGATGTGAAAGAGGTTTATTCGGTTGAGTATCTGATGAGCTGCTATCCTGACGGTTCTGCTTTGGAAGAATGGTCAGACACGGACACATTTACCGAGATAGAGGCTGTTTCGGATGAAGGCAACAGTTTTGCGGTATATCAGTTCCTGGCAGGAAATCTTTATATAGATTACGGTAATGCGTATCGAGTGGATCTTAATCTGATTCCCGAGGATTACGTTTATGCAGTAAAAATCTCCGGAGACAGCATTTATGTAGTTACAGCCAACGACAGTGATAAGATACGTCTTACGGAGTATCAGAGATACTACGGAGGAGAAGGGATCGTACTGGCTGAATATGATGCAAAAGATATCTGGAAGGATGGTTATGCCGGAATCTATCAGATTGAAGTGCTTGCTGACAGCGTACATGTGGGAATAAACCATGTTGTCGGAAAATACGGGCAGATAAAGGAAATTATTGTTTTGGAAGCAGAGCCCGGAGTTGAAAATTCCGGAAAAGTCGAATACAAGGGATTGCCGGATCTTATAGATATTTATGGCAGACCGTATTTTTACCATGACTATAACTTTGATCTTGTATTTGCTGATGTTAATCCTGATGGCGATATATATTTATCCGAGGATACTTACGGTAATTTGTGTTACTACAATTTATTTGACGGCGCGGAACTGATAAAAACCGACTTCATTGAGGAAAATCCTCACGCCGTTTACGACGGTATGACCGCCGAAATATTCCAGGAAGGTGAGAATATAGACGGATTAATTTTTGCCGTAACCGCAACAAGCTCTTATGCAGCCGATAAGGATTTAGGCGAAACCAGATGTTATCTTTTCAGAAACTTTAATTATACAGTAATCAATTCAAGGGGAGACGAGCCGGATATCGAGCTTAATCCCGTGCTCACAGATTGACATTTGTACGTAAATTTTATATACTCAAATTCGCCCTCAATGCAATTTGAGTCTGGCGTATGTTTCAGATAAGCGGTCTGGGTTTGGGTCTTGCGCGACGGAAATCCACGAACCGTGTCAGGTCGGGAACGAAGCAGCACTAAGAGGAATCTTCCGGGTGCCGCAAGGGTGCCTGGGTCCGGCCGCTTTTCTGAGATATATGCCTCAAGCTTGCATTGAGGGTATTTTTGTACAGGAAAGGGTTTACATGAAAGAAAACTACAACAACGAAGTAATGTATTATACGTTCCCCGATTTTGAACAGTTTGATTTTCTTGTTCATGCGTTTTCTTCGAGAGAAGGAGGCGTAAGCGAAGGATATTATTCTTCGATGAATCTCGGAATCAAAACAGATGATTCAAAAGAAAACATCCTAAAAAACTATGAGCTTTTCACGGATGCTGTCGGAATCAAACTTGAAGATGTTGTAATAGGCAATTTAAACCACGGAAGCAATGTCCGCGTGGCAACAAGAAACGATGCGGGATGCGGAATTTTAAAACCGTTTAATTATATGAACGTGGATGCGCTTGTAACCAACGAGCCTAATCTCGCAATCACAGTTACCTGTGCTGACTGCGTTCCCGTTTTCTTTGTAGACCCCGTAAAAAAAGCAATCGGTATTGCGCATTCGGGCTGGAAAGGAACTGCTCAGGAAATCTCCGCAAGAGTGGTTGAAAAGATGGTTGAAGAATACGGATGCAAACCCGAAGACATCTATGCCGGAGTAGGTCCATGCATAGGAATGTGCTGCTATGAAGTAAGCCGTGATGTTTTTGAGGAATTTATTGAATTCGATTATCTGGACGATGCCTGGTATTTTGAAAAAGACGATGATAAATTCGATCTGGATTTAAGCAGAATTATTTTCGGAACGCTCGCATATTCGGGCATTTTACCCGAGCATATCAGCATCTCCGGACTCTGCACATGCTGCAACAACGATGTATTGTTCTCGCACCGCGCGCAGAAAGGCAAACGCGGCACGATGGCAGGAATGATAATGCTTAAAGGCGAATAATTACTGCTGATTGTACTGAAGCTTGCGGTATTCTCTCGGAGAACAGCCGACTGATTCAAGGAATACTTTGTTGAAAGTGGTCGTGGACTGAAAGCCCGCCATATAAGCGCACTCGGTAATCGAAAGAGAATCCTCTGTTAAAAGAGTGATTGCATTCTGAAGTCTTATGCGTGTTAAATACTGCGGGAAAGAAGTCTGCAGATATTCCTTAAAAAGCTTGGAGAAATAGTAGGGGCTTAAGCCTATTTTTGCAGCCACCTCGGCCTGGGAAATATCTTCCATACTGTGCTCTGCGATGTAATTACAGGCGGAACGAATGTAGTTTCTGGATGTGGTTGAAAATGTGGCAGGACCGTTCTGCTCGTGCTGTTCACGCATAACATAGTCTCCAATTACAAGGAGAAGCCTGTATATTAATATTTTACATTTAGTCTCGCTAAAAGACGGTTTTTTGCTATAAATATCTCCGATTTCATATATAAGATCACGCAGGATCTGAGCCGTTTCAGGCTCTTTTTTTGCGCTTATTACATGGCATGCACTCATGAATTTGGAAGCTGACACAAGGTCGAGATTGTTTTCAATGATATCTGCCGAAAACTGTATGAAAACAGAGCCTTCCTTGGGAGAAGACAGGATTTCGTGGAGCTCTCTGGGCCATATTAAAAGTATGTCTCCGGAGTTTAAATGATATACCTCGTCTTTTATTTTATAGACACAGTTATCCTTTAATATCAGCGTAAACTCGGAGGCATTGTGCCAGTGAGGGGGAAAGTATTCGGGAGTCTTTCTGTCGATAACACTGACGCCCTGAACAGATGGGAATTTTATGATCTCTTTTTCCATTTAGTTGCCCTTTCCGTAAAATTCATATCTGATTTCATAATAGCAAAAAATGGGCAAAATACAATAAATATCTTCTATTTTTGTGTGTAAGAGCGTTTTATGATTATCATGTCACCTATAAAACTATTCAAACGGAGGGTTACATTATGCAGAATTTTTACTTTTATTCGCCGACAGCATTTGCTTTCGGAAAAGACACAGAAAATGAAGCAGGAGCTTTGGTTAAAAAGTTCGGCGGAACAAAAGTTTTGATACATTACGGCGGCGGAAGCGTTGTAAGAAGCGGTCTTTTAGACAGAGTAAAGGCTTCACTTGAAAAGGAAGGCATTCCCTTTGCGGAGCTTGGCGGAGTTAAACCCAATCCCAGAAGCGGCCTTGTATACGAAGGCATTGATTTATGCCGTAAGGAAAACATTGATTTTATTCTTGCGGTCGGCGGCGGAAGTACCATCGACTCATCAAAGGCTATCGCAGCAGGGGTGGTTTACGACGGAGACTTCTGGGACTTTTATGAGGGTAAAAGAGTTGAAAAGGCTCTTCCCATCGGAACAGTTCTTACAATCGCGGCAGCAGGTAGTGAAGGAAGCCCCGATTCGGTTATCACAAAAGAAGAGGGCATGCTTAAAAGAGGCGCGAGCGGAGATGCCATAAGACCTAAATTCAGTATCTTAAATCCCGCTCTTACGGAAACACTTCCTCCTTACCAGTCGGCAGCAGGCATTACGGATATCATGGCTCACCTTTATGAGAGATATCTTACAAATACAAAAGAAGTTGAAGTTACAGACAGACTGATTGAGGCACTTTTGCTTACCATGAAGCACGAGGGAATCAGAGTAATCGAAGATCCCCATAACTATGAGGCAAGAGCAAACATTATGTGGGCCGGAATGATGGCACACAACAATTCCTGCGGCGTCGGAAGAAGCCAGGACTGGAACAGCCACACAATCGAACACGAATTATCAGCTCTTTATGACTGTGCACACGGTGCAGGACTTGCTGTTACAATGCCCGCAGTTTTCAGATATGTTTACAAGCATGACGTAATGCGTTTCGCTCAGGTTGCTGTAAGAGTATGGGGCTGCCAGATGGATTTTGCAAATCCCGAAAAGACAGCACTTGAAGGAATCGATGCACTTCAGAATTATCTTTGCTCACTCGGTATGCCCAAGAATTTTGAAGAGCTCGGCGCAAATAAAGAGGATATTCCCAAGCTCGTAAACGTGCTTTGCAGAACATCCGGAAGAAACGGAAGCATCTCAGGCTTCGTTACATTAAACGAAGAAGACTGTACAAAGATTTATGAAATGATGGTATAAGGGGTGAATATATGAAGGCATTATTTATTGGCGGAACAGGCACAATCAGTGCCGCAATAGTAAGAAAACTTGCTGCAGATCCCTCGTGGGAGGTCTGGCTGATTAACCGCGGCAACAGAAGCGATGCAATTCCCGAAAACGTTCATCTTATCAAAGCGGATATGTCCGATGAAGAAGACGTTCGTAAAAAAATCGAAGGAATTCACTTTGACGTAGTCAGCGAATTTATCGGTTTTACGGTTGATCAGGTAGAAAGGGACTACAGACTTTTTAAGGAGAAAACGAATCAGTATATATACATAAGTTCCGCTTCGGCTTATAATAAGCCTGCAGCCGATTACAGAATCACTGAAGGTACGACACTTTCAAATCCTCACTGGGAATACTCAAGAAACAAAATTGCTTCTGAAGAATTCCTTATGAAGAAGTATCGCGAGGAAGGTTTCCCGGTTACTATTGTAAGACCGAGTCATACCTACGATGAGAGAAATGTACCCTTAGGCGTTCACGGTAAAAAGGGCTTTTATCAGGTTATTAAGAGAATGCAGGAAGGTAAGCCCGTTATCATTCAGGGAGACGGAACATCTCTCTGGACCCTGACATTCAATGCTGATTTTGCAGTCGGATTTATCGGTCTTATGGGCAACCGCCATGCTATCGGCGAAGCATTCCAGATTACAGGCGACGAAACTCTTACCTGGAATCAGATTTATGCTACAATAGCTGAAGCACTCGGTGTAAAATTAAATGCATATCATGTTTCTTCGGAATATTTAAGCGCTGTAGGGGATAAATACGGCTTTGATTTTGAAGGAAGCCTGATAGGCGATAAGGCTGTGTCGGTTGTATTTGATAACAGCAAATTAAAAAGAATCGTACCCGAAATGAGAACGAACATAAGCTTTAACAAGGGTGTGAGAATTGCACTTGATTATGTTTTGTCTCATCCGGAATGCCAGGTGGAGGATCCTGAATTTGATGCCTGGTGCGATAAAGTAATAGACGCCCTTGAGCAGTCTAAGAAAGTAATCTAGTTTAAAATGAGTAAAGAAAAGAAGAGTCCTGTAATAAATGAAAAAACACCGCTTCTTGTAATAGCGGGACCGATGTTCTTTGAACTGTTTCTCGGAGTAATGGTTAATAATGTCGATACTCTGATGTTAAGCCATTATGACGAATATGCGGTTGGTGCGGTCGGAAATGCGAACCAGATAATGTTTATGATTATCATTCTTTTTAACATTATCGCTACCGCCACATCGGTTGTTGTTGCACAGTACCTCGGCGCAAAACAGTACGACAAGATGAATATGATTTATTCACTTGCAGTAGTGTTTAATGCGACCTTCGGCGTAATACTCAGTATCGGAATCGTACTGGCAAACCCGCTTTTTATGATGCTCCTAAAAGTATCGCCCGAGATGAAGCCCTACGCAATGACTTACATCTACATCGTGGGCGGTGGCGGATTCTTAATGGCAATTTACAATGTAATGATTCAGATACTCCGTTGTAACGGATATCCGAAAGTCGGTATGTATATTTCCATCGCAATCAATGTAATCAATATCGGTGGAAACTATCTTTTCTTATACGGACCATTGAAAGGTTTAAACATGGGGGTTGCGGGGGTTGCAATTTCCACATTTGTTGCCAGAACAATAGCGGTTATTGCCGCAATTGCTTTCTTTTATGTAGCTAAAATTGGAAAGATTTCCATACGCTACATAAGGCCTTTCCCGTTCGATCTTTTATGGAAGATGATTAAAATCGGTCTTCCTTCGGCGGGTGAAAATCTTTCATACACAATGTACCAGATGTGCCTTCTTTCGTTTGTAAACGGAATGGGCAACGATTCGGTAAATGCGAGAGTATACTGTAATTCGCTGATATCATTTGCGATAATTTTCTCGAACGCATCGGCAATGGCTACTCAGATTATAACGGGCCACCTGGTTGGCGCCGGCAAAGAAGATCTGGCGTATAAAAGAGTGTTTAAAACCCTCCTTGTTTCTATGCCTATAACAGTTGCGCTGGCGGCAGTCAACTGGGCATTAAGTCCGTTTACATTAAGGATTTTCACGCAGAACAAAACAGTCATCGCTCTGGGCAGCATGATACTGTTAGTGGATATTTTCCTTGAAATCGGTCGATGCCTTAACATGACTTTCATCTGCTCGCTAAAGGCAGCAGGCGCATACATATTCCCGCTTATAGTCGGTCTTATAACCATGTGGGGACTCGGCTTGACCTTCGGCTACGGCCTCGGCGTTCTCGCCGGAATCGGCGTCGCAGGCGTCTACATGGGCACGGCCACAGACGAATGTATCCGAGGACTGATAGTAATGTACTACTGGTATAAAAAGAAGTGGTTCGGAAAAGCGATTGTTGATAAGAAAGCAGAATAAAAAAAGGGACTGCATAGGCAGTCCTTTTTTAGTATTATATATTACTTTTCAGCAAGCAGTTTTTTGAGTTTTGCAATTTCTTTTTCAGCCTTATCTGCGCGTCTTTTTTCAGCATTTGCGAGTTTTCTTGCAGCTTTTTCACGTTCTGTAGCGGCATTAGCACGTTTTGTTTCTGAATCAGCACGCATTCTTTCCTTTTCTGTATTAGCTCTTTCCATTTGAATACCTTTTTGGATTCCACGGCCTTCTATCTTATCGTATACTTCACACATACTTATTTTTCCTTCCTTTAACTTGTCTCTTTCTTTATTCAGTTCAACCAATACCTGCGAATATCTCTTGTCCCCGACCATGATTTCCATCATTTTCAGGAATTCATCCTCATGTTTAATCGGATCGTCTAAAGGAACATAATCTTCGTATTTTCTTTTTTGAACAAAAAAATCTGCAATTATTTTGAAGTCACTTTGAAACATATCTATCTGTTTCTGATTAAGGAATGCGACTTCGATAACATTTATTTTATAATCGCTTACATAATCTTTAATATCTGCAGGAATATCAAGTACTTCGTGTAATGATTTGCCATACCTCCAGTGCGTGGTTCCGAAATATAAAACAAGTGTTATTACCGGATATGGCTTTTTCTTACCTTCGTTTTTTAAGAGTTGTGATCTGTAGGAACTGCCGTCATAAGAAATTACTCTCAACGGCATATATTCCTCTGCTTTGTTCTGATGTTCTATACCAAGAAATGCTATTCGTATCTCTTTGTCATTATAGAATTTGGATACATCTCTTTCCTGTTGATGGAGTTCTCCGTCAGCTTTATACTGACTTCGGTCCTTGGAATTCTCCAGTTGATCTTCCTTAATCACCTGTTTTCCGCCAAAAAGAAAAACATTCATGATATCGGCGAAAACATCATTGTAATCGGCAAGAATTTTTTCGTTAGCATCTAACCCCATGCATATATCCTTTCCGCAGGAATTACTTCCTGCATTTATATAATTCTTTTAGCAGGAAAATTTCCGGGAAAGTTGTATTAACAAATCCGATGTCGGGAATCCGACGATAGAAAATCCTGAATTTGATTGTATCGTAACATTGGGATTTGGTTTAATCAATATAAAAACTACAAATAAAAAAAGTTTGTGAAATATAACGAAAACCAAAAAAAATCGACCTTCAAAAACACCTTCAAACGCTTTGTTTATCGGCGTTTTCTACTTGTCAAAAGGCCCCAAAAATCGGAAGTAAATATGAGTCATTTAACTAAATTTTGTGCCCCTTTTTTCTTAAGTTTGTCTAATACAATATATCTATATATTTTTTTATAATATAAATTGAGTCTATATGTTTAACAAATTATAAATTCTAGTTATAGCAAAAACGGAGGTTTTAGAATGTTAAGAAAAGTCATGACTGAAAATGGCGAAGTTCGCGGTTTGGCGGGAAACAACACGAGAATTACGGTTTTTAAAGGAATTCCTTTTGCAGCACCGCCCGTGGGAGATTTAAGATGGAAAGCTCCCCAACCGGCTAAGAACTGGGAAGGCGTGCTTGATGCATACAAGTTCGGTCCCATTTCAATGCAGGATGTACCGGGTCTTTCGGATGACATTTATGTTCGTGACTGGCATGTTGATCCCGAAATCGATATGGATGAAGACTGCCTTTACCTTAACGTTTGGACTAACGCAAAGAGCGCAGACGAAAAACTTCCTGTACTTATATGGTTCTTTGGCGGCGGTTTCCAGTGGGGATATCCGCCTGAAATGGAATTCAACGGTGAAAACATTGCTAAAAGAGGCGTAGTTTTCGTATCAGTTAACTATCGTCTTGGCGCGTTCGGTTTCCTTGCTCACGAAGAACTTTCCAAAGAAAGCCCTGATGCACCTACTAACTTCGGTCTTTTAGACCAGCAGGCCGGTATCAAATGGGTTAAAAGAAATATCGCTGCATTCGGCGGAGATCCTGACAATATTACAATTATGGGTCAGTCTGCAGGCGGCGGCAGCGTATTTTCACATCTTACAGGCTCTTCACAGGGACTTTTCCAGAAGGCCGTAATCATGAGCGGAATCATCGGATTCCCTTACTTCAATGACTTTATAATTGTTCCCCGTGATTTTGAAGCAGTTCAGAAAAAGGGCGACGAATTCATCAAATCACTCGGTGTAAATACCATCGAAGAAGCAAGAAAACTTGATGCTTCGTTTGTTCGTGACAAAGCAAGCGAGTTCAGAAACAAGAACAATTTCTTCTTCTGTCCTTCGATTGACGGATGCTTCTTAAAAGAGAATCAGACCAAGGCATTCCTTGAGGGAAGACATGCTCATGTGCCTATGATGTCAGGTAATACAAGCGATGAATTTAAGAGCTTTATAGTGGCTGAAAACGATGAAGATTTCGAAAAGAAAGCAAGAGAAATCTTTGGTGACAAGGCAGACGAATTCCTTTCATTCAAGGAAGCTCACGTTAAGAACGGCAATCAGTATGCTTTTGCAAACGGCATTGAATGTGCGGTTAAAGGCGTATTTGAACATAACGATAAAGATTGTTATTACTATCTTTTCAATCCCGACATTCCCGGCTGGGACAACCCCGGCACTTTCCATTCGGTAGACCTCTGGTTCTTCTTTGAGACCTTAGGACTCTGCTGGAGACCTTTTGTCGGAAGACATTTCGATCTTGCAAGACAAATCTGCAACTATCTTACAAACTTTGTTAAAACAGGCGATCCTAACGGAAACGATGCAGACGGAACACCTATGCCTACATGGGCTCCTTACACAGCAGAGAACAAAGCAGGCATGGAATTTACTTCAAACGGTCCCGTTCCCGGAGCACGCGATTCCGAGTTTGACGAGTTTATCAAAGAATGGCTTAACAAAAAAGGCCTTGAAATGTAGTGAAAGGTTTATTTTATGAAACAGTGTTTTAATCCGTATTTACCTTCATACGAATATGTTCCCGACGGTGAACCCCATGTCTTCGGTGACAGGGTTTATGTATACGGCTCACATGACAGATTCGGCGGACATTTCTTCTGCCAGAATGACTATGTGTGCTATTCTGCGCCCGTCGACAACCTAAAAGACTGGAAATACGAAGGCGTTATATATACAAGAAAAGACGATCCCTTAAATGTAAAAGACAATATGTGCCTCTACGCACCCGATGTAACAAAGGGTCCGGACGGCAGATATTATCTTTACTATGCGCTCGACAAGGTATCCAATATTTCTGTTGCGGTCTGCGACACACCTGCGGGCAAATATGAATTTTACGGATATGTTCATTACGAGGACGGCTCGAAGCTTGGAGAAAACGGCGAAGAGCATCAGTTCGATCCCGCAGTAATCACAGAGGGTGACACCACATATCTTTATACAGGCGGCGTATGCGCATTCGGCGATGCATCCGTACACGGTTCTATGTGTACCGTGCTTGACAAGGATATGCTCACCATAAAAGAAGCACCCAAATTTGTAGTTCCTTCACCCGTATGTGCACTTGGAACAGACTTCGAAAAACATGGATTTTTCGAGGCTTCTTCAATTCGTAAGTTCGACGGAAAATACTATTTTGTATACTCTTCGGAAGTTATGCATGAGCTTTGCTATGCAACCAGTGACTATCCTGACAGAGATTTTAAATACGGCGGAGTTATCGTATCAAACTGTGATATCGGTATTTCCACATACAAAAAAGCAGAAGAACCCGCAGCGTACGGTGCCAACAACCACGGCGGTTTGTGCGAGATAAACGGTAAAAGATATATCTTTTATCATCGTCAGACCAACAACGACTGGTACGCACGTCAGGGCTGCGCGGAAGAGGTTAAATTCCTTCCTGACGGAAGTATTCCCCAGGTTGAGATCACATCCTGCGGTTTAAACGGCGGACCTCTTTCAGATACAGAGGAATATCCTTCTTACATTGTCTGCAACATGTACACTGACAAGGAAAGAATCCCTTATGTCGGCGGACATCACGTTCCCAGAGTAACTCAGGACGGAAAAGACGGAGAAGAATGTGTAGGTTATATTTATAACATCGTAGAAAACACAACTCTTGGATTTAAATATTTTGATTTTAAAGGCGTAAAAGGAATTGAGCTTGACGTTTGCGGATACGGAAAAGGCGACTTCGAGGTCCGCACAACCCCGGACGGTCCTGTTTATGCCAAATTAGGCGTTGATTTTGAAACCGTTTGGGTAACGTACAAATCAGAATGTAATATTCCCGACGGAGTTTCGGCTTTGTACCTTAAGTACACCGGCTTCGGAAATATGGGATTAAAGTCCTTCAGATTTCTTCATTAAATTTTTTATACATACCTTCGAAAAAGGACTGCTGAAAAGTGGTCCTTTTTTATTTTTTCTTCAAAAAAATAAAAAAAGTGAAAATGCTTGAAAGCGCCTAAACAAAAGGGTTTGTCCTACTTTTGTATGTGTACTATCACAAAAAATCTGAAAAATTTTAAATTTCTACTTTACAAACTGTCCGAAATATTTTATAATCGATTTCACCACTAAAAAAATGAGACTCCTCAAATTGGGATAAATTCTCCCCAAATTTTCCTGATTTAAAAATTGACAACTGAATATTTGAAAAAAATATTATGAAAGGAATAAAAAACATATTTTATTGATACTATTATTAATCGGCGCAACAGTGCTTGATTTCAGTACCGATAAAATCCCTAACTGGTATATTCTTTTAGCTTCATCGATTCTTCTTACTAATAAAATCATTCAAGACAACGGGATTGATTTATTCGGTACACTTTTCTCGATTTTATTTCCCATTTTGGTTTTGTTTCCGCTTTTCGCACTCGGATTCTTCGGTGCAGCGGATGTAAAACTCTTTGGAATGCTCGGAATTTGTTTTTCTTTCAAAGAGGTAATGCTAGTTTTTATAATTTCACTTTTTGCAGGTCTTGTTACAGGAATCATAAAATCCGTTAAAAACAAGTCTTTTGGAGAAAGATTCAAATATTTATTCAACTTTTCAAGAAACCTGCTAAGAAAAGTTTTAATGAAAGAAGAAGGTATTTTTGACGAATCATACATGGATACTCTCGACAAAGAAATGTTAAAAAAGGGAAAGATCCATTATTCGTTACCAATTCTTCTGGGAGTTACAGTAATAACGATATGTTAGGAGGCTTTGTATGAAGAAAAAAGTACTCGGACTATACGACTCTAACATTACATATATGGAAAAACTCTACAAGTATTTAGAGGATGACCAAAAAATTGGATTTTCACTTTGTGCTTTTACGAGCGAAGAAAAACTGACAGACTTTTTAGAGAAGGAAAAGATTGATTATTTAATCGCCTCGGAAGACAAAGACAAGAAAATAAAAGGGGTTGGCAAAACAATTTATATTTATGAAGATGCTCAAAATGACGGCATTTTCAGATACAGCCCGGGAGACGAAGTGGTCGACAGACTGATAGATATTATCGGAGCGGGCGAAATGGAAATCTGCAACCCGACAGCAAGTAAAACAAAGTTTATAGGTGTATTTTCACCTGTTGCAAGATCAATGAAAACATCGTTTTGTACTGTACTTGGGCAAATGCTTGCTAAAAAATACAGAGTATTGTATTTGAATTTCGAAAGTTTTTCGGGAATGTCGGTAAGCGAACAGTTCGGAAGACGAGGAGATCTGTCTGATGTTCTTTATTACTTTAAAAACATCAGACAGGAATTCATATCGAAATTCAAAAACAGTATCGTAAGTTACAGTGGATTGGATATGATAAAACCTGCATATTATTATCTGGATTTGTCATATATTACACCGGATATATGGGATGAATTCCTTTCAGAACTGTCAGATATGAAAGAGTACGACTATATCATCATGGATTTATCGGACTATCTTCAGGGACTATTCGATTCTTTTCTTTCCAGATGTTCCATAGTTTACACCATGACGGCAAACGATTCTCGGGCGCAAAGTAAGATCTTTCATTATGAGCAGATTCTGAATGAATATAACCATGAAGATATCCTGAAAAAGACAAAAAAATGTGTAATTCCGACAATCAAAAATCTTCCGGGTGAAATTGACAGGCTGCTGTATACGGAACTGACGGATTATGTGAGAAAGGAAACCGCTTCGGAGTTTAAATGGTAAAAGACGGAGGTAAAAATGATAGATGAAAAAGAGACTGAAAGGCTTATTGCCATCGTACGAAGCGAGATAGATCTTTCATCAGATCCTAACGAAGAGGAAGTAAAAGTCCTCATAGCACAAACCGTATATAGGGAAACTATTGAAAATAATTATTCTTATAAAGACAGAGATGATCTGGTAAAAATCATATTCGATTCCATCAGAAAACTGGATGTTTTACAGGAACTCATAGAAGATGAGGAAATTTCAGAAATAATGGTAAACGGGTATGACAGAATATTTGTCGAAAAGAGAGGAAGTATTTTCGAGTGGCCCAAAAAATTTGCATCAAAAGAAAAACTTGATGATGTAATACAGCAAATAGTATCCTCCTGCAACCGGGCCGTAAATGAAAGCGAGCCCATTGTAGATGCCAGACTGCCGGACGGGGAGAGAGTGAATATTGTGCTTTCTCCGCCGGCAGTTATAGGCCCAATAATGACTATCAGACGTTTTCCCAAAGAAATATTCACGATGGAGAAACTTGTAGACAGCGAAAGTATTACAGAGGAAGCTGCCGAGTTTTTAAAAGTTGCAGTCAGAGCGGGATATAACTGCTTTGTATCAGGCGGAACATCGAGCGGAAAAACAACTCTGTTAAATGTTTTATCCGAGTTTATCCCCAAAGGGGAAAGAGTGATAACCATTGAAGATTCCGCAGAACTTCAGATTAATTCGGTGGAAAACCTTGTAAGACTGGAAACCCGAAATTCAAATTCTTCGGGTTGCGAAGCTATTACGATTAAAGACTTGATAAAAACAGCTTTAAGAATGAGACCTGACTGGGTAATTGTAGGTGAAGTCAGAGGAGCAGAAGTTGCAGACATGCTTCAGGCTATGAATACAGGACATTTCAGTATGTCGACAGGACACGCCAACAGCTCCAAAGACATGATCACAAGACTTGAAGCTATGTATCTTCAGAATGCGGAAATACCTCTTGAATCCATCAGGAGACAGATTGCTTCGGGGATAGATATTATGATTCATCTTGAAAGGGAAGCGAACGGATTAAGAAGAGTTACGGAAATAAGTGAGGTAACGTCAGAAGAAGACAAAAGTATTGTTTTAAGAAAACTGTTTGATACGGAAATGGTTGGATCAAAGTATGTATTAAAAAAGGTGGGGGACCTGAAAGATACTTACAAAATGGAAAAAAAGAAATGAGATATGACAAATACAAACTGAATATAAAAGAAATATTTATCAGTGTTTTTATCTGGGCAGCGGCATCTGCCCTACTATCTTATTTTTTTTACAGATCTTTAATTGCGGGTGTCATAATTTTCTTTTTCTTTCCGGTGTTTCTGATATTTGTAAAAAAATATCTTTTGGAACAACGGAAGTGGAAGATGACTCTCGAGTTTAAGGAAATGATACGAATAATAGCAGTGAATCTTCAGGCAGGCAGTTCTGCGGAAAATGCCTTTAGAAGCGCTTATCGGGAAATAAGATACATGTTTGGCGAAAAATCTTTTATGACAAAAGAATGTGAATTCATTGTCAGGGGACTAGAGAATAACCTCGTTTTAGAAAATCTTGTTGCATCGTTTGGGGAACGAAGCTGTATCGAAGAGATAAGGGATTTTTCCGAGGTTTTCTCTGTCGCCAAACGAAGCGGTGGAAATTTAAAGGAGATTATAGCTGATACTACAGATGTGATTGATACAAAAATTGAGATGAAAAGAGAGTTCAGGACATTAATATCTTCCAAGAGATTTGAGCACAGACTTATGTGTATTATTCCGTTTGTAATTATTGGATATATCGGCGCGACAAGCCCGGGGTATTTTGACATGCTTTATGGAAATATGCGCGGAATTGTGATTATGACAATCTGCCTTTTAGTATATTTGGGAGCTTTCTTATGGGGAGAAAAAATAGCGGACATAAAAGCATAAAGAATTTTAAAACAGCAGGAATTATTATTCTCCTGGGGAGTTTTTTATCAATACTTCTTTTGTATAAAAGCAGAGGTGAAACATCCGATGCGGATGTTCTTATCAGAGAAGAAAACGGTAAAAAGCAGAGTATTAAGCTTGTGGCTGAGAGCGAATACGGAGAAGAAGATATTGAAATAGAACTGTTCTCGAGAACTTATTCGGAAGAAGAGATTGTGAATATGAAAGAAAATTTTCTGGATGAACTGAAACTTACCGTTTTGTCTGGAAACAGTTCTTTTGAGGAAATATATGATGATCTTGCCTTCCCTGAAGCATTAGAGGGATATCCGTTTACATTAGGGTACAGGGTCAGACCGAGAGGGATAGTGGATTCGTCTGGAGCGATTATGAACGACATTGATGAAGAAACTCCGATAGAACTGGAGATAACTTATTCGCTGGAAGATTTTGAAGAAAAAGAAACGATAGAGGGATTTATATTACCGCAAACAAAGAGTGAGGAAGAGGAATTTACGAAAAAACTAAAAAAATATCTTGATAATGAAAATGAAAACAACCGATCCAGCAAGACCTTAATTCTTCCGACTCAGATAAACGGTGTAAATATTAAATGGAGTAAAAAGAAAAGTACCAAAGTCCCGGCAATTATTGTATTAACAGTAGTTTGTGCCGGCTTTGTTTTTTTTAAGGACAGAATTTTATCCGGAGAAAACGAGAAAAAAAGAAGAGAAAAAATAATTATTGAATATCCGGATTTTGCCGTTAAGTATGCGTTATTAAACGAAGCCGGGCTTATGCACAGGCAGATTGTTGACAGGCTGGCTTCTGAATTTGAAAAGAAGAAAGACAGTCCGATTTATGAAGAGATTTATAAAGTCAGTTTGGATGTAAAAGGCGGAGTGCCTTTAACGGATGCTTTGGATAGCATGTCAAAAAACTGCGGGGTAAGAGAAATTACTTTTTTTGTCGGACTGATAAACAGAAATATTAAAAAGGGTGGCAGAGAAATCTCTGCCGAATTAAGAAAAGCGGCGGATGAGAGCAGCAGCGAAAAGAGAGAGAAGATACGAAGAAAGGCCGAAACTGCCGGAACAAGACTTTTAATACCGATGGTTTTTCTTTTAATTATAGTATTTGCATTGATAATGATTCCGGCATTCGATAGTTTTTCGTTCTAAAAAATGCGAAAGGAGGAAAAACAATGAAATCTGCGCTTGGACTTATAAAGAGATTTGCACTTGATGAGACCGGTTTAAGCACGGTCGAAGTAATTCTGATTTTAGTTGTGCTGGTAACACTGGTGATTATTTTCAGAGAAGAGATGATTGAGATTGTTGAAAATGTTTTTGAAGCGATTACAAATAAGATTAAAAAAATTACATAGTAAAAACGGAGAAATATCAATATATCTCAGTCTTGTATTTACGCTGATAATATCGTTATTGTTAACGATTATTTCAGCTTCGAGAGGAGCGGCTCTTCAGGTGGTTTATGAATGTGCCGTGGAGAGCGCACTTCTCTCGGTTTTTGGGGAATATAACAAAGAACTGCTCGACAGATACGATGTGTTTTTTATTGATTTATCATATCTTTCGAATACTCCGGATCCTCAAAATCTTGAGATAAGGCTGAATGAATATTTTGAAGATAATTTTCATCCTGAAAACGGAACTTCCTTTTTATTTTATTCCGATTTTCTGGATGTAACGGATACGAATGTCTCGCTGACTGAATATGAACTTGCAACAGACAGGTTTGGAGAACCTTTTAAGAAACAGGTCGTTGAATATATGTCAAATCTGGTTGGAGTAAATGATGTTAAAGAACTGACAAACCTGGTAAGCGTATGGGATTCATACAGTCTTGATTCTGAAAAGTTTTCCAAAATGCAGGAAAGTGTTGCGGAAAGTTTTGTTTCTACGGAAGAAGACAGCTGGCAGCAGACGGTTATTAAGGATGAAATCAGATCCTTTATTCGGCTTGATGAAAATGCGTTCATCTTGATGGGGATGGATTATCTTAAGCTTTCTCTGGAGACAATATCTGTATCGGATACTCTTCTTTTCCGTGATAAAGAACATGGCATCAAAGACATGCAGGAGTTTGATTTTGATCCGACCGAGAATGTATATTTTGTTGAATACATAATGAGTAAAATGGGCAATTATCTTGACCAGAGAGAAGAGACAAAACTCAAATACGAAGCGGAATATATAGTTTTTGGCCTGGGGTCGGATATTATGAACATGCAGAGCATGATTCAGAATCTGTTTTGGTTAAGAGCATTGGAAGATTATATTTCTTTGAATCTTGCAACTGATAAAGTTGAAAAAATACGACCAATAGGTGAAGCACTTGAGGCGCTGATTAAAGTTCCGGAACCTGTAACAACTCAGGCAATTCTGCTTGGCTGGGCGGCTGCGGAAGGAGTAACGGATGTAAGAGACTTAATACATGGTGAGAGAGTTCCTTTAATCAAAACTTCCGAACAGATTAATGTAAGCATAGAAGGACTGATAAATCTTCTCGGTAAAAATGTTGAAATTGAGGATAAAGAAGCGGAAGTTCCCGTCAGTGAAAGCGGCGTACCCAATATAACCGTGGGATACTCGGATTATTTAAGAGTGTTTCTGTATCTTCTTCCGTCAATTTTTAAAGTATACCGAACAATGGATATGATTGAGCAGGATTTGAGAATATCCGGTAACGGAAATGAGTTTTTCAGATTTGATGCCTGTACAGATAAAGTAAAAGCTGTTTTTACGGTTGAAACAGGATTTGATTTTCGGTTTGTAGGAGAAAAAAAGTATTCATATTTCTGAGAATAAAAGATATTTGGGAGGGATGGACGAATGAAAAAGGCAAAAGGCAGTCTGACGCTTGAAGCAGCAATTGTTTTACCGATTTTTCTGAGTCTGATTATTTCTCTGATTTCTGTTTTGGAAATGATGAATCTTTATGCGAAGGTTGAATTCGCCTTGCATGAGACTGCAAGGGAAATGGCTCTAATGATGTATCCGGCAACTTATGCGAAAACTATGGGAGAGGAACTCTTTGATGAAGAATTTGATTGGGAACTGCCGGATGAAAACATCTTAAATCCTCTTTTATCCGAAACACTTGCAAGAGCATTGTTTACTGAAAACTTCGGATATAAAAATCTTAACAATTCACTGATAAAAAACGGAGAAGCAGGAATCTTCTTTTTCAGAAGTGATGTTGTGAACGAAAAAGGCAACATCGATCTGATTGTAACCTATAAAGTCGAGCCGCTTTTTAATATGTTCGGTCTGGGTAAAATGACTTTTTCGAACAGGGTGAAAGTGCATTCGTGGACCGGATATGTCAGGGAAGAATATGAGGAAGATGAATATGTTTATATTACGGATAATGCGAGTGTTTATCATACAAGGCGTGATTGTACTCATCTTTGCCTGACCATTAATTCGGTCAGGATTTCGGATTTGGATAAGTGCAGAAACAAAGACGGAAAAATTTATAAGGTCTGTAAAAAATGCGGAAATGAAGATAATGAATCAGGATATGTTTACATCACTCCGTACGGTGAAGTATATCATACCAGTCTTTCGTGCAGCGGATTAAAAAGGACCATATATAAAGTAACACTGTCTGAAGTTTCAGGTCTAAATGAATGTGAAAGATGCAGAAACTATAAAGAAGGGGAAATAAAAGAAAAAGAAGAGGATGGATCAGATTAAGAATATCCGTTTCACTTTTGTACTTATTGTACTGGTAATTGAAGCGGTTACGGATTTTAAGAAAAAAGAAGTGAATATTGTTTTTCCTGTTCTTCTGGCGGCAGCAGCCACGTTAATGCTCTTTTTTACGAAGGATATTTCTTTGATAAACTCCATAATCGGAATAGCCGAGGGAGTATTGCTGATTTTGATTTCTTTTTTAACCAAAGGGGAGATTGGCATGGGGGACGGAATACTTCTTGCTGCTTGCGGACTGATGCTTGGAGGGAAGGACAATCTGATAATGTTCTTTTTTGCATGTTTAAGCAGTGCGATTGTTTCAGCATTGATAATGCTCATAAAAAAAGCAGATAAAAAGACTAAGATTCCGTTTGTTCCTTTTATGATTCCGGGGTTTCTCATTATGGTGTTGTTGTCGCTTGGATAAAAGAGGGCGGGATAAGTATGCAGAAAAATATATATAAAAACGGAAGTTTTACAATTGAGTGCGCACTGATAATGCCGGTGATTCTTTTAAGTGTTGTATCGATAATTTGGCTGATGATTTATATGTATGATGCGAATGTCATATACAGGTCGTTGGTTCATGCTGTTCTGGCAGCGGACTATCATGAGTCAGATTCAAACAGTGAACTAAAGAATGAAATTGAAGAAAGAGTTTATGAGGATTTGAAAGGACAACTTGTCGGAGTAACCGATGCGGAAGTATTCGTAAAAGTCGGAAAGAACAATGTTACCGCAAGAGTGGAAGCGAAACTTGCAATGTCACAGGATCTTCCCGGATTGTCGGAACTCGGAGAAATAAAGACAGAAGTTAAAGAAAAAAGAATGTCCGGAGCGGATATTATTCTGGACGTAAGAAGAATTAAGGCGATTTATGATGTAGCTGAAAAAATAGTCGGGAGTGTAACGGATGAGAAAAAACCCGAGATGGAGGAAGAATGAAAGCGGAATGTATACGAGATTTAAACAGAAAATATCTGGTAATGACGGACGAATCGGATGGTTATCAGACAGAGATGCTTATAAGAAACAGGGCAGAAGGATTTATTCCGGTCAAAAAGATTGCCTGGGACAATGAAATCAGGCTTTACTACGATATAACAGGGAAGCAGTCACTGGACAAAGGCTTTGTGAAAAGAAAGATTTCATATGAAGAACTTTCGGAACTTTTGTACTCGATAAGCAGTCAGGTCAAAGAATGCAAGAGATTGTTTCTGGATGTGTCGGGAATAGTGCTTTCGCCGGAATACATTTACATGGATTTAAGCAATGACAGGTTTTACTGGATTTTTTACCCGTGCAACAGGGATCCGCATGAGGTTATGGAACTGGCAGAATATCTTCTGGAACACATAGATAACGGTAATCATGCGGCAGTGAGAACAGTGTACGAGCTGTACCGCAGGGCAAAGGAAGGTAGCATTGATGCGGAAAATCTTTATGAAATCCTTAAAGCCGAGAAGGAGGAAGAGGAAATAACCAATACAGAAGTCAGCGAGAGCATTCAGAATGATAAAAAGGAAATTCTCAGAGAAAAAGAACTGCGTAAAAGCAGATTCGAAAAAAAGATTGACAGTTTGTTTGATTTAATGAAGTCCAAAATATCGGAAAAGAAAAACGCTGAAAAAGGCTTCGAAAATGAAAACTTTGATTTAGATTTGGACGAAGGAGATGATTCGGGAGATACGGAATTTGGCACGGTACTGATTTCTCTTCCGGAAGGAAATTCCAGGAAGCTCATCAGCAGAGACAATTCAATTCCTGATGCAAAACTGGAATTCTTTCCATGCGTTTTGGGTTCCAGACAGGATTGTGTGGATATTCTTTTAAACGACCGGAGTGTTTCGAGGATGCACGCACAGATAGACGAGGCTCAGGGAAAACTTTTCCTATATGATTTAAATTCCACCAATGGCACTTTTGTTAACGGCCAGCGTATTATAGCGGAAGAACGGGAGATAATGGAAGGAGATGAAATTCAAATCGGAAATATCAGATTTGTGCTGGCGTAAATAAAAACAATTACAGCCGTCTTAAATATGCTTGCTTATAAAAATAGACGATATTATAATTGAATATGCCGAGTAGTAAAGTAAAACGGGCATAGAAAAATACTTAATCAGGAGAAAACAAATGAAAGACGACTGCATCTTTTGCAAGCTTGCAAACGGAGTATTTCCCACCAATTCTATATACGAGGACGAGGATTTTAACGTTATTCTCGATGTAGGTCCCGCTACCAAGGGTCATGCACTTATTTTACCGAAGGAGCACTATGCAAATCTTTTTGAACTTCCTGAAGAAAAGGCTGCAAAGGTTATGATTCTTGCGAAGAAACTTGCAACCAAGATGACCGACAGACTTGGTGCTGACGGATTTAATCTGGTTCAGAACAACGGAACCTGTGCAGGACAGACTGTTTTTCATTTCCATTTTCATCTGATTCCCAGATATGAAAACGACGGTCAGAATATGCTTTGGAATCCGACCTCGCCTTCAGCTGAAGAACTCGCAGAAATAAAGGATATTCTTACAAAATAATTTTTGACAATATCGGAGGTCTTTATGGCTGAAACAACCGAAAAAGTTACGGAGAAAGTAGTTTCTCCCGAAGAGAGCGTTAACGCATTAAGAATTAAATATCTTCAGGCAGATTTGATATGGAAACTGGTTTCACTGCTTGTTTTCATTGCGACAGGAGCGTATGTTGTTCTTGTTTTTAAGAAAATCATCAACCTTAATCTCTGGGGCAACTCAGTGGTTGTACTTATTCTTTTAATAGCAATCTTTGTCTGTGTTTATATGCTTCCCCACTTCCTTAAGATGGGTTCGAAGCACAAAGCGTATTCGTCAAAATACAAAGAAGCTTTCTTAAAGCCCACGCTTGAAGAAGCTTTTTCAAAGGGTGAATACAATGAAACCGAAAAGATTTCCACAAGAGATTTAACCAGAAATTCGATGATTAAAAAAGCCAAGAGCGCGGTGGCAAACGACTGTATCAGCGGCGTTTACAAGAAGATTCCGTTCTTAAGATACGATCTTGCGCTTCGTTACGGTAAGAAAAAAGCCGGTTCGGACTGCGTTATGATAGTGGCACAGTACAATAATCATCTTAAATCCGAAGTTCAGATAATCGGAAACGATTTTAAAATCGGCGGAATGGATTACGAACAGCCTGAATCTTTCTGCAAGATTTTAAGCTCACATGAGAAATTCGATTCGAAGTTCTCCGTATATGCCAAGGATCAGGACGACGGACAGAAGTTCCTAAAAGAATCGCTTGCTGGTAAGATTGTTAAATTCAAGGCCGGCGGACCGATTGCCCTCTTCTTTGATAAAGATGAAGTAAGTTTAATCATCAGAAGAAGTAAGGATGCGATGGAAGCACCCGTATACAAAAAGGTTACAAAGAGCGCTGCCGTAAAAGAGGCAAACGAAGAAGTAGAAATCATAAAAGAGTGGATTGATATTCTCGAAGATTTATAAATTAAAGCAAAAGAGAGTCTGTGAAAAAATCTCTGTAAAAACGGAATAACACTGTATGAACGAGGTCTCCTAAGATAAAATAACTATTTAGGAGGCCTTTTATTATGGCAAAAGAAAAGAAACCCGTACACAAAGTCCAGATGACAGACGGTAAGCGTCAGATCATCCAACAGCTCCTTCAGGAGTATGACATCGAGACCGCAGAGGACATACAGGATGCTCTTAAGGATCTCTTAGGTGGTACCATCAAAGAAATGATGGAAGCCGAAATGGACGATCATCTTGGATATCAGAAGTCAGAACGTTATGACAGCGACGATTACCGTAATGGCTACAAGACAAAACGCGTCAACTCCAGCTTCGGCAGTCTTGATATTCAGGTTCCACAGGACCGAAAATCATCCTTTGAGCCTCAGGTTGTTAAAAAGAGGCAGAAGGATATTTCAAACATTGACCAAAAGATCATTTCTATGTATGCCAAGGGAATGACCACCCGCCAGATTTCCGATACCCTTGAAGACATCTATGGTTTTGAGGCATCAGAAGGCTTTATTTCCGACGTGACGGATAAAATACTGCCTCAAATCGAGGAATGGCAGCATAGGCCTTTGGAAGATGTTTATCCGGTCATTTTCATTGATGCCATCCACTATTCCGTAAGGGATAATGGTATCATCAGAAAACTGGCTGCATATATCATCTTGGGCATCACATGTAGCGGTCATAAGGAAGTGCTTTCAATTCAGATCGGTGAAAATGAAAGTGCAAAGTATTGGCTTTCCGTCCTTAATGAAATGAAAAATCGTGGCGTAAAGGATATCCTCATCGTATGTGCCGATGGTCTTTCGGGCATCAAGGAAGCCATTTCAACTGCCTTCCCGAATACAGAGTATCAGAGATGCCTAGTCCATCAGGTACGTAACACCCTCAAATATGTGCCTGACAAGGACAGAAAAGCCTTTGCCAAGGATCTGAAGACGATTTACAACGCTCCCTCCGAAGAAGATGGCAGGAAAGCTCTGGATCGTGTGAAATCGACTTGGGAAGAAAAATACCCTCGAGCCATGAACCGATGGTACGACAACTGGGATGCGCTTACCCCCATCTTCAAATTCTCTGCCGATGTGAGAACTATGATTTATACTACAAACAGCATTGAATCCCTGAATGCTATATACCGTAAGCTCAACCGTCAGCGGAGTGTATTTCCAAGTGATCAGGCCCTTTTAAAAGCGCTATACCTTTCAACATTTGAAGCCACAAAAAAATGGACCATGCCGATCCGAAACTGGGGTAAGGTCTATGGTGAACTTCAAATCATGTATGAAGGAAGACTTCCTGAATAATAAAAAATCTCTCTGACTTTGTTCTTATGGACAGAGCCAGAGAGCCTTAGTGCGATTATCTTCCGGGATAACATCTGATTATTCACCTCAGCAAACACATTTTCCAAATCCTAAAAACTATATTTTAAGTAATTGTTTGGCATTGTTACTAAATATATTATTTCGATCTTGCTCTAGTTCAGTCGCTCGTAAAACTGACACAATAGAAAATGCCTGTGAAACAAATGGGTAATCTGTACCAAACAGAAGTCTACTGCTTCCAACACAATCAATAAGCTTCCTAATATTCTTTGAAGGCTGAACACTTATATCAGTGTATGTGTTTGGAAACTCTTTTAAAATACTTGTCATATAATCAAAGTCAAAGCATCCACTGTGAGCTAAGATAAATGTTGCATTTGGAATACACGCTAGTACTTTTTTGAATTTCTCCAGTGACTGGGTAGTCACTTCCTTTTTAGTTTGTTTTGTTGGTATCGATGAATCAAGCATTTCTTTGGGTAATCCCTTACCGCTGCAGCTCAAAATAGGAAGTCCAGTTTTTTCTAACTCTTTAAGAAGTTCAATTGTTTTATCGCAATCGATTGGTACATTCCAAATATGAGGATTCAGTTTCCACCCCTTAATATCTAGCTTCATATAGTCATCAATTTTGGATAGAATATTTTCATCAAAAGGGTGAATTGACGCAAATGTAAGCAGGCGATTATTACGCGCTACCATCTCGTTCATAGTTGATGCACAACTTTTATTTGCCGGATTGATTTGTTGAACAACCGATTTAGAAATATGATTAGAATTCATATCCATTATAATTCGTTCTTCGGTTGCATAATTCAAAACCAAAGCACCTGAAAAAAGTTTTATCCGAGCCTTAATTCCATCTGAAGATAATAATGTAGTCGGACATTTTGTGAAATATATTTCATCTAAATCAAACAGTTTCATGGAAAATGGAAAGCAACTCATATCCATTAATGATTTTTCTTTATTCCATTTTTCTTTCTGTAAAAAAGAAGGAAAAAGCTGAGATAGGCCTGCAAATAAATGACAATGCATATCAATAATTTCATAGTTATCAACTAAATCAACATTTATCTTAAAATCACCATTGTCGCACAATTGCAATTCTGGATTCTCTTCTAGTATTTTTATTTTTTCTCTACAGTATTTCATCTCCACAAGTCCCGTTTGGTTTTCTCAATTAAACTGTAATATAGTATGCATTCATTCTAACATAACTCTTGACGAAATTCACGGAATTATATATAGTCAAAACGAGCTGGACAACGGTAATCTTACCGCCATACAGCTCGTCAATTATCTTAGGATATCTTATTTACAGAAAAACTTTCACACACTCGCAAAAGAAAAACACGACCGAGGTCGTGTTTTTTTGATTCTTATATTTCTTTTACGGGCGATTAATAACTGCATCCTCAATCAGCGTGATAATCTTGTCTATTGCATTTATCTGATTGCTTGCTTCCATGGCAGCCACGTATTTTTCCTTGTTTTCGTCCAGCTCTTTTACCTTGTTAACCAGTGAAATCTCATCGAGATCTTCTTCCTGAAGTACCAGTGAAAAGCCCTGGGACTCGAAGGAGTTTGCATTTAAAATCTGGTCTCCTCTGCTGGCTGCTTTTGAAAGAGGTATCAAAAGATTGGGTTTTCTCAAGGATAAGAGTTCGCAGATGGCGTTTGCGCCGGCACGTGAAATTACGAGGTCGCTTAAAGCCATTACATCTTTTAATTCGCTCTTTAAATATTCGTACTGCTTGTAGCCTTCGGTGGTTAAAAGCAGATTGTCGATTCTTCCGTTACCGCAGAGATGAACCACCTGGTAGTTTTTAAGAAGTTCGGGAAGTGCTTTTCTGACTGCTTTGTTGATTGCAACAGAGCCGGTACTTCCGCCGATAACCATGATGACGGGTTTTTCTTTGTTAAAGCCGCACATTTCTCTTGCAGCTTCTGCGTTTCCTTCAAAAAGCTCGGCTCTTACGGGTGAACCTGTAAGTTCAGCCTTATTTGCGGGAAGTTTTTCAACCGTCTCGGGGAAATTACAGCAGACCTTTAATGCCTTAGGAATACAAAGCTTGTTGGCAAGGCCCGGAGTTAAATCCGATTCGTGGATAATGCAGGGGATTTTTAAGCTTGCAGCCGCACGAACAATAGGAACAGCCACATATCCGCCCTTTGAAAATACCACGTCGGGCTTTATTTCTTTTAGGTATTTTTTTGCTTCGTGATAACCTTTGATAACCTTGAACGGATCCGTCAGATTCTTCGGATCGAGGTATCTTCTTAATTTTCCTACGGGAACTCCGAAGTAGGGAATGTCAAAATCCGCAATCAGCTTCTTTTCGATTCCGTCGAGCGAACCCATGTAGGTTACGTCATATCCGAGCTCTTTTAACTTGGGAAGCAGTGCGAGATTGGGAGTAACATGACCGGCCGTACCGCCACCGGTAAGTACTATTTTTTTCATAATAAAACCTCTGAAACGATTATTTCTTTCCGATTTTCAAGTATTATCAATGTGCTGCGGGGAAAGACTTTTTATCAAAAAGTAATTATAGCAAAAAGAGTTTTGCTTTTCCATAGATACTTGAATAAAGGCGGTCTTTAAAGTATAATCCGTTAAGACGAGATAAGTTTTACGATTCATAAAAGAATATTTTAAATACATGATCTACGGAGGAACAAATTATGGCAGAGTGGAAAAACCTCGACACACTTGAGGCTTTTAAAGAGCTTCAGAATAAGGAAAAGGTCAGCGTAAAAGAAGTCATGAGCGGTGAAAACGGCGCTAAGAGAGTTAAGACTTACAGCGTGCCCATGGCAGCAGGCCTTTCATATAATTATGCAGCAAAGGCAGTTAACGACGACATTCTTGACTGCTTTGAGAAACTTGCTAAGGAAGCTGAGCTTACAGAAAAGTTCGAAGAGCTTTTCAACGGCGCAGTTATCAATACAGGTGAAAAGAGACTCGTTCTTCATCATCTTACACGTTCACAGCTTGGCAACGACGTTGTTAAGGACGGCGTAAACAAGAGAGAATTCTATCTTGCACAGCAGAAGAAAATCGAAGAATTTGCAAACGATGTTCACGCAGGCAAGATTACAAACGCTGCAGGTGAGAAATTCACCACAGTAGTACAGATTGGTATCGGCGGCTCAGATTTAGGTCCCCGTGCAATCTATATCGCCCTTGAAAACTGGGCAAAGAAAACCGGCAACTTCAATATGGAAGCCAAGTTCATCAGTAACGTTGACCCCGATGACGCAGCAGGCGTACTCGCAGGAATCGATGTTGCTCATTCACTTTTCGTACTTGTTTCCAAGTCCGGTACAACACTTGAGACATTAACAAACGAATCCTTCGTAAAAGATGCGCTTGCAAAGGCAGGCCTCGATGCTTCAAAGCACATGGTAGCAGTTACCAGCGAGACTTCACCCCTTGCTTCAAACGCAGGATACCTCAGAGCATTCTTCATGGATGACTTTATCGGCGGACGTTTCTCATCATGCTCTGCTGTAGGCGGTGCAGTTTTATCACTTGCATTCACACCCGATGTATTCGCTCGTTTCTTAAACGGTGCGGCTGAGGAAGACAAGCTTGCAACAAACAAGAGCATCAAGGAAAACCCTGCAATGCTCGATGCTTTAATCGGTGTTTACGAAAGAAATGTTTTAGGATTCCCTTCAACAGCACTTCTTCCTTATTCACAGGCATTAAGCCGTTTCCCTGCACACCTTCAGCAGGCTGATATGGAATCAAACGGCAAGTCCGTTAACAGATTCGGCGAGTTCGTAAGCTATCCCACAGGTCCCGTTCTTTTCGGCGAGCCCGGTACAAACGGACAGCATTCGTTCTATCAGCTCTTACATCAGGGAACAGATATCATTCCTTTACAGTTCATCGGATTTAACGACAGCCAGTTAGGTGTTGACGTAGATATCCAGGGCAGCACCAGCCAGAAGAAACTCTGCGCAAATGTTGCGGCTCAGATTATCGCATTTGCATGCGGCAAAGATGACGAAAACAACAACAAGAAGTTCGCAGGCAACCGTCCTTCGAGCATCATCATCGGCAAGCAGCTCACACCCGAATCAATGGGCGCACTTCTTTCACACTTCGAAAACAAGATTATGTTCCAGGGCTTCTTATGGAACGTAAACAGCTTCGATCAGGAAGGCGTTCAGCTCGGCAAAGTCCTTGCAAAGAAGGTTCTTGCGCATGATACAGACGGCGCATTAAAAGAATTCAGCGACCTTTTCGAAATCTAAAAAATTCTCATAAAAGATACAAGCCGGATACCCAATGGTGTCCGGCTTATTTTTTATCTATAATGTTTTTCTTTTACGAGCCGATATATAGTTATAAGGTTTTAGATTTTTTAAGGAGTTTAGCATTGATCGATCCGTTATCAATACAAAGAACATTTCTTCTTTTTGAAGCAAGCTTCTGCTTATTTGTTTCACTTTTTACCGCGCTGCTTGTAATTAAAGACAAAAAGAATTACAAAAACCAAATAATAATGGGGGGCAATTTCTTTGCCGCAATACTTCTTTTCAGTGATTATCTGACATATGTTTATGACGGAGCTCCCGGAAAGACTGCGTTTGTAATGATCAGAGTGGCGAATTTCGTACTTTTCCTGACCACTTTTCTGATTGTAATTACAATCACCATGTACGTAGCCGTTCAGCTTTTCGGAACCGCAGGATTAAAGGCAAAGATTCCCGGGCAGAAAAGATTCCGCACGGTTTACTGGATTGCGGTCTTCTGTATGATAGTGCTGGGCGTTTCGCAGTTTACGGACCTTCTTTACTATTTTGACGAAAACAATGCATATCACAGAAATCCCTTCTTCTTTGTGACGATGGGACTTGTCGGAATATGCCTTCTTTTAAACATTTCCGTTTTAATTGAAAATCGTAAAAGAGTCGATTTGGTGACATTTTTATCGATGCTCGCATATATCCTTATTCCGGGCATTGCAACCATCATTCAGAGTATCTTTTATGGTTATTCCTTTGTGAACATCTCAATCGGATTTGTGCTCATCATAATGTTTATCGAAAACAGCTACTCGCAGAGCCAGGAGGTTTTGAGGATTTCCAAGCTCGAAGTCAGAACCGGGCTTTTAAACGAGCACGGCTGTATAGGCGAGCTTATGGAACTTCGCGAAAAAGGTAAAATCTGTAACTACTGTGCGGTATATTTTGATATATCGAAGTTTTCCTATTTCAACAGAAAATACGGAATGATTGCGGGCGATATGATTCTTAAGAATTACTCCGCCAAATTACGTGAAATGCTCAAACCGGACGAATTCTTGGCAAGAGAGGGAAGCGACCATTTTATCGCGGTTATAAAGAAAGAGAATCTCGAGGAATTACTTGACTTCCTAAAAGAAACGGAAGTGAGTATTACATACGGCATAGGGGAAGAAAAAAGCGTTGTTGTTAAAGTGTCTTCGGTTGCCGGCGTATTCGAAATAAACGAAGAATACATGAAGGCCGAGGACATTTTATCAAACGCTTACACGGCTCTTTTATATGCTAAAACAGTCAGCAAAAAGAGTGTTGACTACATGAGCGATGAGTTAAAAGAGAAGCTTGAAAACGAGAGAAAACTCAAAGGTACTCTTTTCGAAGCACTCGAAAAGGAAGAATTCCAGGTTTATTATCAGCCTAAAATTGATATAAACAAAAATACTCTCTGCGGAGGCGAAGCGCTTGTAAGATGGCTGCACGATGATAACATCATTCCGCCCGAAGAGTTTATTCCCGTTATGGAAAAGAACGATTCCGTCTGTGCGCTCGACTTTTATGTTTTAAGACATGTGTGTGAGGATATAAAAGAGTGGCAGAAAGAAGGGCTTGAAATTCCTACGATTTCGGTCAATCTTTCCAGAAGAAATCTTTCGAATGACAATCTTGCAAAAGATATTGATAATATAGTGAAAGCTTACGGAATTTCGAAAGATCTGATTGAAATTGAAATAACCGAAACAAACGATGAATTCCCGACCAGGGTATTAAGAGAATTTGTAAGTGCTCTTCACGAACTCGGCTACAAAGTGGCCGTGGATGATTTCGGCTGTGGTGCCGCATCGTTATCTCTTTTAAGAGAGACCGATTTTGACACTTTAAAGATTGACAAGGGCTTTATTCACAGTGCGTTTGACAAAAACCTTACAATCCTTACGCATATCGTAAATCTTGCCAAAGCAATTGATATGAAAATCGTGGCGGAAGGCGTGGAGACACAGAAGCAGAAAGAGATTCTTTCAGACCTCGGCGTAAATATTGTGCAGGGATACTTCTACGACAGACCTCTTCCGAAAGATGAAATGGTCAGCAGAATGACCAACAGAATGTATAATTAATACTTCACGACGCTGACTTCTTTTCCGATGAGCGCGGCAGATTTCTTATCATCGTAAGTAACTAAAAGACGGCATTCGTCATCGATTCCGGTGACGAGTGCATATTCTTTTTTAGAGGGGTTTTTATCGCTTTTAATCTGAACGTATTTTCCGATTAAATTTGAATGTTTTCTGTATCCTTCAAGGAAAGTTTTCCTATCAATTTCGGATAAGAAACGATAGAAATGTTTTATGAAATTAATGCAGAGCAGGTTTTTAAGATTATCGGTATTTGCACCGTTTTTAACCAGAAAACCGGCTCTTTTTTTAATGTCCGAAGGCAGTTCTTCGCTGAAAGGATAGATGTTTATTCCGACTCCGACCACGATGTATTCGGGGAACTCTTCCTCGAGAGAGCCGAAGGTTTCGGTCAGAATTCCGGCTATTTTTTTATCACCGTAAAAGATATCGTTCACCCATTTTACGGATACCTCGATTCCGAGAGTGTCATATACCGATAAAACCATGGATTCGGCCGCAATACAGGTAATGTAGGTGGCTTTTGAAAAGGGAAGCTCGGGATGAATTAAAAGACTGAAATATAAACCTGTGTCTTTAGGTGAAAAGAAAACCCTGCCCTTCCTGCCGCGTCCGTTAGTCTGGGAATTGGCAATAACCAGAAGATCGCCTTCCTCGCCGGCATGCTCCTTTGCGATGTCATTCGTCGAGGTGACTTCCTCATAAGAGTAGAGCTTAAGAGAAAGATTATCGGGCAAGGAATTCCTGATAAAATCTACATTTATTCCGTCATAATCACATACGAGACGATACCCTTTGTTTGTTACGGATTCGATTGTATATCCGCTTTCTCGAAGGGCTTTTATTGCTTTCCAGATACCGGCTCTGGTTAAAAAGAGAGTGTCTGCAATTTCCTGGCCGGAAATATATGTGTTTGCTTTCTGCTTAAGAATTTTTAAAACTTTTTCTTTGGTTGAGAGTTCTTTTTTCATATTTTTTGTTGATTGTAAACTTTTTCAAAAATAAGGTTGACGATACAATGATTGTATTGTAAACTCCGTTCTTGAAATTGTAAACCGAAAAAGGAAAAGACATGAACAAAAATACGAAAATAAAAACAATTACAATTACCAAGGTTGCTCTTTCAACCGCAATAATATGCATATTAGGACCGCTTTCAATAGTCCTTCCGATAAGTCCCGTTCCCATATCGCTCGGAATTCTTGGAATATTCTTTGCTGTGTATGTTAACGGATGGCTCTGGGGTACGGTCAGCTGCCTTTTATATCTTCTTTTAGGATTTGTCGGAGTCCCCGTTTTTACGGGCTTTACCGCAGGTGTCGGAAAGCTTCTCGGGCCCACGGGCGGATATATGATCGGATATATTTCCCTTTCGTTAATTGCCGGGTTATTCATTTCGAAATTTGAAAAAAAGATTCCGCTTCACATACTCGGAATGGTGTTAGGAACACTTAGCTGCTACGCACTCGGAACCGCGTGGCTTGCGATATCGCTTAAGATGAGTTTTGCGGCGGCGCTTATGGCAGGCGTGGTTCCGTTCATCCTTGCGGATGCGGTTAAAATGGCCATAGCGATAGCGGTCGGAATACCTGTTCGAAACGCAATCGGAAAAATGAGTTCGGATACATAAAGATACCCTTTCGGGGGTATCTTTTTTTATGATGTTTTTAGCCCTTTTTAAGTGACATTTAAGGGCGAAACGTGGTATAATAAGAAGTCGGATTTTGCGACCAAACAGAAAATGAAAAATTAATCGGAGGGGTTATATGACACCGTTTGAAAAATACGGCAAATTGCATGTTGAGGGGAAAAATCTTGTTGACGCAAACGGCAATACCGTGCAGCTTAAAGGAATCAGTACTCACAACTTAAACGAGTATCCTCAGTATGTAAACGAGGAGGCTTTTAAGCAGTTTCGCGATGAATATAAAGTCAGTATTATGCGTCTGGCTATGTATTCCGGTTTTGCGGACAATCATGAGGGCTATGCGGACTCAAACGATGAGCACAGAGCAAAGCTTGAAAAGATCATTTTAGACGGAGCGGAAATTTGTAAAAAGCTCGGCCTTTACTGCATGATCGACTGGCATATTCTTTTAGACTACGATCCGAATATGCATACGGACATGGCCATCAGATTTTTCAAAAACATCTGTCCGAAGCTTACTGCATACGACAATGTGATTTACGAAATCTGCAACGAGCCCAATATGAACCTTGAAACCAAGGAAGAGGTTACCTGGGACGACATCAAGCGTTATGCAAATCAGGTAATCCCTATCATAAAAGAAATAGACGATTCAAAGATAATCATAGTCGGAACCACCATCTGGTCACAGGGTGTGGATGAGGCTGCGGATGCACCTCTCGATTATGAGAACATAATGTATACTCTGCACTTTTATGCAGACACACATCGCGACAAACTCCGCGACAAATTCACTTACGCAAGAAGCAAAAACCTTCCTGTATTCGTTACCGAATTCGGCGTAGGCAGAGCGGACGGCGACGGAGACATTAACGAAGAACAGTCCGAAATCTGGATTAACCTTCTCAACGAAGAAAAGGTAAGCCACATAATCTGGAACCTTTCCAACAAGGACGAAACTTCTTCGATAATCGCAGCAAAATGTGAGAAGACTTACGGCTTCACGGACGAAGACTTATCACCCTGCGGACTTATGATGAAAAAGATAATGGCGAAGTAATAAACGAGGATTTGGTATGTCATATCTGGCACTGTATCGTAAGTTCAGACCACAGACATTTGATGAGGTCAGAGGTCAGGACGCGATAGTAACCACGCTGAAAAATCAAATAATACAGAACCGAATCGGGCATGCGTATCTTTTCTGCGGTACCAGAGGAACGGGTAAAACCACAATTGCCAAAATTATGGCAAGAGCGGTTAACTGCGAACATCCCGTGGACGGAAATCCCTGCGGAGAATGTGAAATCTGCAAGGCGATTGCGAACGGAACCGCTCTTAACATGATTGAAATGGATGCGGCTTCAAACAGAGGTATCGATAAAATCCGTGAACTTATCAACGAAGTTGATTACAAACCGGTCAGCGGAAAATATAAGGTTTACATTATCGACGAGGCGCACAATCTGACTAACGAAGCTTTCAATGCTTTGTTAAAGACGATAGAAGAACCGCCCGAACATGTAATCTTTATTCTGGCAACAACGGAAGCGCATCAGATTATTCCGACGATTATGTCGCGATGCCAGAGATATGATTTTAAGAGGATTCCTCTTGAAACCATCGCAGGCAGAATGCGTGAGCTGACGGACAAAGAAAATGTTTCCGCGACGGATGAAGCATTAAGATATGTTGCCAAGGCAGCAGACGGTTCGATGCGTGACGGCTTGTCACTCCTCGACCAGTGCATAGCCTTTTATCCGAAGGAAGAGCTAACACTTGATAAAGTTTTGGTAGCTCTAGGAGCGGTAAAGACCGATATCTACTCAAAGGTTTTCAACCATGTTATAGCTGAAAATGTGACAGCGGTTATCAGAGACCTTGAGGAAGTGGTTGTCGCAGGTACGGAAATCAGCAGATTTGTTGCAGATTTTACGTGGTATTTAAGAAACCTGATGATTATAAAAAGTTCCGATGCTCCTGCGGAGATACTGGATGTAACGACCGAAAGTTTTGCCGAAATGAAGGCAGACAGCGAAAAGGCCGAGTTACAGACGATAATGCGTTTTATAAGAATTCTTTCAGAACTGACGGGTACGCTTAAGACGACTACTCAGGCGAGAGTTATGACAGAGATGACGCTTATCAAACTCTGCACACCTCAGATGGATAAAAAGCCTGATGCCCTTATGGACAGAATCAGAAGCATCGAAAAGAAACTCGAAACGGGCGCATTTGTGGTTGCGGGAACTTCAAACGAAGGCAGCAGTACACCTTCATTGCCACAGGAAAAAAAGATTGAACTTCCTGCCGCTATCCCTGCGGACATTCAGCAGATAGCAGATGAATGGAGTTCGATTACGGATAATGCACAGGCTCTCGTAAAGGGCTTCATGGAAAAAATAAAATGCTCTATGGATGCTTCGAAGCCGGAAATTCTTATTCTGGCATGCTCTACAACAATGAGTTACGAAGGCTTAAAAGATCCGGAGAGAGCAAAGGTATTACAGGGATTATTAAACGAGCGCGTCAGAAAAGAAGTTTCCTATGAACTGGTGCTTGACGAAAACGGTTCGAAATACGATTCGATACCGAATTCAAAGAAGCCCAACATGGATATAGACGAATCGGACGACGATTTTCCCAAAGAAGATTTTTAAAACGATTTAACTTAGGAGGAATAAAGAAATGGCAAAAAGAGGCGGATACCCCGGCGGAATGATGCCCGGTAACATGAACAACCTGATGAAGCAGGCACAGAGAATGCAGCGTCAGATGGAAGAAAACCAGAAGGCTATGGAAACCAGGGAATTCACTGCAACTGCAGGCGGTAATGCAATCAGCATCACAATGACCGGCAAGAGAGAAGTGAAGAAGGTAACCATCGATCCCGATGTTCTTGATCCCGAGGATGTAGAGGATCTTGAGGACTTAATCATGGCCTGCATGAACGATATTTTAACTCAGATTGAAGATGCCAACAACGAAGCGGTTAACTCAATGACCGGCGGTATGAATTTCGGCGGACTCAACTTCTAAAAGATGGAAATAAACAGCGGATACATAAATAAATTAATAGAAGAACTCGAGAGACTTCCGGGAATCGGCAACAAATCGGCTCAGCGTATGGCGTACTATATTGTCAGCCTTCCGAACGAACGTGTGGATAAACTGACGGCAGCCATTGACAATGCGAAAAAGCACACGCATTACTGCAAGGAATGCCTTACAATGACCGATTCTGAACTCTGCGCAGTCTGCGCGGACAAGCAGAGAGATCATAAAACAATCATGGTGGTCGAGAATCCCAGAGACCTTGCGGCATACGAGAAAACAGGCAAGTACAGAGGCGTTTACCATGTGCTTCACGGCGCGATTTCTCCGATGCTCGGCATTGGACCGGCAGATATCAGATTAAAAGAATTAATCACCAGACTGCAGGACGATGTTGAGGAAGTTATCATCGCAACAAACGCTTCGCTTGAAGGCGAGACCACGGCGATGTATATCAGCAAGCTCATAAAACCGACAGGCATTAAAGTTACAAGAATAGCTTCGGGTGTTCCCGTCGGCGGCGATATCGAGTATATTGACGAAGTCACTCTTCTTCGTGCGCTCGAAGGCAGAGTGGAATTATAAAAGAAAAAAATTATCTCAGGGGGGTAAAAATGGGCGTTACAGTTAAAGAAATCGGAAAAGGACCTAACGGTGAGGATTTATTCAAATACACTATGAAAAATGAGAACGGAACAGAACTTTCCGTTATCAATTTCGGATGTATTATCACAAATTTTCTTTTTGCGGGAAAAGACGGAAAAGTAAGAGACGTAATCCTTGGTTACGAAGATGTTAAGGATTACTTTACAGATGACAAGTGCTTCGGCGCTGTTGTAGGACCCGTTGCAAACAGAACTGCAGATGCAAGTTTTGAAATCGACGGCACAGAGTACAAGCTCGAGGTTAACGACAACGGAAGAAACAATCTTCATACAGCAAGACTCGGCTCTTTGCAGAAGAGAGTATGGAACGCAGAAACAGGTGAATCAAGCGTTACTTTTACGATTGATAAGAAAGACATGGATCTGGGACTTCCCGGAAATCTTAAGGCAAAGGTTGTTTACACACTTACCGAAGAAGATGAAATCAAGATTGATTATGATGTAACCACAGATAAAAAGACCATCATCAATATGACCAATCATACATATTTCAATCTCAACGGACATGATTCAGGCAGCATTTTAAACGAGTCCATCGTTTTCAATGCAGACAGCTTCCTTCCCGTTGATGACGAAAGCATTCCTTCAGGCGAAATCAAAAAGGTTGCAGGAACACCCATGGATTTCACCGAAGCTAAGAAGATTGGCGAAATGCTTGATATGAATTACGAGCAGCTTAAATTCACAAACGGATTTGACCACAACTACTGCATCAATGACTGGGACGGCAGTTTAAAGGTTGCTGCAACTGTATTTGACGATGAGTCCGGAATCGTAATGGAAACATTAACAGATCTTCCCGGCGTACAGCTTTATATCGGCAACTACGTTGGCGGTGAAAAGGGAAAGAACGGCGCGGTATATGCACAGCGTCAGGGACTCTGCCTCGAGAGCCAGTATTATCCCAACAGTGCAAAAGAGCCTAATTTTGAAAGACCTTTATTTGATGAAAACAAGGGCTTCAAATCAACTACAATTTACAGATTCAGCACAATTGCTGATTAATTGACTGATAACGATGAAAAAAGAGAACGGAAACATTAAACAATTTAAAAAGAGCGATACGAAAAAGAACGACGCAAAAAAGGGCGGGGCAAAGAAGGATAATCTGTTTGCCGATTTTAACAAAAAGCGTGCGGGACATCAGGTTAGCAAAATGATGTGGGTTTTCATCATCGTTTTGGCTTTGTTCTTAATTGCCGCAGCAGGTTTTGTTGTAGCGAAAGTATTTTTCATTAATAAGGAATACACGAGCGTAAGCGAAGTTTCTTCAACTGAGTTCTTTATTTCCACGGGCTCGAAAGTCGAGAGATTCGGCAACAATTTCATCGTTTACAATTCTGACGGTATTAAATGCGTTAACTACAAGGGTGAGCAGATTTGGAACGAAGCTTTTCAGATGCAGAAACCCCTGGTTGATGTTTCAAACGGTATCGTTGCGGTGGCCGATTATAACGGCGGCAGCATTTTCCTGATGGATGAGAAAAACGTCCTCGGAAAAATAGATACAGGAATGCCTATTCGTAAGTTCAAAGCCGCAGGCAGCGGTTATGTCATGGCGGTTTTGGACGGCGATGACAATACACCAATCTACGTTTACAATACGGCCGGTGAGGAAATGATTTTCTTTAACACGACCATGAAAGGATACGGATATCCTCTTGAAATAGCAATTTCCAACAACGGTGTTCTTGGCGCGGTTTCGTATCTTAATGTAGACAAGGGATCGTTTTACACATCAGTCGGATTTTACAATTTCGGCGAAGTCGGACAGAATTCGCAGGACAGCCTGATGTCGAGTTATATTTATCAGAGCGCGCTTGTTCCTGAAATCAGATTTGCGGGCAACAGCAAAGCAGTTGCAGTAGCCGACAACAGACTTATGTTCTACAGCGGAGATCAGAAGCCCCAGAGTTCGGGCGAGATTCTTTTATCAGAAAAGATTCTGTCGGTTTATGAGGACGACAAGTATGTGGCACTTTTCACCGACAGCGATACAAGTGACCACAAATACAAAGCCGAGATTTATGATTATGATGCAAAATTAAAAGACAAAATGTATTTTGACATCGATTTTTCGGATGTTTTCTTCGATGACAACCGAATCGTTTTGTATAACGGCGAAGAAGTTTTAATTCACATGATCGGCGGAAAAGACAAGTTTGTCGGAAGTTTTGAAGATCCGATTTTAGCTCTAATTCCGACATCTTCACCCAAGAGATTTATTCAGGTTACGCCTGACGAAATAAAGACTATCGAGTTCAATTAATATGGAAAACAAAGAAAAAGGAATCCTTCCTCCCAAAGGGACGGACGGTCGTTACAAAGACATAATGCATCTTCATATCCAGGGCCTGGTGCTGGTTCTGGTTTTGATTATTGCGCTCGCTTCTTCGTTTTCCATTCTCGGAAGAACAATTCTCTCCATGATGATGGATTCGTTTGGCAATTCTGTTAATCCCGAGGATCTGACGATGGTGCTCGATGTTTACGGCTTCGGTAACATGGCTGCAAACGGCATAAAAATATTCAGCGCCGTAACAAGTGCGCTCGGTGTAATAAGCTATGTTGCGGCTTTTGTATCGCTTGCGGCTGCCATATTTATCATTGTCCGTATGAAAGAGAGAATCTCTGAAATCGTCGACGATCCCGCACCGTATGAAAATCCCATCCGCGTTAAAAAAGCGCCTTTCGTGTGGCTTGGCTTTTTACTCGGTGCATACGGCGGACATCTTTTTTTATTAAAAAAGAAGAAGGCGTGGATATTCCTTCTTCTCGGTGTTCTCGGAATGGAAATCATTCCTCTTTTCCTTTATACATCAGGCATCAGTTTCGCAGATGCTTTTATGGCCTGCTTTATCGAAAAAGATGAAGACGGTTATATTGAAATGGAAGATTATCCTTACTGGCTTTAATCTTTCTTTTCTTCCTCTGTTTCAGCTTCTTTCTTTTCACCTGCCATAAATCTTATAATCGAATCACTCATCAGGTAGATTCCGTCGAAGTTCGGGTGAACTTCGTCTAAAAGATACGTTTCGTAGTTTTCTTCATTTATTTCAATAAGTTCAAGTGAATCAAGCCATTCGGTGTTAAGTTTTTCAGATATGAATTTGCCCATATCCCTGTAGGTCTGAAGCGGTGCTCCGACATCCGACATTATGCGTTCTCCGGCCTCAAAGTAATTGGTGTAAATCGGAGAAAGAATGATAATCTTTGCGGCAGGATAGGATGACTTAAGTTTTATGATTCCGTCGGTCATTGCGGCTTCGTACGAATCGTAGTCATAATCGCCGTAAGGAAATCCGGTATTGACATGAGCGGGAACGCCCATAAAATAGTCGTTTACTCCGTAATTAACTATAAAGTAAAGTTCTTTGTTTTCATCGTGTTCATTTTCGAAACGTTTAAGCTCGCTTAAATAGTCCTCATCTTCAATTCCCGATAAGGAACCGCTTCCTAAGAAAGCATCGACAAGCTTGTTAAAATCGGCAATGGCACTTGTTCCGCCTATACCGAGATTGAATGCATCGGCGTTAGAAAGGCTTGCAGATTCACCCGGAATCGAGAGAGGTCCGTGATAATTGCCCATAATACTGTCGCCGAAGAAAACGATTTCTTTTCCGGACAAGTCGGGATATTTTACATCTTCTTTTACGATGTCCAAAAGAATTTCGCTTTCGTCGTTAAATGAATTTTTATCTACCGAATATTTTAAATTACAAGTTGTTAAAATAAGAAGGTTTAATGCCACGGACGAATCGGGAACTCCGTTTGAGTAGTTGTCCGGACTTTCGATGAGCCACTTGTTGTTTCCGGGCCAGTACATACGAAGGTTGTCGTTATGAGTCAGTGTTTTGATACATTCTTCATATTTCTCGAGACATTTTTTGGCCTCGTCTTCGCTTAAATTCTTCCAGTAAGAAACCGAAGGATAGGAAAGAATCGCATAGAAAGAAATATCCGAATACTTTTCTATCATTTTGTTTAAGTATTCGAACTCGGCTTTTCCGTCACCCTCCGAGAAGGTTACGGGATCGATTTCAAAGAATGCGTATTTTAATCCGTCTTTTGCGACTGCGGCATCAAGCAGTACGTTTGTATCTTCGTATTCGATGTCCGAAGGAGTTATGAAAATAGGCGTGGTTCCGAAGAACGTAGGGAACTTGCCTGCATCTTCTATCGACGAACCCAAGAAACTGTAATAAAAACTGTCAAACTTCTCTGATGCAAGGCGGACCATGTTGTTCTGGAAAATACGGTCATCAAAGTAATCGAAGTTCTTATAGGAATAAACGGTATACTTTGCATCACTGTAAATGGTTTCGCCGAATCTGAGTGACAGTGAAGAAGAGTACTTTTTCACGGTTTCACTATCATAAATCATATAAAAAGGTCTCGTCTCTCTCGATACTTTTTCGTAAGGAGTGGGAAGAGTATCTTCTTTTATTTCTACACTCGTCAGATCTTCGGGCGATACAACCGGCGCGATTTCGACCTTTTCGTTTCCTACAACGGCCACTTCATTAATGATTGTATCCGTGCAGTATGCCAGTTTTATGTTGTTTGAATCCAGAAAATCTATGAGCGGTTTGTAATCTTTTGTGATGTCAACAGCTTCTTTTTTAGCAGAAAGATTAACTGATAAAAGCTCGGAATTGTCGAACAGATACTCTTTTTTCATATCATGCATGTAAACCCCGATAACAATAACCGGAATAACTGCGAGAAGCGAAATAACAACCTTAAAAGGAACGGGCACCTTAAATCTGATGCCGTGAACTATAAGTCCGATACAGATAAGTACAGGAATAAAAATAGTCAGAATGTAATTTACGTCGTAAACAGCCTTTAGGCCGATGATTGCAAGAGGGATTGCAGGAAGCGACGCAATTATATATGTATAGAATTTCTTTGCGTGAAGGGAAGTTACAAAGAAAATATATGCAGCAGAAAAAATAGCATACACGGCGGTAACGGATTTCAAAAGAGCATCCTGCCATGTTGCGTAATCATTTAAATAATATGTAAGAAAATATCTGGTGGATAAAGGAATAAAAGGTTTTGTGGAAATCCAGCCGTCCGCGAAGGTATGGGAATCGTGCGCAATCAGATATTTAACGAATGCGAGTTCATCAACGAAATCCTTTGTGAGAACGGGTGAAAAATTGATCCTGAAAACCAGGTAGGGAATAAAAAGCGCCACAATCGGGAATAAATAAAAAAGAAGAATAAAAAAGGGATTAATGCCCTTCTTTGAGTCTTTTTTTCCGCGCTTTCTTTTGGAAGACGAGGACTTTCTTCTTATATTATATGTGTCTGACCTTTTTTCCATATGTATATAATATCTTTTTTCCTATTTCTTTTCAATAATGCATTTGACTTCTAATTGACACTTTGGAGCAAATGATGATAAACTTTATAGGTATTATTCTTTTAGATACGAATATAAAACTGAAAGGGGATATATTAAATGGATAACAATAATTTAGAAAACGTAACCAATGCTGCAGAAGAAGCAGTTGCACAGGCAGCAGAACCTGTAGTTGAAGCAGCAGAAACAGTTGCACAGGCAGCAGAACCCGTAGTTGAAGCAGCTACAACAGCAGCCGGTGCAGAAGCAGGCACAATGCCCGTTTACACAGATTACAGCTCATATGACAACGGCGAAGAGAAGAAGGGTATCAACGTTCTCGGCCTTGTTGCTATGATTCTTGGCATTCTTTCCGTAGTTTTATTAATCTGCGGATGCTGCCTTCTTGGAGGAGGAGTCGTAACATCCATCTTTAGATATCTTATAATCGTTGTAAGAATCGTTATGGCTATCGTTGCAATCATTCTCGGTGCTATCGGAATAAAGAAGAGACCGGATCAGAAGGGTATGGCTATTGCAGGTCTTATTCTTGGTATTTTCGGTGTTTTACTCGGAATTTTAAGCCTCGTTTTTGCTATCATCGGTTCGGTAGCAGGAGCAGTTCTCGGCGGTGTTTCCGGTTCACCCGACTTCCAGCAGTTTCTTGAGGAATTACAGGATTCACTGGAATCAACATATTAATATACCGAATCAAAGTTAAGATAATCATCAGAAATTCTTCATTTATATAATGAAGAATTTCTGTTTATAAAGGAGAGAAAATGGATAATAATAATCAGAATCAGAACTACAATTATTATTATGGAGCAGTGAATAATTACGAAGTTGTGGCACCTAAGAAAAATATTCCCGGTCTTTTATCTTTCATCTTTGGACTTGTGGCACTTGTGGGAATTCTGTTCGCGTGCTGCTCTTCCATGTTTTTAATTATTCCTTGGGTTAACGTTGTAGTCGGATTCCTTATCGGTTTCATAGACGTCATTTCACCGCTTCTTGTTTTGGTAGGATTTATTCTCGGTATAGTCGGTGTTACAAGAAAGAATTGCCCTAAGGGCCTTGCTATAGCAGGACTTATTATTAATGCTTTGTTACTGCTTTACTATCTAATGCTTATTGTGCTTGCGATTCTTACTGCACTCGGATTGATTACCACCGGAATTTTTGCCGGACTGGCAGAGTATTTGCAGTACAACAATCTTCAGGATATGATTAATTAATAAGATTTGAGCAAATATAAATAGAAAAGGGGTTTCGGTTTAAAAACCGAAACTCTTTTTATGCTAAAAGATCACACACTATATATAGAAGCTTTACAACTAAAAGTTGTGGCCTGACTGTGTGTGTAGAAATTTCTTAAAAATTTTTGTAAAAAATGCTTGAAATCAAATAAATATTTTGATAATATAGCATTTGCTGTGACATTGATAGCAATGAAGTGTAAGGTTGCCGCTTATAAAGCGGGTTTTTACACGGAGCGAATGTCAAGTCGAGATACTGACGACAAGTCACTGTACAAACATTATAGTCTGCTTTAAGCAGAAACGACGTGTGGTCGTTTATTTTTTAGAAAAAGGCACGACACACACGGGAGAGTGTACAGTCGCCGCTTGTTGTACTTGAATCTTAAAGTACAAAATATGAGAGGAGACTTTTTTTATGGCAAATCAAGTAATGAGAATCACACTTAAGGCTTACGAGCATCAGACAGTAGATGCTTCAGCAGCAAAGATTATCGACACTTGTAAGAAAAATGGAGCAAAGGTTAGCGGACCCGTTCCCCTTCCTACTAAGAAGGAAATCATCACAATCATCCGCGCCGTACACAAGTACAAAGACTCCAGAGAGCAGTTTGAACAGAGAACTCATAAGAGACTTATCGATGTTCATGAGCCCAACCAGAAAGTTATAGACGCCATGCAGAAGTTAGAGATGCCTGCAGGTGTTTATATCAATATCAAAATGATCTAATAAGTTATAACCCAAACTTGTTAAATCAATCGTTACATTATTAATAAGAAAAAACAAATGACTTCTACAGACTAGTATGCATCCTATATGGATACCGCTGTAGTGGAATCAAAAGGAGGTCAAAAATGAAAAAGGCTATTTTAGCTACAAAAGTCGGAATGACTCAGATCTTCGCTGAAGACGGCACACTCATTCCGGTAACAGTTCTCCAGGCAGGTCCTTGCGTAGTTACTCAGGTAAAGACCATCGAGAACGACGGATACGAAGCAGTTCAGGTAGGTTTCGTAGACAAGAAAGACAAGATTATCAATAAGGACGCTAAAGGCAAGAAGGAAATCATCCATGCTAACGGCACAACAAAGGCTATGCAGGGTCATTTCAAGAAAGCCGGCACAACAAGCAAGCGTTTTGTCAGAGAGTTTAAGTTCGAGAATGCTTCCGAATACGCTCTTGCTCAGGAAATCAAAGCAGACATCTTCGCTGAAGGCGACAAGATCGACGCAACAGCAATTACCAAAGGTAAAGGTTTCCAGGGTGCTATCAAGAGACTCGGTCAGCACAGAGGACCCATGAAGCACGGTTCAAAGTTCCATCGTCATCAGGGTTCAAACGGCGCATGTTCTTCACCCAGCCGTGTATTTAAGGGCAAAGGTATGCCCGGTCAGATGGGTGGCAAGAAGGCTACAGTAAGAAATCTTGAAGTTGTCAGAGTTGACGCTGAGAAGAACTTACTTTTAATCAAGGGCGCTGTACCCGGACCCAAGAAAGCCATGGTTACTATTAAAGAAACAACCAAGGCTGAAGCTTAATCGGACGAAAGGAGGAACACACAGATGGCTCAGGTATCTGTTTACAATATGGAAGGCAAGGAAGTCGGAAAGATGGATTTGCTCGATGATATTTTCGGTATCGAAGTAAATGAACATTTAGTACACATGGCTGTAGTTCAGCACCTTGCAAATATGCGCCAGGGAACACAGAAAGCCAAAACTCGTTCGGAGGTATCCGGCGGTGGTGCAAAACCCTGGAGACAGAAAGGAACCGGTCACGCTAGACAGGGTTCAACAAGATCTCCTCAGTGGAGACACGGCGGCGTAGTATTCGCACCCGTACCCAGAGATTACTCATTCAAACTTAATAAGAAGGAAAAGAGAATTGCTCTTAAGTCCGCTCTTACTAATAAGGTAACCGAAGGAAAGCTCATGGTTATCGACGAAATCAAGTTTGATGAAATCAAGACAAAGAAGTTCGCAGAGTTCTTAAACAACATCAAAGCTGAGAAGGCTTTAGTTGTTATCAAAGAGAACGACGCCAATACGATTTTATCCGCAAGAAACATCGCTGATGCAAATACAACTGTAGCAGACAACATCAATGTTTATGACATTATGAATGCTAAGACACTTGTACTTGCCAAGGATGCGGTAGAAAAGATTCAGGAGGTATACGCATAATGGCAGATCTTAAATATTATGACGTTATTTTAAAGCCGGTTGTTACTGAAAAGAGTATGTCCGGTATGGGCGACAAGAAGTATACCTTCTTAGTAAATCCCGATGCTACCAAGAATCAGATTAAAGATGCTGTTGAGAAAATGTTTCCCGGCACAGAGGTAGCAAGTGTAAACACAATGAATTGCAACGGCAAAAACAAGAGACGTGGCAATGTATACGGCAAGACTGCTGAAACAAAGAAAGCTATTGTTAAGCTTACAGAAGGCAGCAAGGATATCGAGATCTTCTCAGGTATCTAATAGCCGAATCTATATGCAATGAAGCATGATAATAAATAACAGTAAAGGAGAACAAAGAAATGGGAATTAAGACATACAATCCCTATACACCCTCCAGAAGAAATATGACTGGCTCTGACTTCTCTGAAATTACCAAGAAGACACCCGAGAAATCACTCTGTGTCGCAATGGAGAAGACAGCAGGACGTAACAATCAGGGTAAGATAACAGTTAGACATCATGGCGGCGGAGCCAAGAAGAAATACAGAATCGTAGACTTCAAGAGAAATAAAGACGGTATTCCCGCTAAAGTAATCGGTATCGAATACGATCCCAACAGAACAGCAAACATCGCTCTTATCTGCTACGCAGACGGCGAGAAAGCTTATATAATCGCACCCGAAGGCTTAAAGGACGGCATGAAAGTTATGAACGGTCCCGACGCCGAAGTCCGCATTGGTAACTGTTTACCTTTGGACAAGATTCCTGTAGGTACTCAGGTACACAACATCGAGCTTTTACCCGGTAAAGGCGGTCAGATGGTAAGAAGTGCAGGAAACAGTGCACAGCTCATGGCTAAGGAAGGTAAGTACGCAACACTTCGTCTTCCTTCAGGCGAAATGAGAATGGTACCTATCATGTGCAGAGCAACAGTAGGTATCGTAGGTAACGTAGATCACAACCTTATCAATATCGGTAAGGCAGGACGTAAACGTCACATGGGCATCCGCCCTACAGTACGTGGTTCTGTAATGAACCCCAACGACCATCCTCATGGTGGTGGTGAAGGTAAGTGTAGTATCGGTCGTCCCGGTCCTTGCACACCTTGGGGCAAACCGGCTTTGGGCTTAAAGACAAGAAAGAAAAACAAGCAGTCTAACAAGCTCATCGTAAGAAGAAGAGACGGACGCGCATTAAAGTAAGCGCATATTGATAAGGAGGAAAATAATGGCAAGATCATTAAAAAAAGGACCCTTTGCTGATGCAAGCCTTTTAAAGAAGGTTGACGCAATGAATGCAGCGGGTAATAAACAAGTAATCAAGACCTGGTCACGTCGTTCCACAATCTTTCCCTCATTCGTAGGACATACATTTGCGGTTCATGACGGCAGAAAGCATGTTCCCGTATATGTAACGGAAGATATGGTTGGCCACAAGCTCGGTGAGTTCGTAGCTACAAGAACATACAGAGGCCACGGTAAAGACGAAAAGAAATCTAAATCTAAGTAAGGAAGGAGGTTTTAATCCATGGAAGAAACAAAGAGCAGATCACAATACAAGAGAGAGCGTAATAAAGAGAACAGGGAGACAAGACCTTCGGCAAAGTTATCTTACGCAAGAGTATCGGTACAGAAGGCTTGCTTCGTACTTGACGCCATCAGAGGCAAAGATGTTAATACGGCTTTGGCTATTCTGGAGTACAATCCCAGATACGCATCAAGCATTATCAAAAAGCTTTTACTTAGTGCTATCGCCAATGCCGAGAACAACAACGGCATGAATCCCGAGAAGCTTTACATTGAAGAATGTTATGCAAATAAGGGACCCACAATGAAGAGAATCAGACCCAGAGCACAGGGCAGAGCTTACAGAATCGAAAAGAGAATGAGCCACATTACCATCGTGCTCAATGAAAGATAGGAGGAACAGTATGGGACAGAAAGTTAATCCTCATGGTATAAGAGTAGGCGTTATCAAGGACTGGGGTTCTATGTGGTACGCAGATGCTGATTTCGCTGATTGCCTTGTTGAAGATTACAACATCAGAAAATATTTAAAGAAGAAACTCTATACATCCGGTATCAGCAAAATCGATATCGAAAGAGCTTCAAATAAAGTTAAAGTTACCGTTTATACTTCTAAGCCCGGTCTTGTTATCGGTAAAGGCGGCGCTGATATCGAAAACACAAAGAAAGAGTTAAAGAAACTCACAGGCAAGAACGTAAACGTTGACATTAAAGAGATTAAGAGACCCGAGAAGGAGTCACAGCTTGTTGCTGAAAACATCGCTAAGCAGCTCGAAGACCGTGTTGCTTACAGAAGAGCAATGAAGCAGGCTATGACAAGAACCATGAAATCGGGAGTTTACGGTATCAAAGTTCAGCTTTCCGGCCGTTTAGGCGGTGCTGATATGGCTCGTACTGAGACAATTAGTGATGGTACTATTCCTCTTCAGACATTACGTGCCGATATCGATTACGGTTTCGCTGAGGCAGATACAACCTACGGCAAAGTTGGCGTTAAGGTTTGGATCTACAAGGGCGAAGTTCTCCCCGTAAAAGAAAATAAAGAAGGGAGTGCAAAATAATGTTATTACCTAAGAGAGTTAAACATCGTAAGCAGTTCCGTGGAAGTATGAAGGGTAAAGCTCTTTCGGGCAACCAGATTACTTACGGTGAATATGGTATTGTGGCAACAGAGCCCTGCTGGATCAAGTCAAACCAGATCGAAGCAGCCCGTATTGCCATGACACGTTACATTAAGCGTGGCGGACAGGTTTGGATTAAGATTTTCCCTGACAAGCCCGTTACAGCAAAACCTGCTGAAACTCGTATGGGTTCAGGTAAAGGTACTTTGGAATACTGGGTAGCAGTTGTTAAGCCCGGAAGAGTAATGTTCGAAATCTCCGGTGTATCCGAAGAGGTTGCTAAAGAAGCTCTCCGTCTTGCAACTCACAAACTCCCTTGTAAATGTAAAATTGTTTCTAAAGCAGACTTGGAAGGAGGGGCTAATTAATGAAGACAACTACATATGTAAATGATTTAATGAAAAAGACCCCCGCAGACTTAGAGCAGGCTTTAGTTGATGCCAAGAAGGAACTTTTCAATTTGAGATTCCAGAATGCGACAAATCAGCTTGACAACACGGCAAGAATCAGAGAGGTTCGTAAGAACATCGCTCGTATTCAGACCGTACTTACAGTTAAGAAGAACGAAGTAAACGCATAGGAAACAGATTGAGAAAGGAGATAAGCTGTGGAAAGAAATTTAAGAAAAGTGCGTATAGGTAAGGTTGTCAGCAACAAAATGGATAAAACCATCGTTGTAGCTGTAGAAAACCATGTAAAGCACCCTCTTTACGGCAAGATCGTTAAGAGAACATATAAGCTTAAGGCACATGATGAGAACAATGTGTGCCAGATTGGTGACAAAGTAAAGGTTGCAGAGACAAGACCCCTGTCAAAGGACAAGAGATGGAGACTTGTTGAGGTTGTAGAAAAGGTTAAATAAGGAGATAAGAGCATGGTTCAACAGGAAACTAGATTGAAAGTTGCCGACAATACAGGTGCTAAGGAACTCCTTTGCATTCGCGTAGTAGGCGGCTCAACAAGAAGATATGCCAACATTGGCGACGTCATCATTGCCAGCGTTAAGGATGCTACTCCCGGCGGCGTTGTAAAAAAAGGTGATGTTGTTAAGGCCGTTGTTGTTCGTACCGTAAAAGGTGCAAGACGTAAAGACGGTTCTTACATTAGATTTGACGAAAATGCTGCAGTTATCATAAAAGACGACAAGACTCCCAGAGGAACTCGTATTTTTGGACCTGTAGCCAGAGAGCTTCGTGAGAAACAGTACATGAAGATTGTTTCCCTTGCTCCCGAAGTATTATAAGGAGGTGCCCGACTATGATGAAGATTAAGAAGGGTGATACAGTTAAAGTTATCGCCGGTAGCTCAAAGGGCAAAGAAGCTAAGGTTTTAAGTGTAGATATTGACAAGAAGAAAGTAGTTGTTGAAGGCGTTAACGTTATTACAAAGCATTCAAAACCCTCAGCAGGAAATCCCAACGGCGGTATCATCACAAAGGAAGCCCCCATTGACATCTCAAACGTAATGCTTGTAGAAGGCGGCAAGGCAACCAGAGTCGGCTTCAAAGTTACAAAGGATGAAAACGGCAAAGTGGTTAAGAAGGAACGTTTCGCGAAGAAGACCGGAAACGTAATTAAATAATAATTAATGAAAGGAGGTCTAGATTCGTGAGTAGACTTAAAGATCAGTATAAGAATGAAATTATAGATGCAATGCAGAAGAAATTCGGCTACAAGAACATCATGGAAGTTCCCAAGCTTGACAAGATCGTAATCAACATGGGTGTAGGCGAAGCTAAAGAAAACGCTAAGGCACTCGAGTCTGCTGTCAGAGATTTGGAAATCATTTCCGGACAGAAGGCAGTTCTTACAAAGGCTAAGAATTCGATCGCTAACTTCAAGATCAGAGAAGGTCAGAACATCGGTTGCAAGGTTACCCTTCGCGGTGACAAGATGTATGAGTTCCTTGATCGTCTCGTAAATCTTGCATTGCCCCGTGTACGTGACTTCAGAGGTGTAAATCCTAATGCTTTTGACGGCAGAGGAAATTATGCTCTTGGTATTAAAGAGCAGCTCATCTTCCCTGAAATCGAGTATGATAAGGTAGATAAAGTAAGAGGTATGGATGTTATCTTCGTAACAACAGCTAAAACTGACGAAGAAGCAAGAGAGTTATTAAGACTCTTCAACATGCCCTTCGCTAAATAGTATCGTTGTCTTTTATTTAAGGAGGTATATTTCATGGCTAAAACAGCAATGAAGATTAAGCAATCACGCCAGCAGAAATTCGGTGTAAGAGAATACAACCGTTGCAGAATCTGCGGACGTCCTCATGCATACTTGAGAAAATACGGTATCTGCCGTATCTGCTTCAGAGAGTTGGCATACAAGGGCGAAATTCCCGGCGTTAAGAAAGCAAGCTGGTAAGATAAAAATATATAAGGAGGCACAACAATGACAATGAGCGATCCTATTGCAGATATGCTTACAAGAATCCGTAACGCAAACTCTGCAAAACATGATACGGTAGAAGTTTCCTCTTCAAAGATGAAATTGGCGATTGCTAAGATTTTATTAGATGAAGGATACATCAGATCCTACGAATTAGTTGATGATGGCAATTTCAAGAATATAAAGATTACTTTAAAATACGGTGCAGACAAAAACGACAAAGTTATCTCCGGTATTAAGAGAATCTCCAAACCCGGTCTTCGCGTTTACGCAAGCAAGGATGAGTTACCCAGAGTACTCGGTGGTTTGGGCGTAGCTATCATTTCAACAAACCAGGGCGTTATCACAGATAAGGAAGCCAGAAAATTACAGGTTGGCGGCGAAGTATTAGCATTTGTATGGTAGTCGCATTGAAAATATTTAAGGAGGTACGGGCATGTCACGTATAGGAAGAATGCCAATCGCAATACCTGCAGGCGTTACTGTAGATGTTGCAGAAAATAATAAAGTGACTGTAAAAGGTCCCAAGGGTGAATTAACAAGAGTTTTACCCTCTGAGATGGAAATCAAGGTTGAAGGTGCTGAAGTTTTAGTATCAAGACCTAACGATTTAAAGAAAATGAAATCCCTTCACGGATTAACAAGAACACTTATCAACAACATGGTTGTAGGTGTTACTGAAGGTTATGTTAAGAAACTTGAAGTTAACGGTGTAGGTTACAAGGCTGCTAAGGCAGGCAAGAAGCTTACATTGTCTCTCGGATATTCACATCCGGTTGAAATGGAAGATCCCGAAGGTATCGAGACATCGGTTGAGCAGGCAGGTAGTGCCACTGTAATCCTTGTTAAAGGTATCGATAAAGAAAAAGTCGGACAATTCGCCGCAGAGATCAGGGATAAGAGAAGACCTGAGCCTTACAAGGGCAAGGGTATCAAGTATGCTGACGAAGTAATCAGACGTAAAGTCGGTAAGACCGGTAAGAAATAAGAGATAAGGAGAGTATAAAAATGGTTAGTAAGACATCCAGACAGGAAGTACGTGCTGAGAAGCACAGAAGAATTCGTAGCCGTTTAAGCGGAACTGCTGACAGACCCCGTTTGGCAGTATTCAGAAGCAATGATCATATGTATGCTCAAATTATCGACGATACGGTTGGAAATACTATTGTAGCAGCTTCTACACTTGATAAGGACATCAAGGCAGAGCTTACAAAGACCAACAACGTTGAAGCAGCAGCATATTTAGGAACAGTAATTGCTAAGAAAGCATTAGACAAAGGTATTAAAGAAGTTGTCTTTGATCGTGGCGGTTATATATATCAAGGTAAAGTCGCAGCTCTCGCTGAAGCAGCAAGAGAAGCCGGCTTGGAATTTTAGGAAGGGGAGGATTTGCAATGGTACGCAATATTATTAACCCTGCTGAGTTAGGTGAATTATTTAGTGATACAATCGCTATTAAAAGAGTCAGCAAGACTACAAAGGGTGGTCGTGTAATGAGCATCGCAGCACTTGTAGTTGTTGGTGATAAGAACGGTCATGTAGGTGTTGGCACAGGTAAGGCCAAAGAAAACGGCGAAGCAATCCGTAAGGCAACTGATGATGCTAAGAAGCATCTCGTATCAATTTGTCTTGATGAGAACGCATCCGTAACACATGATTATATCGGCAAATACTCTTCGGCCAGCATTCTTTTAAAGAGAGCTCCCGAAGGTACTGGTATCATTGCCGGAGGTCCCGCACGTAAGGTGTGTGAACTCGCAGGCATCAGAAACATCCGTACAAAGTCATTGGGTTCAAACAATAAAACAAATGTAGCACTTGCAACTATCGAAGGCTTAAGCAAACTTAAGAGTCCCGAAGATGTTGCCAGAAATCGTGGTAAGTCGGTAGAAGGCATTCGTGCTTAAACCGCGGTTATGAAAGGAGACCAAAATGGCAGACAAAATGTTAAAAATTACATTAGTTAAGTCCCCTATAGGTGCTGTTCCCAAACACAGAAAGACCGTAGAAGCAATGGGTTTAAGAAAGCTTAACAAGACTGTTCTTTTACCTGACAATGCAGCAACTAGAGGACAGATTCAGCAGATCGGATACCTTCTTAAGGTTGAAGAGGCATAGAAAGGAGAGTCGCAATGGAATTATCTAATTTAAGACCTGCGGAAGGCTCAAAGCACAGTGATAATTTTAGAAGAGGACGCGGCCACGGTTCAGGAAACGGCAAGACTGCCGGCAAGGGACACAAGGGACAGAAAGCTCGTTCAGGTGCACCCAGAATCGGTTTCGAAGGTGGTCAGATGCCTTTATACAGACGTATTCCTAAAAGAGGATTTACGAACAGAAATACAAAGGAGATCATTTCAATCAATGTATCGGCACTCGAGAGATTCGAAGACGGTACTGTTGTAACAGTTGAAAAGCTTCTTGAAGAAGGTGTAATCAGCAAAGCAGCAGACGGTGTAAAGATTCTCGGAAACGGTGAAATTTCCAAGAAATTAACGGTACAGGTAAACGCTTTCAGCGAAACAGCTAAAGCAAAGATTGAAGCAGCAGGCGGCAGCGCAGAGGTGATCTAGTGTTTAAAACATTTATCAACGCTTTTAAGGTAAAAGATATCAGAAAAAAACTGTTATTTACCCTTTTAATGCTTGTTATAGTGCGTCTCGGATGCCAGATAGCTTCTCCCGGTATCAACCAGGAGTTCGTTAAGCAGATGATGGAAAGCCTCTTCGGCACAGACGGAAACGGCGGTCTCGGAATCCTCGGTGCATTCACCGGCGGTTCATTCGAAAGAATGTCAATCTTCGCACTTAACATTACTCCGTACATCACTTCATCCATTATTATGCAGCTTATGACAATAGCTATTCCCAAGTTGGAAGAAATGCAGAACGAGGGTGAAGACGGACGTAAAAAGATTGCTGCCATCACAAGATATGTGACGGTTGGACTTGCATTAATCGAATCAGGTGCCATGGCAATCGGATTCGGTTCACAGGGGTTACTTACAGAGTACAACGCATTAAACGTAATTACCGTAATTGCAGCAATGACAGCAGGTTCCGCATTCCTTATGTGGGCAGGTGAAAGAATTACAGAACATGGTGTAGGAAACGGTATATCCATTATCCTTATCATTAACATCATTTCATCCTTCCCTTCGGATGCAAAGACACTGTTCGAACAGTTCATCAAGAACAAATCAATTGCAATCGGTGTACTTAATGCAGTAATTATTCTTGCCGTAGTAATTGTACTTATCTTAATGGTTATTTTCTTAAGTGACGGTACAAGAAAGATACCTCTTCAGTATGCGAAGAAGGTTCAGGGCAATAAGATGATGGGCGGCAACACAAGTTCAATTCCCATCAAAATAAATACGGCCGGAGTTATCCCCGTAATCTTTGCTTCATCAATTATGCAGACCCCGATTATCATTTCCAATATGGTCGGATTCAACGGAACCGCCAAAGCCGAGACAGGCTTCTGGGGATGGGGCTATATCTGGGGCGAGCTCTTAAAATTCATGAATGCGAGATACTGGTTTAACAAGAACGACATGATCTATACAATCGGAATAATCGCTTATGTATTCTTAGTAATATTCTTTGCTTACTTCTATACATCGATTACTTTCAATCCTATGGAGATTGCCAACAACTTAAAGAAAGCCGGCGGATTCGTTCCGGGTATCAGACCCGGCAAACCTACAAGCGATTATCTTAACACAGTACTCAACTATGTTATCTTCATCGGTGCCGTAGGACTTACAATCGTAGCGGTTTATCCCTACATCTTCTCAGGTCTCTTCGGAGCCAGCGTAAGTTTCGGCGGAACGAGTATCATCATCGTTGTCGGTGTTATCATCGAGACGGTTAAGCAGGTTGAGTCACAGATGCTTGTTCGTAATTACAAAGGATTTTTAAACGACTAAAAATATAAGGACGAGGACACTCCATACCGGAGTGTCTTATCGTGCCTTAAAACGAAAAGGAAAACTAAGATGAAAATTGTTATGCTTGGCGCACCCGGTGCGGGCAAAGGAACTCAGGCAAAAATGATTGCCGAGAAATATACCATCCCTCATATTTCCACAGGAGATATCTTCAGGGCAAATATTAAGGAAGGAACACCGCTCGGACTTGAAGCTAAGTCTTATATGGACCAGGGAAAGCTCGTTCCCGATGAACTCACGGTTAAGATTCTTCTTGACAGAGTTGCAAAGGACGACTGCAAGAACGGATACGTTTTAGACGGATTCCCCAGAACAATCCCTCAGGCAAATGTTTTAAAAGAAGCGCTTGCAAAGCAGAACGATAAAATCGACTTCGCAATCAACGTTGACGTTCCCGATGAAAACATCGTAAGAAGAATGTCGGGAAGAAGAGCATGTGTTACATGCGGCGCAACATATCACGTCGAACATGTTCCTCCCAAGACAGAGGGCATTTGTGATAAGTGCGGCAGCGCTCTTATTTTAAGAGATGACGATAAGCCCGATACAGTTTTAAACAGATTAAAGGTTTATCACGATCAGACACAGCCTTTGATTGACTTCTATAATAATGAAGGCATCTTAAAAGAAGTCGACGGAACAATTGATGTAAAAGAAGTATTTGAGAGTATCACTAAGATTCTCGGATAAGAGGCAGAAAAAATGGCAGTTTCGGTAAAATCCGAAAGAGAAATTGAACTGATGCGCGAGTCCGGAAGGATTCTCGGAGAGGTTCAGGAAAAACTTAAAGAATTCATTCGTCCCGGAATATCAACACTTGAAATTGATATCGAGGGAGAAAAACTGATAAGAAGCTACGACTGTATTCCGAACTTCCTTCACTACAACGGATTTCCCGGATCGATATGCGTATCGATTAACGAAGAAGTTGTTCACGGAATTCCCAAGAAAAGCCGTAAGCTTAAAGAAGGCGATATAGTAAGCCTTGACTGCGGACTTATTTATAAAGGATATCATTCCGACGCGGCCAGAACATATCCCGTCGGAGATGTGGATCCCGAAGTCTTAAAGCTCATAAAAGAAACAGAAAACTGCTTTTTCGAAGGCATCAAGTTCGCGAAGGAAGGAAATCATTTACATGATATTTCAAACGCCATCGCGGATTACGCCGAAAAGTGCGGATACGGAATAGTTACCGCGCTCGTAGGACACGGAATTGGAACTTCACTTCATGAAGATCCGTCAATTCCAAACTACCACATGAACAACCGAGGCATAAAACTTGTAGCAGGTATGACACTTGCAATCGAGCCCATGATAAACCTCGGAAGAGGTGATGTAGATTTCTTAGACGACGGCTGGACATGCGTTACAAGTGACAGACTTCCGTCATCACACTATGAGAACACGATTCTCATTACAAAGGGTGAGCCTGAAATACTCACATTACCCAAACGATAAAATATGAAAGGATAGTAGCGATTAGTCGCCGGGTACAAGAATT
>JAEEGH010001799.1_pt1 | contig 60342 bp, 49 predicted proteins | sample 9134181 | NCBI WGS metagenome assembly JAEEGH01 (sample SAMN16246544, study PRJNA631951) | gut metagenome | biome: gut microbiome; feature: rumen; material: DP-attached | host: Bos | place: Iran: Karaj | collected 2018-10
CCTTATAATCGACTATCTCTATTTCAAACACGATCGGGGCGAAACGCGGGATGGCGCTGCCGCTTCCGCTGTAGCCGTATCCAAGTTCGGAGTAGAAGGCACAAATTCCTTTCTCGTGCGCTTTCATGTTGGACAGGCAGTATGAGAAACCATCCACCAGCGTCGAACCGGTTTCACTCGAAGACGCACCCATCGTGATGTCCTTGAAGTTCTCTTTCATGTTGACGTACTTCGGTGCATAGGTTTTCTTGGCCGAATAGAGCCCGTAAACCTTGGCCGTGTCCTCGATGCTAGTGTCGAACACCTTTCCGTCCAGCAGGCGGCCGGTGTAGTTGATGTAGAAAGTGGTGTCCTTCGGGAAAGTGGTCGTGTCCGACGGGGGATTGACCTGCTTGTAGTAATACCCGAACATGGTGGAATCCACTCCTTCCATGTTCTTGGCGACATATTTCTCGAGGGCATCCACCTGCCACTGCATTATGTCGTCAGTGATGTCATCGATATGGATGGTGTAGATGCTGTTCTCTCCGGTGCAATTCTTCAGGTATTGTTCGGCGGTGTCATATTCCTTGGCGACGTTGAGCCATCCCGGGATTACAGCGGTCCTGGTGCCTCCGACCCTCATACCGCGCAACATCTCCAGGATGCCGGCCTGAGTGTAGCTCTTGAGGTTGAAAACCCATGCGGGACCGTAATAGGTGTCTGCCGAGAACGTCCCGACCTGCCTTGCGATACTCTCGTATGTGGTTCCTGTGTAATTGCCGTCAAGGTCCATGGAAGAATACTCGCAGCGGATGTACAGCACATCGTCGTCTATCACCGCGCCGGTTCCGGGCTGGTCGTCGATGATGTACACTCCAAGTCCGGTCGGAGAGACGGACGGGTGGTTGACTTTCATCCACGCATCGAAATACGCCTTGTTGTCTGCGTTGAGTTCCGACGTACCTTCCTTGGCGCAAGAAGCGGCAAGCACCATTGCGGCGAGGATGGCGTAAACTACGGTTATTCTGTTGGATATATTCATTTGTTCCTTGTTTTCTAATTGTTGCTGACGCTCTTTATCCACAAATGGTAGGCCAACGCGGAGTTCCTCGGGATAGTTCCGACAATCCTGCTGCCGAAGCCAAGCTTCCCGCTGAAAAGCACATAGCACTCCTCGCCGCCCTTGACTCCGATAATCCCGTTCCTGAGACCTTCCACGAGGTCATCTTCGGAGAGATCGACGGTCTGTATGGCGAAGGTGGTCGAGTCAGATACGGCCCAGCCTATGGACTCCGCGAAAGTGTCGTAGTTGGTGGCGAACACGTTGCCGGGGCTCAGTGAGCCTGAACTGATGAAGTACCCGGCATAGTAGAACGACACTGCACCGCCTTCGCGCAATCCTTCACCTTCCCCCTCGGCAATGGTGACACGGACGGAACCCTCGTTGCGGGTCACGCTGACCGTATCGTCTTTGCTGAGGCTCTCCACGATCGACTCTATGTACTGTTCCTGCTTGCCGTAGGTGGTCTTCAGCGCTTCCTTCCCGCAGGAAGCGGCAAGGAGGCACACGGCCGCAACGGCGGCGTATATGCAGAGCGACTTTCTCATTTCTTCAAAAACAATCCGGATACCTTCAATATGTATGCCTCCGCGTCCTCCGGAGAAGCCATTCCTGTTCCGTATGGCAGTTTGCCTCCGGCTGCCATCTCATGGCCTCCGCCGTTGAAGTATTCCATCGCGAACCTGTTGGCGGAAATACCTCTCTTGGAGCGCAGCGACACCCTGAACCTGTCTTCCTCAGCTGTGAGGAATATGCTCATGACGACATCCTTGATGGAAAGGGGTATATTCACGAACCCTTCGCTTTCGCCTTCCTGGAAATCGAATCTCTCCTGGGTTTCCTTGTCCAGGATCATGTAGGCGGCTCCCTGTGGCGTGATCTTCATCTTCTCTCCTACGAGGTGCGCCATCAGTCTCAGTCTGTTCTCGCGGTAGCTGTTGTAAAGGTTGCAGAGTATTGCGTCCCTGTCGACCCCGGCGGCAAGCAGTTCGGAAGCCATCTCAAGTGTTCCCGGCCAGACCGAATTCGCGAAATTGTTGGTGTCGGTGGTCATTCCGGCCATCAAGGCGTTCAGGCTGGTCACAGGCAGGTTCTCCACCTTCCCTCCGATGTCCGGCATTCGCTTCAGGATCGTGTACAGCAGTTCACAGGTTGAAGAAATCTCAGTCTCCGAGAACACCAGCGAGTACGACTCGGTCTCGGGATTGAGATGGTGGTCTATCAGAACCTTCTTCGCGGAGGAAGCACGCAGCAGCCCTTCCATTTCCGGAGTGGTCCTGGAATATGAGTTGCAGTCCAGGCAGAACAGCAGGTCGCTTTCACGGATCCTCCTGCAGGCACCTTCCGGATCCAGTCCGTATTCCAGTATCCGTCCTTCCGGCACATTCTCGGTGATGAAGGCGATGGACTCGGGGACGATTCCGGGTACGACAAGCACGGCATCCTTCCCCCTGCATTCCGTGAGGTAGGACATCAGGGCGGTACCGCTCCCGATGGCATCTCCGTCAGGGTGGATATGGACGGTTATCGTGATGCTGGAAGAGTCTCCAGCCAGTCTGTCAAGGGCTTTGATGCTGTTCATTTGCAAGTGCAAAATTACAAATATTATATTGCATTTCATAAATCAATTTTCTAACTTTGTCCAGAATTGACGCGATGTGCGTTCACTTTAAAGCAAATCATAAAAAACCAGAATAATGAACAAAGCACTAAAAGCAATCCTTTGCATCCTGCTCGCGCTCTGCGCCTGCTTCATCGTTTACAAGATCATCGACGGCGTAATGCAGCCTGTCAGGTTCAACAAGGAAGTTGAGGCCAGGAAGAAAGTGGCGGTACAGCGTCTCAAGGACATCCGTGAACTCCAGGTCGCCTTCAAGGGCGTCAACGACAGGTTCACAGCTTCTTTCGACACCCTGAAGCAGTTCTACAAGGATGGCCAGATGGTAGTCCTCATGCAGGTAGGATCCAAGGATGACTCCCTCGCAGTCGCTCACACCAACGAGGTGAAGAGGGCCAACAAGGGCATCAACGACGCCGGCTTGTACAAGCTCTACCTCCAGGGAGACAAGAACCTCGTATTCCAGATCCAGAACAAGATCGCCGTGAAGGATACCCTCTTCAAGAGCAGGGATAACTTCAACGTCGACGATCTCGACAAGATTCCGTTCGCGCTGGAAGGCGAAGTTCCTGCTGAAGTGCAGAATATCGAGATGGATGCCATCGTGAAGAAGGTTTCAGGTGTGGATGTCCCTCTCTTCGAAGCCAAGATGCCTTGGAAGTCTATCCTGAACGGCCTTGACCACCAGCTCATCGTCAATATGGTATCCGAGCTCAAGGATCAGGGACGTTACGAAGGACTCCAGGTCGGTAGCATTACCGCACCTAACAACAATGCCGGAAACTGGGAGTAGCATAGCTCTGATTCCGGTTTCCTTCTTCGATCCCGCTTCCGCCCGCGAAGCGCTGGCGAGGACCGTCCGACTGAAGGAAGACGAAGAAGTCGAATACATCAGCATACCGGAGTATTCCGCTGTGCTGGTGTATTCCTTTTCTGCAGGCTCCGCTGAGGAAGAGAGGCTGCCTGAGATGTACCATCTCCTGAAAGCCCTTCCAGGGATCGGTGAATACAACAAGATAGCTGCATCCTACGATGGAACTTATCTCCATCTGGCTATCGCCCAGGGCGGGAACCTCCTGCTGTCCAATGTATTCCGTGCGGCTGACTTCACTACCGCGGAGTATTTCCTCTTCATGGCCGTGAAGAAACTCCAGATGAATCCCGAGGTCTCTTCGGTGTTCTTCCGGTCACCTCTGGCAGAAAGTGAGGAGATGTCCCTCTACAGGTATTTCAAGGCTGTGGAGAAACTATGAGGATAATTGGAGGACGTCTGAAGGGGAAGAAAATCGACCCTCCTGCAGGATACAAGGCTCGCCCTACCACGGATTTTGCCAGGGAGGGCCTTTTCAATGTATTGGACAACGAATATGAGTTCGAGGACCTGAAGGTCCTGGACCTTTTCGGCGGCACAGGAGCCGTAGCCTTCGAATTTGCCTCCAGGGGGGCCTCCAGGGTATATTCCGTGGAGATGTCCCGCGAGAACGCTTCATTCATCAAGACGGAAGCGAAGCGCCTGGGGCTGGACAATGTGACCATGGTCCGGGACAATGTCTTCGATTTCCTGGATATCTGCCACGAGAAGTTCGACATCATATTCGCAGACCCGCCTTATGCCCTGGAAGGGCTTGAAACCCTTCCGGACAAGGTTTTCTCAAAGGATATCTTGCATCCTGGCTGCTATTTCATCCTCGAACACGGGGACGAGCATTCTTTCGTCTCCCATCCGAGGTTCAAAAAAGAGAAGCGGTACGGACGCGTCCACTTCTCCTTCTTCGAATAGGTCGTATCTGTATTCCTGACAACTATACCCTTTGGGCGCTTGCTGCTTCGCAGCCCTGTACGGGTAAATGCGCCCAAAGGGCAAGTTGTCATGAATACTATTTCCCTAAATTGCCGAGTATCGAACGGGTAATTGTCCTTGTCGCTGCACTGGCGGCATTCTTGAGTACTTTACCTGCAGTGTCCTTCGTGGAGGTCTTGGTCTTCTTGCCGGTAACCCTGCTGGACACCTCGTTTCCGACGGCCGTAGCCACTGTCGCAGTCACTGCTGTGACGACGGCCTTGGTGATCTTGCCGAACATGGAAGTGCTCTTTTTCTTCACCTTTTTCTCCTTCTTTTCGACAATCTCCTCTTCGTCGGCCTTGCTCTCCTTCATCTGGCGCTCTTTCTCCGCCATCAGGGTCTCGAAGGCACTTTCGCGGTCAACCAGTTTGTCGTATTTCCCGTAGGTCTTCGATTGCTTGATGATCTGGTCCCGCTGGCTCTCGCTGATCGCACCGATCTGGCTGAGAGGGAAGAGGATCTTTGCCCTCTGGACTATGCTAGGGGCACCCTTCTCGTCAAGGAAGGAAACCAGGGCCTCGCCGGTCTCCAGGCTGGTGATAGCCTCGTAGGTGTTGAACTCCGGATTGGTCCTGAAGGTCTCGGCTGCCACCTGGACGGCCTTCTGGTCGCGAGGAGTGAAAGCGCGCAGCGCATGCTGTACGCGGTTTCCGAGCTGGCCCAGGATGTTGTAAGGGATATCGGTCGGACTCTGGGTGACGAAATACACGCCTACACCCTTGCTCCTGACCAGGCGGATGACCTGCTCGATCTTGTCCGTGAGGGCCTTCGATGTGTCGTCGAACAGCATGTGGGCCTCGTCGAAGAAGAATACGAGCTTAGGAAGGTCCATGTCACCGACTTCAGGAAGCGTTACGTAAAGCTCCGAGAGCAGCCAGAGGAGGAAGGTGGAATAGAGCTTCGGCTTGAGCATCAGCTTGTCTGCTGCAAGTACGCTCATCACTCCCTTGCCGCCTTCGGTGGCCAGCAGGTCGTAGATGTCGAATGAAGGCTGACCGAAGAATTTGTCGGCTCCTTCGTTCTCGAGTGTAAGGAGAGCCCTCTGGATGCCGCCTACGGACACCGTGGCGATGTTTCCGTACATCTGGGAGTACTCGGCAGCATGCTCGGAGATATAGTTCAGGCAGGAGCGCATGTCCTTGATGTCGTCGAGGAGCAGGCCTCTCTCGTCCGCAATCCTGAACATGATGTTGAGAACGCCTTCCTGGGCCTCGGTCAGTCCGAGGATACGGGTGAGGAGCTGTGGTCCCATCTGGGAGATGGTGCAGCGCATAGGATGTCCCTGCTCGCCGAATACGTCGTAGAAACGTACAGGGCAGCTTTGGAACTGAGGATTCTCGATTCCGAATTCCGGCATTCTCTTCTCTATGAAGCCGCTGGTCCTTCCGGCCTGTGATATTCCTGAAAGGTCTCCCTTCATGTCGGCCATGAAACATGGGACCCCGGCCTGGCAGAAGCTCTCGGCCATCACCTGCAGGGTGACGGTTTTTCCGGTTCCTGTGGCTCCGGCTACAAGTCCGTGCCTGTTGGCCATCTTCCCTACGATGGAGAGAGGCCCTTTTTCGCAGTGGGCTATCCAGAGCCCGTTATTGGAGTCGTACATATATCATTAATTATTAGTTGTTTCCGCTTTATGCTTCTTCCAGTAGTTTTTCCAGATTGCGAAGAGTATGCCGGCGATGATGAAAGTACAGATCCCGATCCACGGGGCAGCTGCCGTATTGACCCTGAAGCCGACCTTGTCCACCAGGATGAAAGTGACGCTGACCGCAGTCATGAAGCAGGCAGGCAAGAGGCTGATGAGATACCAGCACCCTTTCTTCGTAGTGGTCAGATAGACCGTGATGGCCCAGAGCGTCAATACCGCCAGGGTCTGGTTGGCCCAGCCGAAGTATCTCCAGATGGTGTTGAAGCCATTTTCGTTGGTGATGTTGAACCACAGCATCAGGCCGGTCAGCACGAAAAGAGGGATACTGATCCTGAGTCTGTTCCGGATCGGCTGCTGGTCCAGCTTGAGCCAGTCCGCAACGATCAGGCGTGCACCTCTCAAGGCAGTGTCGCCACTGGTGATAGGTGCCGCAACGACTCCGAGGATTGCCAGGATACCGCCAAGCAGGCCGAGCCATTTCTTGGAAACTGCAGTGACCACTGCCGGGGCTGAGGCGGTGATGTCGGAACCGCATTCGGCCGCGCCTCCGTCGAAGAAGAAGTATGAAGCCACAGCCGCCCAGATCAGGGCTACCAGGCCTTCTGTGATCATCGATCCGTAGAATATCGGCCTTCCGAGCTTCTCGTTCTTCAGGCAGCGTGCCATGAGCGGGCTCTGTGTGGCGTGGAAGCCGCTGACTGCACCGCAGGCTATGGTTATGAACAGGCAAGGGAATATCGGTTGCCCTGTCAATCCAACTTCAGGCCCCTTGTTGGCCAGCCCGTCCCAGAATTCCGGAATGGAAGGCCATTTCACGAACAAGCCCACCATGAGGGCTATGGCCATGAAAATGAGCGCCACTGCGAACAGAGGGTAGATCTTGCCGATGATCTTGTCGATAGGAAGCATCGTGGCGATCACATAATAGAAGAATATCAGGACCACCCACGAGAGGATGGCCAGGGATCCTCCGCTCCCGAATATGCTGCCGAGGATGATTGCCGGGCTGTACACGAAAACGGCGCCGACGAGGACCAGGAGAAGGAGGGCGAACACGAGCATGATGTTTTTCGTGACATTGCCGAGATAGCGTCCGATGAGGACAGGCAGTCCGCATCCGTCATTCCGGAGAGACAGCATTCCGGAAAGGTAGTCGTGGACGGCACCGGCGAAGATGCACCCGAAAACGATCCACAGGTATGCGGAAGGGCCGAACTTGGCTCCCATGATGGCCCCGAAGATCGGACCCGTACCCGCGATGTTGAGGAACTGGATCATGAATACTCTCCAGGTTGGCATAGGTACGTAATCGACTCCGTCAGGATGGGCTACCGCAGGGGTGGGGCGGTTCTTGTCCGGCCCGAAAACTCTTTCAACGACTTTTCCGTAGAAGAAGTACCCTGCCAGAAGGGCCAGAAGGCTGATGATAAAGGAAACCATTTTCTTTCGATTAGTTCAAATCACACAAATTTAAGCAAATAATTGCGTATCTTTGTGTATATACACGCATATAATCTTTCAAAAAATAATCAGGATGAAATTCAATCTTATCACATTATGCTCGGCGGTGCTTTTGCTTGCCGGTCATGTATCGGCGCAGGAATGGGCTCCGGCCGGCGACAAGATCAGGACCAGGTGGGCGGAAGAAGTGTCTCCTGCCAACGTGCACAAGGAATATCCCCGTCCGCAGATGGTGCGCCCGGAATGGAAATCCCTCAACGGCTTGTGGGAATATTCGATAACCGGAAAGGCGGATCCGAAGCCCGAGGCCTTCGAGGGCCGGATCCTTGTTCCGTTCCCGGTGGAATCATCCCTTTCCGGCGTCGGCCGGAAGCTCAAGGCGGATGATGCGTTGTGGTACAAGACCACTTTCAAGGTGCCGGGAGGTTGGAAAGGAAAGCGTCTGATGCTGAATTTCGAAGCCGTCGACTGGCGGGCGGATGTGTTCGTGAACGACATCCTGGTGGGAACTCACACCGGTGGCTACACTCATTTCTCGTTCGATGTGACTCCGTATGTCAACGGGGGTACCAACACCCTTGTACTGAAGGTTCTGGATGCTACGGACAATGACCTGCAGCCTCGCGGGAAGCAGGTTTCAAATCCGAAGGGAATCTGGTACACGGCCGTCTCGGGAATATGGCAGAGCGTGTGGATGGAGCCTGTCTCCAAGAGCCATATCACCGACTATGATGTGGTATCGAACATAAAGGACGGTACCGTTGACGTGACTGTCAGCACGGAGGGTGTCCAGGAAGGAGACGTCGTGAAGGTTTTCCTCAAGGACGGCGGTATAGGCTACTCTACGGAGAGTGCCCAGGCAGCAGCGGTCGCCAAGGATGGCCTGTATGCAGTGCTTGCTTCGGGAATGACAGTGCCCGGCGGCACGGTTACCTTGAACGTAAGGGATCCGAAGCTTTGGTCTCCGGACCGGCCGTATCTCTATGGCCTTGACATCCAGATACTCCGTGGCGGCAAGATAATCGACAGGGTGGCTGCCTACACGGCCATCCGCGAAGTCGGAGCATATATCAAGAACAAGAACACCAAGTTGCTGGGACTCAACGGGAAAGCAATCTTCCAGTTCGGCCCTCTCGACCAGGGATGGTGGCCTGACGGCCTGTACACCGCTCCGACGGACGAGGCTTTGGAGTTTGATATCCGGAAGACCAAGGATTTCGGGTACAACATGATACGCAAGCACGTGAAGGTCGAGCCGTCCAGATGGTACTATCACTGCGACCGCCTCGGAATGATCGTATGGCAGGATATGCCTTCATTCTCCGGCAACAGCAAGAACGTCTGGGGGATGTACTATTACGGAGAAGGGACCGATTTCCCTGCCACTCTCGAGGCCAAGGCCAACTATTACAAGGAATGGGGCGAGATCATCGGTCAGCTCAAAAAGTTCCAGTGCATAGCTGTCTGGGTGCCTTTCAACGAGGCCTGGAGCCAGTTCGACACCAAGGACGTGGTCGCCTTCACATATTCCTGCGACCCAACGAGGCTCGTCAACCAGTCATCCGGCGGCAACTGGGAAGTCGGGGTGGGGGATATCCTCGACAACCATCATTATCCTTGGCCGGCGATGCGGATGTGGGACAAGGAAATGATCAACGTGCTCGGAGAGTACGGAGGGATCGGCTTCCCTGTCGCAGGCCATCTGTGGCAGGCGGACAGGAACTGGGGATATGTCCAGTACAAGAGCGGGGAAGATGTCCTGAAAGAATATGAAGGATTCGCTGATAACCTGATGCTCATCATCAGGCAGGGGTGCAGCGCGGCGGTATATACCCAGACCACCGATGTCGAGGGTGAAGTCAACGGCCTGATGACTTACGACCGGGAAATCATCAAGATGGACGAGGCCCGGCTGCGCGAGGTCAACCTCAAGGTGATAGCCTCGATGCCGATCGAATAGAGTAAAAATACAAACGTTTGCCAAAACGGTTTTTTTTGCTATATTTGCAGTGTTGTGACAGTAAGGTTTGAACAAATTCTACAAGAGATGGATATTACTTTGAGACAAAACTGCAAATATGCGCTTCTCGTGCCTACGAGCATGGGGTTGCGCGTCACTCCGGAGAACGGACAGCCGGTACAGTCATCCGATGTCCTGCACCTGCAGGCTACGAGCGCCGAGACCAACGTGGCGAGCATTTCTTCATACCTGGGACTGCCGGTCAAGGTGCTGACCACCTTCGTCCAGGGCAGCCCGTTCGCCGCATTCATCAAGTCCAACCTCCGTTCCAGGGGGATGGATTTCGAGGGTCCGGACGTGCCTCAGGGCGGTCCTTGGGGTTACCGTCACCAGATCAACATCGCAGACAGCGGTTACGGTTCGAGGGGCCCGAGGGTCTGGAACGACCGTGCAGGCGAAGTGGGCAGGACCCTGAACGTGAAGGATTTCGACCTTGACAGGATATTCGGTGAAGAGGGCGTACAGATCGTGCATCTGTCAGGTCTGATCGCTGCCCTGAGCCCTGACACAGGCAAGTTCTGTCTCGAAATCGCCCGTGCTGCGAAGAAATACGGCACCGTCATATCCTTCGACCTCAACTTCCGCGCTTCTTTCTGGATTGGCAGGGAAAAGGAACTGCACGACATATTCAGTGAGATATGTTCAGTCGCCGACATCCTGATCGGCAACGAGGAGGATTTCCAGTTGTGTCTCGGCATCCAGGGGCCTGAGGCTGGCGGCAAGGACATCGCTGCCAAGATCGACGGGTTCAAGGAGATGATAACCAGGGTGAAGGCCGGCTATCCGGGAGCACGGGTGTTCGCTACCACCCTGCGTCAGGTGAACGATACCAACTCGCATAACTGGGGAGCGATCATGCTTGCCGGAGATGAGTGGCAGGTGGTCATGCCTAGGGAAATCCACGTCCTTGACAGGATCGGAGGAGGAGACGGATTCGTGGGAGGCTTGCTCTATGCCATCCTCAAGGGATGGGAGCCGGAGAAATGGATCCAGTTCGGATGGGCTAGCGGTGCGCTGGCTACGACGTTCCAGACAGATTATGCCCAGCCTGCCGACGAGGAGCAGGTCTGGAGTGTATGGCAGGGCAATGCAAGGGTAAAGAGGTAGGGATATGCTTTACTTCGCCCGCGGTTCCAGTACCGGAGACATAAGTCCGGAAGAGATTCGGACGATACTCGGGGAGGTTTTCGACAGGATGGGTCCAAAGCATCGTGTCCTGGCGATTCCTCCGGATTTCACGCGCCTGAATTCCTTCGCAGGCCCGATAACCGAAATGTGCAATGACTATTTCGGGGACGCCCTGACTGACGTCATGCCGGCTCTAGGGACCCATTCCCCGATGACTGACGGGCAGATATCCTCGATGTTCGGGAGTATTCCGAAAGAAAAGTTCCGGGTCCACGACTGGCGCAACGATGTCGTGACGGTAGGAGAAGTCCCGGCTTCCTATGTGGAAGAGGTTTCGGAGGGGAGGGTCAGCTACAGCTGGCCTGTCCAGGTCAACAAACTGCTGCTCGATCCGTCTTTCGACCTGATCCTTTCCATAGGTCAGGTCGTTCCTCACGAGGTCATAGGTATGGCTAACCATGCCAAGAACATATTCGTGGGAGTGGGAGGCTCCGAAGGAATCAACAAAAGCCATTTCCTGGGGGCGTCCTACGGTATGGAGCGCATAATGGGACGTGCCCGGACCCCTGTCCGCGATGTCCTCGAATATGGCCGCACCCATTTCATCAAGGATCTTCCGATCGTGTATATCCTCACCGTCCGCGCCAAGGACGATGATAGCGGGAAGATGGTGACCAGAGGCCTGTTCATAGGCGATGATTTCGAATGTTTCAAGAAGGCTTCGGAGCTTTCACTCGAGACGAATTTCATCATGGTGGACCATGAGATCCGCAAGTGCATAGTGTATCTTGACCCGGAAGAGTTCAAGAGTACATGGCTCGGCAACAAGGCCGTTTACAGGACCAGGATGGCCCTGGCGGACGATGCCGAGCTGGTTATCCTCGCTCCTGCCCTGAAAGAGTTCGGAGAGGACAGGACCATTGACGGATTGATACGCAAATATGGTTACAAGGGTACTCCTCATACCCTCGAGGCGACTCGCGCGAATGCTGACCTCCAGGACAACCTGGGTGCTTCTGCCCATCTCATACACGGATCGTCCGAAGGTCGGTTCAAGATTACTTACTGCCCTGGTCCCGGGATGAGCAGGGAGGAGATAGAGAGCGTCGGGTTCGCTTACGGGGACCTTGGGGAAATGCTCCGCCGCTATCCTGCCGACAGCCTGAAGGACGGTTGGAACATCATGCCGGACGGAGAGGAGATATACTATATTTCCAATCCTGCTCTCGGCTTATGGGCATACAGGGACAGATTCAATGATTGATAATTGATTAATACCAACAGATAATGACACCAGTATCAGACATCGGACTCGTGGGTCTCGCCGTAATGGGCGAGAACCTTGCTCTGAACATGGAAAGCAAGGGCTTCCATGTGAGCGTATTCAACAGGACGGTTGAAAAAGTCGACCGTTTCATGGCAGGCCGCGGGAAGGGTAGGAACTTCTACGGCGCCCATTCCCTCGAAGACTTCATCCAATCCCTCAAGGCACCCCGCAAGGTATTCCTGATGGTAAAGGCAGGCAAGCCTGTGGATGATTTCATCGAGAGCCTGATTCCGCTCCTTGACAAGGGAGACATCATCATCGACGGCGGCAACACCCATTTCCCGGATACCGCCCGCCGTACCGCATATGTCGAGAGCAAGGGACTCCTCTACATCGGAACTGGTGTGTCCGGAGGTGAGGAAGGCGCTCTCAAGGGCCCTTCGATGATGCCTGGCGGCTCTCCTGCGGCATGGCCTTTCGTCAAGCCGATATTCCAGGGCATCAGCGCCAAGGTGGCCGACGGCACTCCATGCTGCGACTGGGTCGGACAGGGTGGAGCAGGTCACTTCGTGAAGATGGTCCACAACGGAATCGAATACGGTGACATCCAACTCATCTGCGAATGCTACCAGATAATGAAGGATGTCCTGGGCATGACCAACGAGGAAATGCATGAGACTTTCGCGGAGTGGAACAAGGGTGACCTGGACAGCTATCTTATCGAGATTACCAGGGATATCCTGGCGAAGAAGGACGAAGACGGCAACTACGTGCTCGACTATATCCTCGACACCGCCGGCCAGAAGGGTACAGGCAAATGGACAGCTATCTCAGCATTGGACGAGGGAGTTCCGCTCACCCTCATCAGCGAATCGGTGTATGCCCGCTGCCTTTCCGCCCAGAAGGACGAGAGGGTGGTGGCTTCCGGAATACTCGAGGGGCCTAAGCCTTTGAAGTATTGCGGAGACCGTGCCGACTTCCTGGAGGACCTGAGGAAGGCTCTCTTCGCCGCCAAGGTGGTTTCATATGCCCAGGGATTCACGCTCATGCGAGCTGCGGCTAAGGCCAACGGCTGGGATCTGAATTACGGCGGCATCGCTCTCCTCTGGAGAGGCGGATGCATCATCAGGAGCGTATTCCTGGGCAAGATCAAGGAGGCTTTCGACAAAGACCCTGAGCTTGCGAACATCCTCCTGGATCCATACTTCAAGGAGAAACTCGCCCAGGCACAGCAGGGCTGGAGGAACGTAGTCTGCAAGGCCATCGCCAACGGCGTCCCGGCACCTACCCTTACCGCCGCCCTCGAGTATTACGACGGTTACCGTACCTCCAGGCTTCCTGCAAACCTGCTTCAGGCCCAGAGGGACTATTTCGGAGCCCATACCTACGAGCGCACCGACCGTCCGAGGGGAGAGTTCTTCCACACGAACTGGACCGGCCACGGAGGTGATACTGTTTCCGGTACATACATCGCATAATCAATAACACTGCTATATGAAAATAGGTAAATATTCATTCGGAGTCGGCGACCGCTTCTCCCACGAAGGCGTCGCCCAGCTGAGAGCGCTCCTCAAGGCGGAAGAAGAATTCGGGGTGAGCTTCGTTCCGGTGTGGAACAAGTCCAACCGAGAACACCAGATCGTGAATACGGTCCCGATGGAAACCCGCAGGGAAGCGGATGCAGCCGTCAAGGCTCTCGGATACACAGGCCAGTATTTCGTGGATGCCGACCACATCAACCTCAACAATGTCGACAGGTTCATCGAAGCCTCCGACTTCTTTACGATCGATGTGGCGGACTATATCGGCAAGCCTGCCGATCCGAAGGATGTCGATGCCTTCGTGGAGGCTAACCGCCGTTTCATCGGCGAGGTGCGGATCCCTGGCATCGCCGAGCCTTTCGAGGTGACAGAAGAGAAGGTACGCGAAATAGCCGGACACTTCCTCTTCGCAGTCCGTGAAGCCGGACGCATCTACCGTCACATAGCCGAGGTCAAGGGTGCGGACAATTTCGTCACCGAGGTGTCGATGGATGAAGTCAACGATGCCCAGACCCCTCTGGAGATGCTGTTTATCCTGGCTGCACTGGCAGACGAGAAAGTCCCTGCGCAGACGATCGCTCCAAAATTCACGGGCCGTTTCAACAAGGGTGTAGATTACCGTGGTGACATCGCCAGGTTCGAGAAGGAATTCGAGCAAGACCTCCTGGTAATCGATTTCGCCGTCAAGGAGTTCGGAATGTGCGACAATCTCAAGCTTTCCATCCACTCCGGTTCCGACAAGTTCTCCATCTATCCTATCATGGGTCGCCTGATCCGGAAATACAACAAGGGAATCCACATCAAGACCGCCGGTACCACCTGGCTCGAGGAGAACATAGGACTTGCTGTGGCCGATCCTAAGGCTCTGGAACTTGCCAAGAAGATCTATGTCAACGCCCTCGGCCGCATGGACGAACTGACCGTGCCGTATGCTACCGTGATCGACGTGGACGTGGATGCCCTTCCTTCTCCTGAAGAGGTCGCGAAGTGGGATGCCCAGACCTATGCCCGTACGATGAGGCACAACCAGGAGGACCCTCTCTACAATCCTTCATTCCGCCAGCTGATCCATGTCAGCTACAAGATAGCTGCGGAACTTGGGGACGAGTACTATCCGGCGCTCGAGAAACACAGCGATGTAATCGCCGAGCAGGTAATCGAGAACCTGTGTGAGCGTCACATCAGAAGACTTTTTGCAGAATAAAGTTTTACGGATATGAAATATTCATTCGACGACCTTAAAGGCAAGAATTGCGTTATCACCGGTGGCTTCGGAGTGATCGGGATGGCCCTTACGAGGGGACTGGCCGAGGCCGGAGTCAACCTGGCCGTGATCAGCAGGGGAAAGGACAACCCTGAAAAAGGCGAGGCGATAGCCCGCGAATTCGGTATCAAGTGCATCGGCATTTCAGCCAGCACGCTGGACAAGGAGGCCCTCCTCGCAGCCCGCGACGAGGTCCATGCCAAGCTCGGGAAGATTGATTTCCTGATCAACTGCGCTGGAGGCAATTCTCCGAAGGCGACCTGCAAGGCAGAGCAGATGACCATGGACGATGACCTGGCCGATACCTTCTACGGTTTGGACATGGAAGGTTTCGACTTTGTCTTCGACCTCAATTTCAAGGGTACTCTGCTGGCGACTATGGTATTCACCCAGGACATGCTCGAGGCAGGGAAGGGGAACGTGCTCAACATATCTTCGATGAACTCGTTCCGTCCTCTGACCAAGATTCCGGCATATTCCGCCGCCAAGGGTGCGATCAACAATTTCACCCAGTGGTATGCCGTCCATGTTGCCCAGACCGGCATCCGTTGCAACGCGATCGCTCCAGGATTCTTCCTGACCAACCAGAACCGTTTCCTCCTTACTGACGAGCAGACCGGCGAACTGAAGCCGCGCGGCCGCAAGATCATCGCCAACACTCCGACCCACAAGTTCGGAGAACCTGAGGACCTTGTCGGCACCATGCTCTATCTCCTCAGCGACATGTCCAGTTTCGTGACCGGCATCATCATTCCTGTCGATGGTGGTTACAGTGCCTTCGGCGGAGTATAGAAACACTTGGATATGAAAGCGTTGAAAACGATGATGATCGCGGGAGCGATGCTGCTAGCATCGACTTGCGCCTTTGCTCAGGCATACCTGCCTTCGGAAGGCAATATCCGCGAAAGAAAGGAATTCGTCAAGGAGCGTTTCGGAATATTCCTTCACTGGGGAATCTATGCTTCCTACGCCCAGGGCGAGTGGTACATGAACACCGGAAAACTGAACGCCGGGGAATATGCCAAGGCTGCTTCCGGCTTCTATCCTGCCGCATATGATGCATCGGCGTGGGTGAAGGCATTCAAGGATGCAGGGGCCGAATATGTGACCATCACCTCCCGCCACCATGACGGGTTCTCTATGTTCGCCACCAAGCAGTCGGACTACAATATCGTTGATGCAACTCCGTTCAAGCGGGATGTGATCAAGGAACTTGCCGACGCTTGCCACGAGCAGGGACTGAAGCTCCAGTTCTACTATTCCATCCTGGACTGGACCAGGGATGATTATCCTCTCGGTGAGTCTGGCCGCAATGCCGGCCGCAGGACCGACAGGCAGGACTACGACCACTATCTGGCTTTCATGAAAGCCCAGTGCAAGGAACTTATGGAGAACTATGCTCCGGTCCGCGCCCTCTGGTTCGACGGTTACTGGGACCACAAGCGCGACAGCATTCCGTTCGACTGGAAGATGCCGGAGTTCTACAGCTATCTGCATTCTCTCAACCCGGATGTCCTGATAGGCAACAACCATCATATCCTTCCGATAGAAGGGGAGGACTTCCAGATGTTCGAAAGGGATCTTCCGGGGCAGAATACCGCAGGGTTCTCGGAGGGCCAGGAAATCGGTACGCTTCCTCTGGAGATGTGCCAGACGATGAACCATTCCTGGGGCTACAGTGTGTCCGACCAGGACTACAAGAGCATCAAGGACTTGGTCTGCAAGCTTGCCCAGTGCGTTTCCCTGAATACGAACCTTCTCCTGAATATCGGTCCTCAGGCCAGTGGTGAGCTGCCTCAGGCGGCGCTCGACAGGCTCAAAGGCATCGGCGAATGGATGAGGGTGAATGGAGAATCCATCAAGGGTTGCGGTCCCGGACCTCTCGCCGAGCAGGAATGGGGAGTTACGACTGCACCTATCGGAAACCCTAAGACGTTCTATCTCCATGTGTTCGAGAATCCGGGTGCGGTAATCGAAATCCCGGTTGCCAAGAAGGCCAAGGTTAAGGCAGTCACAGCCCTGTATGACGGCAAGCCTTTGGTATTCAAGAAATTCAAAGACCGGCTTCTCGTCACCCTCCCTGCCAACCTTCCGGACACCGACTATGTAATCAGGATCGTCCAGAAGTAATCTTGGTAACATGATGTTTATGAGCAGGTGGCTGAGTTATCGGCCACCTGCTCCTTTTATCCCAAATTATCTTCACACTTCGTTCCTGCGTCATCCCCGGCTTCGACCAGGGATCTCTATTGCGCCAGCGGCTGCAACACCGGGCGCTTGCTGCTTCGCAGCCCTGTACGGGTAAATGCGCCCTAACGTTGCAGCCAACTGCCGCCTTACACCACCGTCATCCCCGGCTCAACCGGGGACCCCGTCGTGCCTTTGGCGGGGCGCGAGGAGAGCCCCTTGGGGGTGGAGCTCCCCGCAGCGCCCAGCCGCCGGAGACCGCATATTCCGGCGGCGGTGCCAAGATCAGATTGTCACCCCGCGGCATCATCTGCCAGTGTCAGTCGCCCCTCACCATCAAGTTCCAAAGTCAGCCGTATCTCGGCATTTCAAGGCCGTTCTCCTTATCCCATACATGGATTCGAGATGTAACTTCCTGTTTATCAGTAATATCCTGTTTTATCAGTAAAGTCCTGTTTCTCGGTAACAGCCTTATTTGAAAAGTGCCGGTTTCGGCACCATCAGATACAGTTTGGGTGACGTGTAACCTGCTGATTATCACCGGAATCTTTGTTCAAGGGGGTGTCGAATTATCCCCTCCCATTATGCTTTTCTCGTTGACATTCAGGATGTTACCGGTCACCTCTGGGTGTTGTCCTGATAAAATCGAACAGAAAGGATAAACTCTTCCACATCGAGAGTCAGCTCCGGCAAGCAACTATGATAATGATACCTCCTGCTTGGTCAAAAGGTCCCACTTGAGTACGATTTCTGGCCATAATGTACCCTACCGGAATCCCGAGTTCTCAGTTGAGAACAAAAAGCCTTGTTTTCGTACTCAACCGGCTCCCCAAGTTCTCAGTTGGGAACAAAAAGGCTTGTTTTCGTACTCAACCGGAACCGTAGTTGCCTCTTTATGAATCATAATCTGCGATGCCCGAGTAAGCCGGGCATGACGAACAAGCGGGGCATGACGAATATGCCGGCATCTCAAACACAAGCCTAAGTCGGGCGAGATGGAAAAAGGTCGACCGTTCTGGTCGACCTTCAGTCATATTCAGAGTCGCTTGGGCGGGAACTGCCGCTAAGCGGGCGACTGCTAGAAGTACTCTTCGGAGTTGTTGTGGCTGCCTTCGAAACGATCCTCGGAAACTTCATTGTTCTTCCTGAAGCTGTTCCTGCGGTCACCACCGTTGCGGCGCTCGTTGCTGCCACCGTTGTTGCGGTGGTCACCACCGTTGCGGCGCTCGTTGCTGCCGCCATTGCTCCTGCGTTCGCTGCCACCGTTGCGGCGCTCGCTGCCACCACCGTTCCTGGAACCGTTGCCATTGCCGCGGTTTCCACCGTTGCTACGTGGACGAGGCTCGGTGTAGCCTTCCGGCTTCGGAGTGAGGGCACGCATGGAAAGCCTCATCTTGCCGGTCTTCTGGTCGATCTCGAGAAGCTTAACGTCGACTTCCTGTCCGACTGTGAGGACATCCTCTACGTTTTCGGTCTTGTTCCAGGCGATTTCGGAGACGTGGAGCAAGCCTTCCTTGCCAGGAAGGATCTCAACGAAAGCACCGAATTCAAGGATGGAAACGACCTTTCCGTGATAGGTCTCACCGACCTCAGGAACGGCGCAGATACCCTGGATCCAGTCGTAAGCCTTCTGCATGGCCTCTGCATCATTGGTAGCGATGTCCACGACACCCTTACCGTCGACCTCGTCGATGGTGATGACAGCACCGGTCTCGGCCTGGATCTTCTGGATGGTTTCTCCACCCTTGCCGATGACGGCACCGATGAAGTCCTTAGGGATTTCGAAGCTTACGATCCTAGGAACGAACGGCTTGTAATCCTCGCGAGGCTTGTCGATGCACTTCATCATTTCACCCATGATGTGCATCCTGCCCTCGTGAGCCTGCTGAAGAGCCTTTGCGAGCACTTCGTAGGACAGACCGTCCACCTTGATGTCCATCTGGGTCGCGGTGATACCGTCCTTGGTACCTGCAACCTTGAAGTCCATGTCACCGAGGTGGTCCTCGTCGCCGAGGATGTCGGTGAGGATGGCGTAGCGGCCGTTAGGATCCTTTTCATCGGTGATCAGACCCATTGCGACACCGGCTACCGGCTTGCTGATCTGTACGCCTGCGTCCATGAGAGCGAGGCAGCCGCCGCAGATGGAAGCCTGTGATGAAGATCCGTTGGATTCGAGGATATCGGAAACTACACGCACAGCGTAAGGGAATTCAGGAGCCTTCGGCATAACGGCCTTGAGAGCCCTGAAAGCGAGGTTGCCGTGACCGACTTCGCGACGGCCGACACCCCTCTGGGACTTGGCTTCGCCGGTGGCGAAAGGAGGGAAGTTGTAATGGAGGACGAACTGCTGGTCTTCCTGGACGAGGACCTCATCCATCTCCTTCATGTCCATCTTGGTTCCGAGGGTGACGGAAGCAAGGGCCTGTGTCTCGCCGCGGGTGAATATGGCGGAACCGTGTGCGCAAGGCAGGCAGTCCACTTCGCACCAGATCGGACGGACCTGGGTGGTCTGGCGACCGTCGACGCGCAGTCCTTCGTCGAGTACGAGGTTCCTCAGAGCCTCTCTCTGCTCGTGACCGAAGTAACGGTTGATCATCATCTTCTTGGCCTCGAGGTCCTCCTCGGAGAGTCCGAGGGACTCGATGCATTCTTCCTTGATCGCCTCGAATCCAGCTTCCCTCTCATGCTTTGGCTTCGCAGACTTGGCGAGAGCGTAGCACTTTGCATATGCCGCTTCGTGGATCTTGTTCTTGATATCTTCGTCTTCCTCGTCGTGAGGATATTCTCTCTTGACATCCTTGCCCAGTTCCTTGTTGAGTTCCTTCTGGACACGGCAATGCTTCTTGATCTCTTCGTGAGCGAACTTGATGGCCTCGAGCATCACATCTTCAGGAACTTCCTTCATTTCGCCCTCTACCATCATGATGTTCTCCTCGGTAGCACCGACCATCAGTTCGAGGTCGGCCGTTTCGGTCTCGGAGAACGTAGGATTGATCTTGAACTGTCCGTCGATCCTGGCGACGCGTACCTCGGAGATAGGACCGAGGAACGGAAGGTCGCTGCAAGAGAGAGCTGCAGATGCAGCGAGTCCTGCGAGAGCATCCGGCTGGATGTCCTTTTCGGCCGAGATGAGCCAGATGTTGACGAATACTGCAAGGTGGAAATCATCCGGGAACAGAGGCCTGAGGGCCCTGTCGACGAGACGTGCGATAAGTACTTCGTAATCGGAGGCCTTGCCCTCCCTCTTCATGAAACCGCCAGGAAAACGTCCTGCGGAATAAAACTTTTCCTTGTAATCCACCTGGAGTGGAAGGAAGTCTGTGTCTTCTGCCGCTTCTTTTGCGCATGTAACAGTGGCAAGGAGCATCGTGCCTCCCATCTTTACCACTGCCGAACCGTCTGCCTGCTTGGCAATCTTACCGGTTTCGATTTCGATTACCCTACCGTCGGATAATTCGATTTTCTTTGTAACAATGTTCATTTAACTGCTTTTACCGCTTTTTCTAAAAAATAAGGGGACGGCCGTATCGCTGCACAGCCAATCCCCTTTTCTGTTCCTATCGTATGCTTATCGACGGAGACCGAGCTCCTTGATGATATTTCTGTATCTCTCGATGTCAGTCTTCTGAAGATAGTCCAGGACCTGACGCCTTTTACCTACGAGGCGGAGAAGGGAACGACGAGTGACAACGTCCTTCTTGTTCTTCTTCACGTGCTCCGTGAGGTGATTGATACGGTAGGAAAATAAAGCAACTTGACTCTCTGGTGAGCCGGTGTCTGTATTAGACTTCCCGTACTTGGCGAAAATCTCTTGCTTCTTGTCGGCTTGTAAATACTCTGCCATTTTCGCAAAAAATTTTGTTAATAATAGTTCCGCGCTTTCCGCACCACGCGAAAAAGCCTGCAAATATACCTATAATTTTCAGAGAATCAAAAAATTCTGTACTTTCTCAACTCTTTTTCTTTCTTCCGATGGTCCGGACACAGGCTTTCGAGCAGGGAATGGAACTCCGGTCCGTGGTCCGGGACCCTGAGGTGGCAGAGTTCGTGCAGGATCACATAGTCCCTGAGATCCTCCGGAAGCCTCATTATATGAAGGTTGAGGTTGATGTTCCCTTTCCTTGAGCAGCTTCCCCAGTTGGAGACGTTGTTCTTGATGCGGACCTGGTTGTAGCTGAAGGAATATCTCTCTGCCAGGAATGCGAGGCGTGCGGGCAGCCAGGCCTTGGCTTCCTTGCGGAGCCTTTCGGTCTCTTCCGGGGATATCGCGCCCTCTCCGGCAAGCCGTTCCTGCTGCCTGGCGATCATCTTCAGCACCCATTCCCTATTCTCCATCAGGAACACTTCCGCCCTCCTGTACGAGCAGTACCACGGGATAGTGACAGTAACACCCCGGCGTGGGTTCACGCGGATCGAAATCCTGCGTGACCTGGGGTTCTTACGAACCGTGACCTTCCCTAACTCCGGATGCTCGATTATTCTCTGCATATTTCGGTTGAACTGTTGCTGTCAAGAATAAGCCTGCCGCTCCCTGCGCTTCGCGCCCTGTACGGGTAAATGGTCGCGGCGGGCTTATTCTTGACAGCGTCTATGACTATCCGGTAATGACTTGAACTATCCGGTAATGACTTGTTCGTCGGCCGAAGGGATGATGTCGCAGTTGCCCTGAGGATCCTGCAACTCTACCTTGCGCAGGTAAAGGATCAGCAGTACCACGATCACAGCGCTGACGCAGAAGATGATGGCATACTCCCAAAGCGGGAGGGCGTCCACCAGGCTCTTGGCCTCCCTGAGGGTATCGCTCCCGAACTTCTGGGTCAGGACGGCAAAGGTGTTGTTGACACAGTGCATCAGTATGGTGAGCTTGAGCGAACCGGTGCGGTAATATACGTATCCCATCAGGCAGCCGATGGCGAATGCTGTCACGCCCTGCCAGATATTCCCATGGATGGCGGCGAAGAAGAGCGCCGAGATTACGATTGCAAGGGCCGGGCTCATTCCCCTCGGCCTCTGGCTCAATTCTCCGCCCTTGTGCTCGTAGTTAAGCAGGCCGCGGAGTATGACGCCCCTGCACATCCACTCCTCGAACAGGGGAGCGAAGATGCACATAGTCACCAGGTTGACCCAGAGCGGACCGTTCATCATCTTTTCCATCTGCTCGATCATGGAACCTTTGGTGTCAGGCAGGAAATGGTTCACGCCTTCCAGGATCATCCCGGCGGCGAGCATGCCGACCGCCACTAAAACGGCGAGGCCGGCTCCTCCCATCTTGCCGAAGTGGTTGCTGTCCAGCTTGTAGCCCCTGTCGAAGAAGGAATTCTTGCTGCTCTGGAGCCTTACGAATATGAACAGCGGAATGAACTGGATCGGATACATTATCAGCATCACGTAGGACAGGTCCGTCATTCCTCCGAACATCATCGGCATCGTGACCAGGGCTGCCAGGACCATTCCGACGAGGAACCATCCCAAGACTGCGAAAAGACCACTTACGCCTGGAGTGTACCAGGCGCAGGCGGACAGAAGGTCGTAATTCTTTTCGACCTTTCGGTTTTTGAAAAAAGGCATATCGTTATGTTATTTCTGCCAGAGTGGGGTAGGATATACTCCGTTGTCCACGAGTTCCTGGAACTTCGCGACCACGCCCGGGCGGTCTTCCTTGTAGGTTACGCCGAACCAGCGGGAATCAGTGGTGAGGACTTCGCACTTGTAGCCGTTCTCCTTCATCATGATGTCCACTGCATAAGGGATGTAGAACTCCTTCTTGAGTTCGTTGATATTGGCCTCGAGGAACTTGGAGAACACTTTCTCGCTGAGTTCGAAATAATCCGGGGTGAAGCCCCACATGTTCATGGAGCAGAGAGCCTTTCCGTCGACTTCCACGTGCTCCTCGCCGGTGACGGTGTTGTCGCCATAGACCTTGCCGTCTTCCTCCTTGCCGACATTGGTGTGCTCGGCTACGCCTGTAAGGTGCTTGGAATCATCGTAGTAGCATATTCCGCGGCTGACCTTTCCGTTTTCGGAGAGGGTATTCTCAAGCTCGAATCCGACTATGCTGCAGACGCCCTTCTTGCCCTCGTGGGCACGAAGCCAGTCTCCCAGGATCCTGAAAGAGTCCTTCCCATAGTAATCGTCGCCGTTGATGACTGCGAACGGCTCGTGGATGACGTCCTTCGCCATCAGCACGGCGTGGGCGGTCCCCCATGGTTTCTGCCGTTCAGGGTTCAGGGTGAAGCACTCCGGGATCTTGTTCAGCTCCTGGATGACGAAATCGAACTCGAGGGGAGCTCCGTCAGGGCAGGTGATACCCGAATATTTCTCCTTCACGGTCTGCTTGAACTGCTCGAGGAAATATTCCCTGACGATATAGACCACCTTGCCGAAGCCGGCGTTCACTGCGTCATAGATTGAATAGTCGATGATGGTTTCGCCGCTTGGGCCGAGTCCGTCCATCTGCTTCAGGCCGCCGTAACGGCTGCCCATGCCTGCTGCGAGTACGAGAAGTGTTGGTTTCATCTTTTAAAGTATTATTTAAGAATCATTATGCGGTTATAATTGTACAAAAATAACTATTTTTGCATTAATATCATTACTCGCCGATGGGAAAGTTCAGGGATATCTGGAACAGGGACAAGGACGGAAAGAATGCTGAAAAGCGCTCATTCATCCGTTACGCCATCATATCGACAGCCATATTCATCCTGCTGGTCGGTTTCCTCAACCAGAACAACATAGTCCGCTGGATCAAAGCCAACAACGAGATACGTCGCCAGGACCGGCAGATCGAGCGGTACGAGATGGAAATCAAGGAGATGGACCGTCAGATCGAAGGGTTGACGGACAACCGCGATTCCCTGGAAAAGTTCGCTCGTGAGAATTTCGGCTTCAAGGAGCCTGGCGATGACGTCTATGTCTTGGAAAAATAACTGATTATGGATTTCAACTCTCTTATGGCGGTTTCTCCGGTGGACGGTCGTTATTCCGCCAAGACCGCGCCTTTGAGGCAGTATTTCAGCGAATTCGCATTCATCCGCAACAGGGTGCGCGTGGAAGTCGAATACTTCATTGCCTTGTGCGGGATTCCGCTTCCTCAGCTGTCCGGCTTCGGAGAGGGGACCGGCAAGACCCGGGATGAACTCTTCGCCGCTCTCCGCAGCTTGTACGTGGACATGACACCGGAAGAGGCGCAGAAGGTAAAGGATATCGAGAAAGTCACCAACCACGACGTCAAGGCTGTCGAATATTACATCAAGGAACAGTTCAAGACTCTCGGTATCAGCCGCTGGCAGGAATTCGTCCATTTCGGTCTGACCTCCCAGGACATCAACAACACCGCCCAGCCGCTCATGCTTAAGGAAGCCGTTGAGAATGAATATCTTCCGGCGCTTGAGGAGATCATCGGCATACTTTCAGCCGATGCACGGGAGTGGAAGGATATTCCGATGCTGGCAAAGACCCACGGGCAGCCGGCGACTCCGACCCGCCTGGGGAAGGAGATCGACGTGTTCGTCTCCCGTCTCGAAGAGCAGCTCCGGCAGTTCCGCCAGCTGTCCTACCCGGCCAAGTTCGGAGGTGCCACCGGAAACATGAACGCCCACAAGGTCGCCTATCCCCAGACAGACTGGCCTTCATTCGCGGATTCCTTCGTGGCCTCCCTCGGCCTGAAGCGTTCCTTCCCGACCACCCAGATCGACCATTACGACAACCTTGCCGCCATATTCGACTGCATGCGCCGGATCGGCACTATCCTGATAGACTTGTGCCGGGACATCTGGACTTACATATCCATGGAGTATTTCCACCAGAAGGTGGCCCGCAACGAGGTCGGTTCCTCCGCCATGCCTCACAAGGTTAACCCTATCGATTTCGAGAATGCCGAAGGCAATCTGGGGATGGCGGACGCCGTATTCACTTTCCTTTCCATGAAGCTCCCGCTTTCAAGGCTGCAGAGGGATCTGACCGATTCCACCGTCCAGCGCAACGTCGGTGTACCTGTGGCGCACTGCATGATAGCGTTCGCCTCGCTGAAGAAGGGCTTGGGCAAGCTTATCCTGAACCGGGAAGCCATTGACGCTGACCTGCACAGGAACTGGGCTGTCGTGGCGGAGGCCATCCAGACCATACTGCGAAGGGAGAACTATCCGAACCCTTACGAGACGCTGAAGAATCTCACCCGCACCGGGGAAGCCGTCAGCGAGGAGACGATAGCCCGATTCATTTCCGGTCTTGACGTCAGTGAAAGCGTGAAAGAGGAACTCCGTGCAATCACCCCGTGGAACTATACGGGATTCTAGAGCAGCAGGAGTACAGCGAATACATAGAGGATGAAGCCCTGGAAACGGAGGCGCGACTTCGTGCTGGTACGCAGCATCGATTCGGTCGGGTCGTCTCCGGTCATCTGGAGCATCTTTTCCCCGGAAGGCAGCTTTGAAGCCGGATACTTCTCTATCAGCTGGCCGTCACTGAACCATGTGGCTCCGCCGTTCGACCTGTTGAGGGATATCAAAGTCTTGTAATCCGCGAAATACAGGCTCCCGAGCAACTTTTCCCGTACCTCAGGAACGATCACCTCGAGGCTGTCGAAATCTTCCTTGGTGGTGGAGGTCAGCAGCAGGGGAGTGAAACCGGCCGCGGAAGCACCTTCCAGCAAGTCTGAGATCCTGGTCCACCCGTCGCCCTTGACCTTGTCGGTGTCATAGACCGACACAGCCATTACGTTGCCCTCGGCGGCTTTCTCGTCACAATAGACATCCAGGGAGTCGTAGAACGAAAGGATAGGGACGTTGTCGTCCAGCTCGGGTCCGTTCACGCTGATGTCTTCGGTCCGCACGAACGTCCAGGTGGAATCCGGGAGCTTGTCCAGGTCGAATACACCTTCCTGTCCGTTCTTCTCGTAGATCACCTTAGGCTTGCTGATGCTCTCTTCGTTCTCGATCCCCTTGGATGCAAGCAGTTCGCTGCCTGGAGTGAAGGCGGTGTAATCCACCAGCGGGATGGTCTTCAGGGAATATATCGCAAAGGCCACGAGGGATGCCGCGACCAGGAAGAAGGCGACATATTTCCTTTTCCTGTTGCGTCCGAAGTCCTTGTATGGCATGAACGCTATAAGCATCAGGACCAGCAACACCAGGTTCTTGAGGAAAGTCTGGAGATTCGTCAGATGGATCACTTCGCCGAAGCATCCGCAATCCATGGCAGGATTGAATATCGCCAGGAACAGCGTCAGGATCGTGAAGCAGACGATCATCACCGATGTCAGGACGGCTACCAGTTTCCTCCAGACTCCGCTGATCATGGCCGCACCCAGAAGGGCTTCCAGGAGCGCCAGCCCGACGCCGATGCCTTTGGCGGCCGGCATCAGGAACCTCAGATGGAGGAAGCGGAGATACTCTTCTACCACGAGCCCGGCGCCCGTAGGGTCAAGGAGCTTGAATATCCCTGCCAGCAGGAATACGACTCCGATGATGAAGGCGCACAGCCTCCTGATCCTATAATGGAAAGTCTTGGTTTTCATTCTTCAGTCATTCGTTCGTCTATCACAGCCTTCACTTTCGCGAAGATATCGTCCGGAGGGAGCATCCTGCCTTCGCCATCGGAACAGTCGATCCGGATGAACTTCGGGTCCAGGGAAGCCTGCCTCGCGTAGATGGAGCGCACCCTCTTCTGGAATTCGATGCTCGCTTCGTGGATGTCCCTCGCTCCGTGGAGATATTCCCTGTCGGAGCCCTTCCTGGATTGCTCCAGGCTGCTTTCCACAAAGCCGATCGGGACGTCCAGGAATATGTTCAGGTCCGGCCTCGGAAGGTCGAAACAGCCATATTCGGTGTTCAGGATCCACTCGCGCAGGTTCTCCCGCTCTTCGAGGTTGTCCAGCTTCGCGCACTGGTAGGCGATGTTGGAATATACATACCTGTCCAGGAGCACCGTTCCTCCCTCGGCGAGGGTTTTCTTGATTCCTGGGGCTGCCTGGTGCCTGTCCTCGGCGAACAAGAGGGCTACCAGCTGGGGATGGACCGACTCGTTCGAGCCGAAATCCCCGCGTAGGAAACGTCCGATCAGGTCCCCGTACACAGGAGAGTCATATCTCGGGAAATGGATATATTCCAGATTGGAGCATATTCCTTCGAGATAAGCCTTGAGTTTCCTCACCTGGGTGGACTTTCCGGCCCCGTCCAAACCTTCCAGAACGACTAGCATTGTGATAGTTTTAATCAACTTACAAAGATATTCAATTTTTGATTAATTTTGTGTGCCATGGACAATAACGCAGGAAGAAATATCCGCATAATGGGCATCGTCAACATCACCGGCGATTCCTTTTTCGCGGGCAGCAGGATGCTGGCTTCCGACGGCAGGCTTGACGAGGCTGTTTTCCGCCGTAGGGTGGAAGGAATGCTCGGCGAAGGGGCGGACATCCTGGATTTCGGAGCCTGTTCCACCCGTCCCGGTTCCGAGTCAGTCAGTGAGGAAGAGGAGTGGAGCCGGCTGGAGCCGGCGCTCAGGATCATTGCCCTGGAATATCCGGGAATATGTCTTTCAGTGGATACTTTCAGGCCGGGAATCGTCCGGAAGGTCTATGACCTGGTCGGCGGATTCATAGTCAACGATATCAGCGGAGGATGCGATGCGATGTGGGACCTGATGGGAGAACTGAAGGTCCCTTATGTGGCCATGCATATGCGCGGGACTCCGGCCACCATGTCCGGTCTCACCGATTATCCTGACGGGGTCACGGCTGCGGTCATGGATTTCTTCGAGGGAATCCGTACCAAGGCGGAGGAGCATGGCGTTGAGGACTGGATCCTGGATCCTGGTTTCGGCTTCGCCAAGACGGTGGAACAGAACTGGCAACTGCTCCGGGAAATGTCTGTATTCCAGACTTTTGGCCGTCCTGTCCTGGCCGGCTTGTCTCGCAAGAGTTTCCTGTACAAGCCGCTTGGGATCACTCCAGAGGAGGCCCTTCCGGCTACCATGGTTGCGAATTTCATCGCCCTCCGTAACGGGGCTGACATCCTCCGCGTCCATGACGTGAAAGAGGCCCGCGAGACAGTCAGGCTGTACGGTCTGTACATGGGATGACGTTTTTTTCTTAGGGATTATTCAGCTATATTTGCAGTCCTAATCGAATTGAAATGGGATTTTGCAATGATAGCCGGCATGGTGAAGTGAGGCAGGAGGGATTCCCCCGGGCTGAGTGGTTGCCGGCAAAGGAGGTGCTGATGCACACCCCTGGAGAAGAAATCTTCGACGGGGTCATCCATTCCGCTGCGGGTCTGTTCGAGCGTTATTTCGACATCGACAAGGCTGCCGCGGAACATGTTCACTACATGGAAGTCCTTTCCAGCCTTGGAATCAGGGTCCACACAGTCGGCGGCATCCTGAATGAAGTAGATATCGACAGCCTTAGGACCTTGGCGGATACCGTGCTGACATATGATATTTCCGGAGATCCCGGGGAGGATGCCGAGAAGACGGAAGCCTACAGGCAGGAAACCCTCTTGACATTGAGCCGTGCCGACCTTATCCGTTGTATCCTTTTCAGGCCTAAGGTGAAGCTTCATCACACATGGAGCAATACGGGCTACGATGCCGAGTATATCCTCAAACCCTTGATGAACCTCTATTTCACCCGCGACCAGAGCATCACGACTCCTCGCGGACACGTGATCTGCAGGATGAACAGCCCCCAGCGGGTCGCTGAAACGGATGTCATCGAATTGTGCTACGCCCATCTCGGGCGTCGTCCGATCCTGCGTATCAGTGGTGAAGGACGCCTTGAAGGCGGTGACTACATCCCTGCCGGGGATGTCGGCTTCATAGGTTGCGGGATGAGGACCAATGATGAAGGTATTCGCCAGGTGATGGAAGCCGATGCTTTCGGCCACGATACGATAGTGGTGGTCCGGGACCACAAGCTTTGGCAGATGCAGATGCACCTGGATACCTATTTCGATATCATAGACCGCGATCTTTGTACCATGGTCAGGAGCCGCCTCGACGCGCTTCCTGGCGAGCCGGGATTCTTGACTTGCGACATCTGGTCGAGATTGCCCGGTACGAAGGAGTATTCCTTGGAAGCCAAGGACTTGCGTTTTGCAGACTACCTACGCGGAATCGGCATGGAGATCATTCCGATCGACGCTGGTGATGAAATGCACCATGCCAACAATTACCTGACCGTTTCACCGAGGAAGATTGTCGCGGTGAAAGGATACAGCAATGAGCTGAAACATCGTTTCCACGATGCCGGAGTGAGTGTTGAAGACATCCCACTCGACAACATCATCCGTGGCTACGGCGCAGCTCATTGCATGACCCAGGTGCTGTCCCGGGAACTCTGAGATCCTATTCCTTGATTAATCGAGCGTCTGCTTGATTTCGGTGATGGTGAAGGCTTCGATGCTGTCGCCGACCTTGACGTCGTTGAACTTGTCGATGCCGATACCGCACTCCATTCCGGCAGATACCTCCTTGGCATCGTCCTTGCCCCTCTTGAGGGATGCGAGTTCTCCGGTATAGACCACGATGCCGTCACGGATGAGCCTGCACTTGGAAGTCCTTGATATCTTTCCGTCGCGTACGAGGCATCCCGCAATCGTTCCCACCTTGGAAATCTTGAAGGTCTGCTTGACTTCGGCCGTTCCGGTGATCTCTTCCTTCTTGATAGGCTCGAGCATACCCTCGATACCATCCTTGACGTCGTTGATAGCGTCGTAGATGACCGAGTACAGACGGATTTCAATGCCTTGCTCGTCGGCAAGCTTCCTGGCATCCGTGGAAGGACGGACCTGGAAGCCGATGATGACGGCATCCGAAGCCTCGGCAAGGATCACGTCGGATTCGGAAATCGCACCGACTGCCTTGTGGATCACGTTCACCCTGACCTGTTCGGTGGAGAGCTTGATGAGGGAATCCGAGAGGGCCTCCACGGAACCGTCCACGTCACCCTTGACGATGACGTTGAGTTCCTTGAAGTTGCCGATGGCGATACGGCGTCCGATCTCTTCGAGGGTCATGTGCTTCTGGGTCTTGATGCCCTGGATGCGGATCAGCTGCTCGCGCTTGTTGGCGATGGCCTTGGCCTCTTTCTCGTCGCTCATCACGTTGAACTTGTCGCCAGCGCTAGGGGCACCGTTCAGACCGAGGATGGAAACAGGGGTCGAAGGACCTGCGGACGCGACTTTCTGTCCACGTTCGTTGAACATGGCCTTGACACGTCCGTAATAGCAACCGCTCAGCACCATGTCGCCTGTCTTGAGGGTTCCGTCCTGTACGAGGACCGTGGCCAGGTAGCCGCGTCCCTTGTCCAGCGAAGATTCAACGACGGCTCCGACACCCTTCTTGGAAGGATTGGCCTTGAGGTCGAGGAGATCGGTTTCGAGCAGGACCTTGTCGAGGAGCTTGTCCACGTTGATACCCTTCTTCGCCGAAATCTCCTGGCACTGGTATTTTCCACCCCATGCTTCTGTCAGGATATTCATCTGGGAAAGCTGCTGGTAGATCTTCTCCGGCATTGCGCCAGGTTTGTCTATCTTGTTGATAGCGAATACCATAGGTACTCCTGCGGCTTGTGCGTGGTTGATGGCCTCCACGGTCTGGGGCATAACTGCGTCGTCGGCTGCAATGATGATGATCGCGAGGTCGGTAAGCTGGGCTCCACGGGCACGCATGGCCGTGAAGGCTTCGTGTCCAGGAGTATCCAGGAACGTGATGTGGCGTCCGTCAGGAAGCTTCACGTTGTATGCACCGATGTGCTGGGTGATACCTCCGGCCTCACCCGCGATGACGTTGGATTTGCGGATGTAGTCGAGCAGGGAAGTCTTGCCATGGTCGACGTGACCCATCACCGTGATGATAGGCGGCCTGGCCACGAGGTCTTCCTCACGGTCTTCCTGGGCGTTGCCTTCGATCTCTTCGGAAAGTTCGGCGGTAACGAATTCAACCTTGTAGCCGAACTGCTCGGCGACCAGGACGAGGGCTTCCGCATCCAGCCTCTGGTTGATGGAAACCATCAAGCCAAGTTCCATGCAAGCCTTGATGACTTCGTTGACTGGAGTGTTGTTCATAAGGGTGGCCAGGTCGTTCACGGTCACGAACTCCGTAACCTTGAGGACTGACTTTTCGGCCATCTCCTGCTGCATCTCCTCCATGGTCTTGGCTGCAGCCTGCTCCCTCTTTTCCTTCCTGTACTTGGCTCCGAAGTTGTTCTTGCGGTTGTCGTTCATCCTTGCGTAGGTCTCCTTGACCTGCTTCTGGATTTCCTTCTGCATCGCCTCCTGCTCCTCTTCGGACATAACCGGCTTGAAGCGTTCGCTTCCGCGTCCGCGCTTCCTTCCCTTGCCCTGCTCCTGGGCCTGGCGCTGGTCTTTCTTTCCGGCTTCGCGCTTGTCCTTGCGGGAATTGTTGTCGGCCTGCTTGCCTTCCTTGGCTACATCGACCTTCTGGCTGCCCTTGGCGATCCTCTCCCTCTTCTTGCCGCTCTTCTTCTCGAACTGGGACATGTCTATCTTGCCGAGCACCTTGAATCCCGCGGCATCTCCTTCCTGCTTGGCAGGCTCCTTTGCCTTGTCCTGAGGTTCGGCGGCAGACTCTTCCTGCTGTGCAGGGGCGTCGGCCGTTGCAGGCTCCTTCTCTTCCGGAACTTCCGTATCCGATGGAGCTGCTTCCTCTTCCTTGCTTACGGAAGAGACCTCCGGTTCTGGTTCAGGGACTTCCGGAGAGTCAACGACAGGGGTTTCGACAACAGGCTCTTCCTGTACCTCTGGTTCTGGCTCAGGAACGACCGGTTCCGGCTCCGGTTCCGGCACAGGTGCCGGTTTCGGGGTTGATGGGGTGAAGACGTTGCTCTTGATCACGGTCTCCTTGACCGGCTCTTCGAAATCGTCTTCCTGGGTCTTCTCCTGCTGTTTCCTCGAGGTCTTCTCAAGGATTTCAGTCAGTTTTATGTCGACTTTCTCGGAGGCTTGCTTCATCTCGAGGTCCTTCCCGAACTGCTTCTCGATGGCAGGAAGATGCTCGTCCGAAATCTTTGCGTTCGGATTGGCCTCGACCTCGACACCCTTGGAAGTCAGGAAGTCCACCAGACTCTGAAGTCCGATGTTGTAAGTCCTTATTATCTTATTCAGTCTGATTTCTGCCATATTCAACTCCTAGTCTTCAAATTCTGCCTTCAGGATCCGGAAAACCTCAGCCACGGTCTCGTCTTCGAGGTCCGCTCTCTTCGCGATATCTTCCGGAGAGAACGCCAGGACGCTCTTGGCGGTGTCGCAGCCGATGGATTCGAGGCGTTCGATGACCCACTGGTCGATTTCATTGCTGAATTCGCTCAGGAGCACGTCTTCCTCTTCAAGCATTTCGTCCTTCGAGAGTTCCCTCCAGACTTCGATTTCCCTACCTACCAGCATTCCGGCGAGCTTGATGTTGCATCCGCCGCGGCCGATGCCCTTCTTTACTTCGTCAGGCTGCATGTAGACCTTGATCTTGTCGTTCTCGGAAGCACCCAGGTCGATGGAGGAAACCCTTGCCGGATTCAGCGCCCTCTGTATGAGGAGCTGGGTATTGTTCGTCCACTGGAGGACGTCGATGTTCTCGTTGCGGAGCTCGCGCACGATGCCGATGATCCTGGATCCCTTCACACCGATGCAGGCGCCGATAGGATCGATCCTCTCGTCGTAGGATTCGACAGCTACCTTGGCGCGCTCACCCGGTACGCGGACGACCTTCTTGATCGTGATCAGTCCGTCGAAGATCTCCGGAACCTCAAGTTCGAAGAGCTTCTGCAGGAACTCGTTGGAAGTCCTGGAAAGGGTGATGTAAGGGGTCGTGTTGTTCTTCATCTCCACGCTCTTGATGATCGCGCGGATGGTGTCGCCCTTCTTGAACCTCTCGCCAGGGATCTGCTCAGCCTTCGGGAGATGGAGCTCGTTGCTGTCCTCGTCAAGGATGATAACCTCCTTGGACCAGGTCTGGTAGATCTCGCCCGTGAAGATCTCACCGATCTTGTCGGAATATGCCTTGAACACGTTCGCCTTGTCGATGTCCATGATCCTTCCCTGGAGATTCTGGCGGATATTCAGGATACCCCTCCTTCCGAAGGATGCCAGGGAAAGCTTCTTGGTATATACATCTCCGATCTCGTAGTCGTCGTCCCCGGTTTCCTGGAGGATCTGGTCGAGGGTGATCTGGGTGTTCGGATTCTCGACTTCCTCTACGATGTCGAAGTTCTGGTAGATCTCGCAGTCTCCCTTGTCCACGTTGATGATAACGTCGAAGTTGTCTGCCGAGCCGTAGGTCTTGGCGATCTGGGTGAGGAACACGTCCTTGAGCACACCCATCATGACCGGCCTGTCGATGTTCTTCTCTTCCTTGAAGTCCTTGAAGGCATCAATGAGAGTTATTACGTCTTTCTTGTCCATTATTGTGTTTTTTGTATTATTAATCTTTGAATACGATGTGGGGAACCACGCTGTTGATCTCCGCGAACGGCATGTCGTCCTCGTGCTCGACGGTGACCTTCTTCTTGCTTCCTTCCACAGCCTCTTTCTGTGAATATCTCAGGCTGATACCTTCTTCCGAGGCCTTTGTGAGCACCCCGGTAAGCTTCCTGCCGCCCTTGAGGCGTACTTCGACGAGGGATCCCAGAGCCTTCTCGTACTGCCTGAGCACCTTGAATGGCTGGTCCAGACCTGCGGAAGTCACCGTGAGGGAATAGTCCTCGGCATCCTTGTCGAAGGCTGCCAGGAAAGCATCGTTCACGGCCACGCAATCCTCCAGGTCAACGTCTCCCGACTCCTTCTCGATGGCGAGCACGATGTCGTTCTCCTTGCTGACGGTGATGTCCACCACAAAGCATCCCCGCTGTTCTACCGCAGGGACTATAGTCTTGAGTATCAGTTCTTTATCCATATTCATAAAACAAAAGATAGGAGACGCTTTCGTCACCTATCTCACTCAACGGTGCAAATATAAGGATAATTTGGCAAATATGAAAATAAATTGCTTACTTTGCAGACTATTTGATTATTAAGTAGCATCAAATTCATGGATCTTACCGCTAAACAACTTGCTCAGATACTGAAAGGAACCGTCGAAGGGGATGAAAATGCGAAAGCAACCTCCTTCGCGAAGATAGAGCACGGCAAGCCAGGCCAACTCTGCTTCTATGCGAACCCGAAGTACGAGCGGTTCGTCTATACCTGCAAGGCCAGCATCCTTCTGGTCAACAAGGATTTCGAAGCGAAAGAGCCTGTAACTCCGACCATGGTCCGGGTGGATGATGCTTACAAGTCACTTGCCGACCTCCTCAAATATGTTTCCACCAAGAAACGCACGGACCGCAGTCACAGGGGGTTCCGCTCATCCTGGTTCCTCACCAGCAAGTTCGGGAAGAAGGTCTATCTCGGGAGCCATTCCTATGTAGGGCACCATGCCAGGATCGGTGACTATACGAAGATATACGAGAACGTATATGTGGGTGACAACACAGTGATCGGCTCGCATTGCATCATATATCCAGGGGTTGTGATCTATCCTGGGATGGTGATCGGAGACAATGTGATAATCCACGCGAATGCGGTGATCGGTTCGGACGGCTTCGGCAACGCTCCACTGCCTGACGGGACCTGGGAGAAGATCGAGCATATCGGCAACGTGATAATCGGTGACAACGTCGAGATCGGGGCCGGAACAACGATCGACAAGTCGGAGATGGAATCCACCATCATAGGCAATGGGGTCAAGATCGACAATCTCTGCCAGATAGCCCACAACGTCCAGATCGGGGACAACACCGTCATGGCTGCCCAGTGCGGTATCGCCGGATCCACCAAGATTGGGAAGAACTGCATCCTGGCCGGTCAGGTGGGCATTGCCGGACACCTTACCATTGCAGACAACACCATCATCGGTGCCCAGGCCGGAGTAATCGGGAATATCCGCAAGTCCGGCGAAAAGTATCTCGGTTCGCCTGCGATGCCGATCAAGACCTATCTTCGCAGCTATGCTATATTCAAGCAGCAAGGCGAGAAGTGATATTCCTGACAATAATAAACTTACGATATGACTTCAATCAAGCAGCAGACTCTCGCGGGAGAACTTGAGTTCAAGGGGAAAGGCCTTCATACAGGAAGGACGTCCCGTATGGTACTGAAGCCGGCTCCCGCCGGGACCGGAATCCTGTTCAGGAGGGTTGACCTCGGTCCGGACGCCATCGTGGAAGCCCTGGCTGAGAATATCTCTTCCACCGCCCGCAGCACCACGATATCCAAAGGCGAGGCTTCCGTTGCTACGATTGAACACATCATGTCGGCGCTGACCGGGATGGGAGTTGACAATGCCATCATCGACATCGACAATGTGGAGGTTCCGATCCTGGATGGAAGCGCCCGCTTCTACGTGGAGGCAATCGCGGCTTCCGGAACCGTGGAACAAGATGCCTTGAGGGAATATGTCGATATTCCGGAAGAGATCGAAGTCAGGGATGAAAAGACCGGATCCTTCGTCCGGGTCACACCTTCTGACAAGCCCGGGATCGATGTCACCATAGATTTCGGTTCCAAGGTCCTGGGCGTGCAGACCGCCCGCTGGGACGAGTCCACCGACTATGCCTCAGAGATAGCCCCGTGCAGGACCTTCGTGTTCTTACACGAGATAGCATATCTCTTCCAGAACAACCTGGTCAAGGGTGGTGACATGGACAACGCGATCGTGATCGCCGAGAATCCGGTGACGGAAGGGCAGCTTTCAGAGCTTTCAGCGCTGTTCAACGTGCCGAAACTCGAGGTCAAGGAAGGATACCTGAACAACCTGCAGCTTCGCTTCCCGGACGAATGCGGAAGACACAAACTGCTTGACCTGGTAGGCGACCTGAGGCTCGCCGGAGGGTACTTGAACGCGAAGGTGACAGCTTTCAAGCCTGGTCATACTATCAATTCCCGGCTCACCAAGGCAATAAGGGAAAGAATCAGATAACAAACAATAGCTATGAACAATATATCACCATTGGCACATGTCAGCCCGAATGCAGTCCTGGGCGACAACATAGAGGTCGGACCATTCGCATTCATCGACGATGATGTACAGATCGGCGACGGTTGCAAGATCCATCCGCACGCGATGATCTATCGTTATGTAAGGATGGGCAGGAACTGCCAGATATTCCCTGGCGCCGTGGTCGGTGCCATCCCGCAGGACCTGAAATACGAAGGGGAGGTTACCTATGTCGAGATGGGTGACAACGTGACCGTACGCGAGTGCGCCACTATCAACCGGGGCACCAAGGCCAGCGGCAAGTTCGTCACCAGGATCGGCAGCAACACCCTGATCATGTCCTATGTGCACATCGCCCACGATTGTGTAATCGGAAACAACTGCATCCTTACCAGCTATGTAGGCATAGCCGGAGAAACGGAGATCGACGACTGGGCCATCCTGGGAGGTGGTTCCAAGGCGCACCAGTTCTCCAAGGTCGGTTGTCACGCGATGGTCGGCGGAATGTCCAAGATCAACAAGGACATCCCTCCTTACGTCCTCTGCGGCAGGGAGCCTATCTGCTTCGCAGGAGTCAACATCGTCGGCCTGCGCCGCCGCGGTTTCTCATCTGACGTTATCCGCAATATCAAGGATATCTACGATACTATCTACTTCTCAGGATACAACATTTCCGATGGATGTGCCAAGGTCGAGGCCGGATTCCCGCAGAGCGAGGAGAGGGACACCATCCTGAATTTCGTCAAGGCATCCAAGAGGGGCATCATCAGGGCATACGACAACAAGGTCAAGGGAGAGATCGACTAGGATATGGCCTTGCTGCTCAGCATAGCCTATTTCCCGCCGATAAGTTATTTCGCGCTTATTGCAAAAGGGTTCGCGTTTTCCGGTCCGGACCGGGACGTGGAACCTTCGGTCGTTTACATTGAGGCTCACGAGAACTACCAGAAGCAAACCTGGAGGAACCGGTTCCGATTCTATGCTGCCGACGGCCCTCAGATCCTGAATTTCCCCATAGTCCATGAAAGCCGCCATCCGATTCCGATCACGGAAGTGAAGGTGGACTACAAGACCCCGTGGGTGGTCCGTACCGAACGTGCTATCGATTCGGCATACGAGAGCGCGGCGTTCTTCGAGCATTACCGGGATGAACTGTTCTCCATCCTGGACTCGCATCCGGAAACCCTGTTCGAACTCGATATCCAGATCATACGGTTCTTCCTCAGGAAGACCGGGATTCCGGCGGATCTTCGCCTGACCGAAGGATATGGCCTCCCGGGAGGATGTGAAGACTATCGGGAACTGATCCACCCTAAGCGGCCTGATACCGTCCTGGAAGACCTGGGTTTGCAAAAACCGTACTTCCAGGTCTTTGCCCGAAAGTACGGTTTCGTTGCGAATCTATCAATTTTGGATCTTCTGTTCAATGAAGGTCCGGAGTCGATCCTTTATCTGAAGTGAACTAGAATCTCCAGCCGATCGTAGCGGTGATGTCGAAGCGGTCTCTCTTGTTGAGGATGAGAGGAGAAGCGACATTTGAAAGGTAGTCGGCGTAAGGAGAGATGTACTCATCCGTCAGGGCGCTGAACCTTCCTGCGATGTCTGCGAAGAAGGAACCCTTGGAAGAGTAACCCAGACCTACGGAGAATGAATTGATGCTGTCGTTGAGGGTCTGCTTCACACCGCCCTCGAGGTAGTACTCAGGGATGGTGGTGAAGTTGTATCCTGCACGGACGGCCATCTCAGGGACAGGCTTGAACTCAGCTCCGATCCTGACCATATGGGACTTCCCCATGCAGCTCTTGATATCATTGTTGACATCGATGAAGGTGTCGGCGTATCCGTCGATATCCTTGAACTTCATCGCACTGTAGTCTGTCATCTCATAGTCTGCACTGATCAACGCCATTCCGAAGAAAGTATATGCCAGACCTGCGTTGACCCTGTAAGGGGAAACGAGGGTGTAGGAATATTCACCTTCAGGAGAAGTGGCGGAGCCGTCATAATTCGAGTTCTGGTAGTGGACATCGGTGGAATGACGCCAGTGCTCGGTGATATGGGTGGAGGTAGGGCTCTGGATGGCGGCTCCTATGCGGAGTCCGTCCGCCGGCAGGGCGATGAAACCGATCTTGCCATAGACTCCGGTCCCTTCCGCCGTGTAGGAATAGCGGGTGCGGTAGTCTGTGAAGTAAGTGGTCGCATCCTCATATTTGATCTCGAAGTCGGCCGGATCTACGGCAGCCTCCTTGAAATATTCGTCGTAGTTGTAGTCGATGTTGGTCAATCCGAAGTTGGCTCCGATGAAGAACTTGTCGTTGAAATTGAATCCGACATTGAAGAGAGCGTCATACTTGCTGCCGGTGACCCTGCGTCCGTAGGACTGGTCCAGCGGGCCTCCGAGGAATATATCGTAGATGTAGTTGCCGTCGCCATCCTTCTCTCCGGTGTTGTTGAATCCCTCGGTGGCTGCGATGTAGCGCCAGTAGTAGGAAGGATCGTCCACATTGCCGTAGGTACCGATAGCGCCTGACTGGGCGTTGGTTATGATATTCCAAGGAGCCCAGAGTCCACGGTCGTCAGCATTGTAGTATGCATGTGCCCAGTCGTCGATCTCTCCGCCTGAAGCATCCCTGTAGCCGTTGAGGAAATCGATGTCGAAGCCGTCGGCATTCACAGCCATCGAACTGATGTAGCTGGTCTTGTCATTCCGGCCGCTGGCGAACATCTGGTTCGTGTAGTTGTTGGTTCCGTTTACTACGAAACCATAGGTCACTGCCACGAGTCCTCTGTCGTTGCCGGTCTGCATGTTGAATGTAGCACCGACGTTAGGCATCGAGAACCTGGTGAGTTTCCTCAACTGCTCGTTGGAATAGACATCGCTGCCGTTCACCGGATATGCGCTGTAGGACGCGTTCATCGAGCTGACCGTCAGGTTAGGCGACAGAGTGAACTGGGAATAGTTGTAGACTGCGGATCCGGCAGGATTGATGCCGATGGATCCAAGGTCTCCTCCTACAGCAGTCATGGCGTTGCCCATACCGATGGACCTTGCGGTGCCGTAGTAGTTGTTCTGGCTGAAAGTCAGCGCGTCGTACATTGTCTGAGCCCCTGCGGTAAGAGCCGCGAGCATCAGTGTGATTGCAAGTATAGTTTTTTTCATGATGGCTGGATTTTATAGTTTAACTAAAGGTTTCCGTTACCTGCGGCCACCGCCGCTGCCGCCTCTCGAGCCACCGCCCGAAGAACCGCCTCCGCTGTAACCGCCGCCTGAAGAGCTTCCGCCGGAGCTTCCGCCGCTGTATCCGCCGCCGCTATAACCGCCGCTGGATGAGCCGCTGCTGTAGCTGCCGGAACTTCTGGTGGAGCTGCTGCCGGAAGACCTGTAGCTGCCGCCGCTCGAGCTGGATGACCTGCTCACTGAGCTTCCGGAAGAAGACCTGGAAGTCGTGGTGGAAGGCCTGCTGTATGTGGCCGTACCTGTGGAACCTGAGCGATTGTAGCTCGGGCTGGCTGACCTGACGCTGCCGGAGGTGCTTCCTGCTGAAGATGATCTTACGTTTGAAGATGTAGATGTGGAAGTCCTAGGAGCCCTGGAGACTGAAGTCATCCCGGACCTTGAAGAAGTGGAGGTCCTGCCTGCAGGGGTTGTCGAACTGGTCCTGGTAGCACCGGTCGCCCTTGTGGCAGCGCCGCTCCTTGCCCTGGTGGTCGCGGAAGACCTGACTCCGGCAGTCCTGGAGACTGAACCGATGCCGCTCCTCACGCCAGAACCGGTGGTGGCGATGCGTGGAGTGTTGATCCTGGTGCCGCCGCCGAAGTGGTCGTGACCCCACATGTAATGAGGATCGTGGTACCAACCTCCGTACCAGCCACCGTACCATCCGCCGTAGCCGTAGTACCACGGATCATACCATCCGCCGTACCAGCCCCAGCCATAGCCGTAGCCATAATACCAAGGGTCATACCATCCGCCATAGAACCAAGGGTCGTACCAACCGCCGTAATACCAAGGGCTGTACCTGTAACCGTAATATGGACCGTACCATCCGCCATAATACCAAGGGTCATACCATCCGCCGTAATACCAAGGATTCGCTCCCCAGTAGATGGAAGAATAGAATGGCCTGTGCCAGCTATACCATGAAGAGGCATACCAAGGCTGGTACGCAGCCCAGGTGTCCCAGCCGTTGTCGAACAGGTACACCGAGGTTGTATTGTCCTGCTTGTTGAAATCTATCTTGGCTACCTTGTTCGAAGGGATGAACAGGGTGTCGACTTTCTCTCCACTTTTGAGGAAGATAGGGGAGTTTTTCGTCTTAGCCACGAGAACATCGTTGTCATACAGGTTGTTGTCAGCCTGGACAGCGGTTTCTCCTGCAGTAGTTTTAGGCGTATAGTAGATTCCATCCTGATACCTCTGCTGGGAGGCATCGTTAGCGTATTGCGCTGCTGAACCGCACGAAGTCAGTGCCAGAAGCGCCGAGACAAATAGTAATGTGCGTGTTTTCATTTCTGAATCTCCTATAAATTGATAATAAATTCGTAACTTCGTAACCGTTTTCAAACGGTCCGTTTTATTAATGTTTCTCAATAAACAAAATCCGTACCGAATGAATTATTGCACAATATTAATAATAATTGGCAAAAACCGCAAACAGATAAAAGACATATGGCAAAGGAAGTAACTAAAAGGTCAGAGAACTATTCTCAGTGGTATAACGATCTCGCACTCAAGGCTGATCTGGCGGAGCAGTCTCCGGTCCGGGGATGCATGGTCATCAAGCCTTACGGATATGCAATCTGGGAGAAAATGCAGCAGGCCCTGGACAAGATGTTCAAGGAGACAGGTGCCGTGAACGCATATTTCCCGCTGTTCATACCGAAGTCATTCTTCAGCCGCGAGGCCGAGCATGTGGCCGGTTTCGCCAAGGAGTGTGCGGTCGTAACCCATCACAGGCTTATGAACGACCCTGACGGCAACGGCATCGTGGTCGATCCGGAGGCAAAGCTTGAGGAGGAACTGATCGTGAGGCCGACTTCCGAAACAATCATCTGGAGCACCTACAAGAATTGGATCACTTCGTGGAGAGACCTTCCGATAATGTGCAACCAGTGGTGCAACGTAGTCCGCTGGGAGATGCGTACCAGGCTTTTCCTCAGGACAGCTGAATTCCTCTGGCAGGAAGGCCATACCGCCCATGCTACGTCCCAGGAGGCCCTGGAAGAGGCCCAGAGGATGGTCGGGGTATATGCCCGCTTCGCGAGGGAATTCATGGCGCTGCCTGTAATCGTCGGCCACAAGAGCCCGAACGAGCGTTTCGCCGGTGCCCTCGACACCCTCACCATCGAGGCTATGATGCAGGACGGCAAGGCCCTGCAGGCCGGTACTTCGCATTTCCTCGGCCAGAACTTCGCCAAGTCGTTCGATGTCACCTTCACCGACAAGGAAGGCCAGCAGCAGTATGTATGGGCTACTTCCTGGGGAGTTTCCACGAGGCTCATGGGGGCCTTGATCATGGCCCACGGCGACGATAACGGACTCGTGCTCCCTCCTGCACTCGCCCCTATCCAGGTCGTGATGGTTCCGATATTCAAGACCGACGAGGAGCGCAGCCAGATCCTGGAGAAGATGGAACAGCTCAAGAAGGCCCTGGAGGCCGAAGGCCACACGGTCAAGATCGACGACCGCGACACCCTGCGCCCTGGCTTCAAGTTTGCAGAATGGGAGCTCAAGGGCGTACCAGTACGTCTTGCCATGGGTCCTAGGGATCTCCAGAACGGAACGGTAGAAGTGCATCGCAGGGATACCCTCGAGAAGCAGACGGTCGCTCTCGAAGGCCTCGAGAAGTCCATCGCGTCTCTCCTTGACGATATCCAGAAGACCATCTACCGGAAAGCTTTCGAATTCCGTGAGGCCAATGTCGAAAAGTGCGACGATTGGGAGGAGTTCAAGGCCAAGATCGGGACGGGCAAGTTCCTTCTCTGCCACTGGGACGGGACGGCCGAGACCGAGCAGAAGATCAAGGACGAAACCAAGGCGACCATCCGCTGCATTCCTGTGGACAGCTTCGTCTGCGAGGAAGAGGGCAAGGATATTTATTCCGGCAAGCCTTCGAAGCAAAGGGTTGTCTTCGCTATTTCATATTGATATATTAAAAAACGGATACTATGACTACCACTTCCAGAAGGGCACTGTCGGTTGCCGTTGCGGTCCTGGTCGCCGCGATCGCTTCATATGCCCAGACCGATACGACCAGGAAGGATGCTCAGGCGGCCGCTGCTGAGGCTGCAAGGCTCCTGACGCAGACCGAAGAGACGAAGGTAGTCCCTCCGAAGCCTGATTACTGGACCCGTTCCCTGATGACCAACGTCAATTTCATCCAGAACAGTTTCACCAATTGGGCCAAGGGAGGATACAACAACTACGCGCTCAGTGCGTACATAGACGGTAAAGCCGACTGGAAGAAGGACGAGATGTACTGGAACAACAGGCTCCAGCTCGACTACGGATTCCTGTATTCGGACGATAAGCCGCTGATGCAGAAGAACAAGGACAGGATCCTGCTGGAGAGCACCTGGGGCTACAAGGCCACCAAGACCTTGAGTTACACGGCCAAGTTCACCTTCCTGAACCAGTTCACCAGCGGCTGGACATATCCTACCCCTTCCGTGGAAGACGGTGAGGAACCGACCAGCCAGCAGTGGAAGGATGCCCGCGTGCTGAAGTCCGATTTCTTCGCCCCGGCCATCGTTACTCTGGGTCTCGGTGTGGACTGGATCCCTACCAAGTGGCTCACCGTGAACTTCGCTCCGCTTACCGGCGGCTTCACGATCGTCGGTACCGAAAGGCTCAGGAAGAACAACGGAATGGGCAGGAGGAAGGAATATGAGGACGAAACCGAATTCCCTGACATCAAGGACGACGCCGGTGTATATTATACCACCGGTTATTATTACCGTCCTGCGAGGTTCGAGTTCGGTGCCCAGCTCACGGCAGACGCCAAGGTCAAGGTAAATGACAACTTCGAGGGCTCTACGCACCTGCTGCTCTTCTCAAACTACCTGAAGAATCCCCAGAACCTGCGAGTCAACTGGGATACGAGGATGATGTGGAAGCTCAACAAGTTCTTCTCCTTGAACCTCACCACGAACCTCATCTACGACGACACCGTGCTCATAGTTGACGAGGCTCACGCTGACGGCCACAGGGCCGTGCAGCTTGCAGAAGCCCTCCAGTTCGGCTTCACTTACACTTTCGCTAGCAAGAAGAAATAGCTCCGGGCCATGCAGGAGCGATTCGACAAGTGTCTGGCCGGGCTGCTTCCCGATAGGGGAGCGGTGCTTCTCGCCGTGAGCGGCGGGCTCGATTCCATGGTTATGGCCGACCTGTTCCTGCATTCATCCCTCAGGCTTGACCTGGCGGTCGCCCACTGCAATTTCCATCTCCGTGGAGAGGAAAGCGATTCCGACGAGATCTTCGTGCGGGAATGGGCTGAAGCCAACAACCTGACTTTCTTCAAAAAGGATTTTGACACAAAGGGATATTCGGAAGCCGGGGGAATCAGTATCGAGATGGCTGCCCGCGAGCTCCGGTATTCGTGGTTTGCAGACCTTTGCTCCACCGGAGGATACGCTGCCGTTGCGGTAGCACACAATGCCAACGACAATGCTGAGACATTGATTCTCAATCTTTTACGCGGTACGGGACTGAAAGGGGCCTGTGGTATCAGCAATAACTCCTCCCTTCCGGGGAGCGAGGCTTCCCTTATCCGCCCTCTGCTGGGATTCACGAGGGAGGAGATCCGGGCATATGCCCTTTCAAGGAATATCCGCTGGCATGAGGACAGTACGAATGCCGATCCGGCGTACAAGCGCAACCGCATCCGGAACGAAGTATTCCCATCATTCCGCAAGATCAATCCGGCCTTTATCCAGACCTTGAATTCGGACATTGTCCGTTTCGCACAAGTCCGGAAAGTTGCGGATGATTTCTTCGCCTCGAATGCTCCGGTTGTTTCATGCAAGGATGCTGAGGGTATCCGCATTTCGATTCCGAAGCTCCAGGCAGCTCCTCACAGGGAGTATCTCCTTTACCGCCTTATCGAGCCGTACGGCTTCCCGTCATCGGTCATGGAGGACATCACTAAGCTTATCACCGAAGGCGCTACCATCAGTGGGAAACGATTCTTTACCAATGGATTCGAGGCATATACCACCAGTGATTCGCTTGTGGTCGTGCCCCGCTTGGGCGCATCCGGGGAGGGTCCGGAAGAAGTGGTGGTAGGCGCTGAAGGGGAGTATTCATTGTGCGGGGTGGCTTTCACCGTGGACCGCATCATTCCGGATGACCCGCGTCAGCCCGAGGGAACCTTGGTCGTGAATCTGGAGTTTCCATTCGTCGTCCGCAAGTGGCGTCAGGGGGACTGGATGCGCCCTATGGGAATGACCGGCAAGAAGAAACTGAGCGACATGTTCGTGGATCTGAAAATGTCCATTGCCGACAAGGAAAAAGCCCTCGTCATCGCTGGCGAAGGCTCCCATGTCCTTGCACTCCTTTGCAGGCGGATCGACGGTTCCGTGAGGATCGGCGGCGGATCGCCGGGGCAGGAGGGCTATGTCCGTATTCGGATTATCTGACCTCAATCTCAAAAGGCATCCTGGCAAATACCAGGTCTCCATTGCCCTTCGTCCAGGTTTTCTGCCAGTCGAGAAGGGTCTTGGCGACGTATTCAAGAGGCGTTCCTGCGAATGCATTCACCATAACCTCTTCCTTGTTGCCCTTGCCGAGCTGCTGCTTCAACTGCTCCATGAAACTCATCGGCTTAGGGTATGCTACTACGTTCCAATTGTCCAGATCGCTGTCGCCGGCCACGGATGCGGTGTAGCGGAGGGCGTCTTCAAGGGTGCCGATCTCATCGACGAGACCGATCTTGAGAGCGTCTTTTCCGGTCCATACACGGCCCTGGGCTATGCTGTCCACTGATTCGTATGTCTTGCCTCTGCCTTCAGCCACAAGGTTCACGAAGCTGGTATAGATGTCATCGACATAATCCTGCATCCACTGTGTCTCTTCGGCGTCGAAAGGCCTGGTCAGAGACAGCATGTCGGAATGCTTGTGGGATTTGACAGGAGTTATGTTGACATGTGCGATATCCTTGAGGGTCTTGCCGAATTCAGGAATGGCCGAGAAGCATCCGATGGATCCGGTGAGCGTGGTGGCGTCGGAGAATATGTGGTCGCAGTTGCTTGAGATCCAGTATCCGCCCGATGCTGCATAGTTGCCGTAGGAAGCGATGACAGGCTTCACGGCCTTGGTAAGGTCGATCTGCTCCTTGATTTTGTTGGCAGAGAGTACGGTTCCGCCAGGGGAGTTGACCCTGAATACGACAGCCTTGACCGATGAATCGGCGCGTACCTTGGCGATGACGCTTGAGAACCTGTTACCGCTGATATTGTTAGGGTCGTCCTGCTCCACGATGTTGCCGTCTGCATATATGATCGCAATCTTCTTCTTGGCGCTCAGGTTGGCCTTGACCTTGGCAGTCACATAGTCCTTGAACGGTATGAACTTGACGTCCTTGTATTTCTCCTTCGAGGCAAGCGAAGCGAGCTTGTCCTTGAGTTCCTCCATGGAGAGGAGACCGTCTGCCAGGTTGTGCTTCACCATGTCTTCAGGGTAAGAAATCGTGAGGTTCTCGATGAAGAAGTTGAGCGAATCCACGCTGATGTCCCTGCTGCTTGCGGTCTCTTCCTCGATTGTTTCCCACATCGAGTCGATCATCGCCTGGTTCTGCTCCATATTCTCCGGACTAGGAGCGTTCTTCGCATACATCTCACCGGCACTCTTGTATTTGCCGTGGCGGATCAGCTGGTAGTTTACCCCGAGTTTGTCGAGCAGGTCCTTGAGGAATATCATCCTGCCGCTGATGCCGAGGAAGAAATCGTTTCCTCCGTGATGGCTGGTAGTGTAGATCTTGTCGGCAACGGATGCAAGATAATAGCTGCCGGAGGTGAAAGCTTCACCATAGACGACCACCGGCTTGCCGCTCTTGCGGAAATCGGTGAGTGTCTTGCGGAGTTCCTCCAGGTAGGTCAAACTGCTGGCGGCGTTGTCGGTCTTGAGGTAGATGTATTTGACACCAGGGTCTTCGGCAGCCTTGTGGATGGCATTGACAGCATCCAGGAGGCCAATGCTGGCGACCGCCGATCCGTCCTGAAGGGAAGGAATAGAGCCGAAAGGATTGTCTTCCCTGGTCTGCTCCGCGAGAGCGAAGGTGGACATATCCATTACCAGGACCCCTTCTTTCGGCAGGATTGGAGCTGAGGAACCAGTAGCCGAGGATGCGCTGGATGCGATGGAGCCGATCATCATGATGAACATTATGAACTTGACGATGCCCCAGATAAGCAGTCCGCAGAGAACGGCCAGCACCCATTTGAAGAATTCTTTTGTATCCATTGTCTGTAGTGTTTGTTTCGTTTCCGATATAAGCGCAAAGGTAAGCATTTTCCGTAAAATCACTATCTTTGCGATATGAACGTCCAGAAACCTTCAATCCCTAAGGGAACACGTGATTTCGGCCAGCAGGATATGGCTGAACGCAATTATATATTCGAAACCATCAAGAGCGTCTTCAGGACGTTCGGATATTCCCAGATCGAGACACCTGCAATGGAGAACCTATCCACCCTGCTCGGCAAATATGGCGAGGAGGGTGACAAGCTTCTGTTCAGGGTCCTGAATTCCGGCGATGCCTTCGGAAAGGTCGACCTGGACAGCTTCAAGGATGCCCAGGGGCAGGTCAACTCCGTGGCATTGTCGAAGGAGGTCTGTGAGAAAGGCCTCAGATATGACCTGACCGTGCCTTTCGCCCGCTTCGTGGTCCAGCACCAGAATGACATATCGTTCCCTTTCAAGAGATTCCAGATACAGCCCGTGTGGAGGGCCGATCGTCCGCAGAAGGGCCGCTACCGTGAATTCTACCAGTGCGACGTGGATGTGATCGGAAGCAAGTCCCAGGTCAACGAGCTGGAACTCGTGCAGATAGTCGACAAGGTCTTTTCCCTCCTGGACGTGAACGTGCTGGTAAAGGTCAACAACCGCAAGGTCCTTACCGGCTTTGCAGAGATATCGGGATTCCCGGACAAGGTCGTCGATATCACGGTCGCGATCGACAAGCTGGACAAGATCGGTTTGGACAACGTGGAGGCCGAGATGCGCGAAAAGGGTCTGGATGACAGGGCCGTGGCCGTCATCAGGCAGATACTCGCCCTTTCCGGTTCCACCGAAGAGAAGATTGCTTCGATGAGGGCTTTGATGAGCGGCGGATCGGCTTCCGGACTCACTTCTGAAGCCGGCATGAAAGGACTTGATGAACTAGAGGAGCTTTTCGGGCTCATCGATGCTGCCGGGGTTTCCTGCCCGGTGGAGATAGACCTGTCCCTCGCTCGTGGCCTGAATTACTACACGGGCGCGATATTCGAAGTAAAGGCGCTTGATTTTCCTATTGGAAGTATTTGTGGCGGAGGACGTTACGATAACCTTACAGGAATATTCGGACTCCCGGACATGTCCGGCGTGGGCATCAGTTTCGGTGCCGACAGGATCTACGATGTCCTGAAGGGCCTGGACAAATTCCCGAAGGACCTGAAGACCTCCACCACCCTGCTTTTCGCGAATATGGGCACGGCAGAGATGAAATACATCCTTCCTGTTGCCAAGGCTCTCCGCGACAAGGGGATAGCTGTCGAGGTATATCCGGATGCTGCGAAGCTCAAGAAGCAGTTCGACTATGCCGACCGCAAGGCTATCCCGTTCCTTTCCATTACAGGAGGGAACGAGATGGAAGCCCGGATGGTCAATGTGAAGAACCTGGTAACCGGCGCCCAGGAGTCATTCGCGAAGGATGACTTGGACGGTATATCCGGATTCCTCAGTCTTTAGGATCCATAATCTTCCCGAACAGATAGAATTTGTGGTCTCCGTACCAGAGTATGCCCTCTCCGTCGAAGGCTGTGTAGCTGGTATAGAATGAATTGCCGGTGTCCCTCGGGGAGAAGACTTCGGGTTCTCCGAACCATACCGGCTGATGTGCTCCGGGTACGAATTCCCCGTCCCTCTTGAATAACGGTCCACGGTTCTGATATGAAATCACCCCGTCGAAGTCGAAGGTGTCGTGTACCATCAGGAAATACCTTCCGCTTCTGGCTTCCGGGCCGGCATAGTCATATATAGGGCAAGGGGAGCGCGGCTGCAGGATAGGTGTTCCGCCATCCTTAGTCCTTAGGATTTCCGGACGGCTCCAGTGCTTTCCGTCATCGGAACTGACGGACCAGATAGGGTGTCCGATGGACGTGCGCATGACTGAGAACAGCCTCCCGTCCGGCAGGCCGACGATGCAGGCCTCTTCCACGCTCAGTCCGTCCTTCGGGATATATTCGTGATCATTCTTTACGTACTTCGCGTCGAAAGCTTCCTTCCCTGTGTTGAAGAATGAAATCCTGATGTCCCTGACCTCCGGATCCTCGTCGATGTTCTCATATTGCCAGAATTCCACCCTCGGGATGTCGTTGCGGTCGTAACGGGAGCATCCGGCTATGAACTTGCCTTCGCTGCCGAAGCGGAGCGGCCTCTGCCACAGGCACCATAGAGGTGGAACGGAAGGGTCGGCGGGGTCTTCTTCGAACCGTACCGGGAACGGCACAGTCTCCGGTTCTGACCAGGTCTGCCCGGCATCGTCCGAATACATTCCTCGCATTATCCCGCAGACATTCTTCTTCACGGTAGTTTCCTGCTCCCACAGGCAGTATAGGCGGCCGCTGCGGCTGAGCATAGGCTGCTGGTAGCTTGCAATGGGCTTCTGGTCCGCCATCGAAGGAGAGCCTGCAAGCATCACCGGTTCTGACCAGGTGCGTCCTGCGTCGGAACTTTTCGCGAAGGCAATGTGGACATCGTTTGCCGCTTCGTAGGAACCCTGGGTCCAGAAAGCATAGAGGAGACCTCTCTCCGGATCATCCAGCACGTGGAAATGGTCGTTGTAGGTGTCTCCCGGGGCTGTCAGATCCCTCTTCGATTCTACCAGAGGCTGCTTCGGGACGTACACGGTGAAATCGTGCGGGACAACATCTATGTCGGTCTCAGGGTAAAGATAATGCCAGTAGAAATGGTCCGGCCATTTCTCCCTGAAATTCCCTGTGTCGCTGAAATGTTTCTCTATGGCTTCATCCGCAGTGGCGTAGCGGTGGCAGCAGTCCGGAGATTTCGTGGATACGGTCCATTGGCTCTGGCTGGCCGCGTCCTGCCCCGGATAGCCGACCCAGATAGTGGTTCCGTTCTTCGAGGCGAAGTTCGGATTCATCGTGAATACGGTTGTGAGGACGGTCGTTTTCTGCCGGATAGGCTCCTCGGTAAGAAGCTGCGACAAGGTCTTGCGGTGGAACTTCCTCATAGGCTTCCTGGAGAACGGAGTCTCATCTCCGAGGATGGCGTCCCCGAAGAACGTCTTCTGCGCGAGGGCGTGCCGTTCCCGGTTGTTCTTGCTGTCGAGGGTTGCCGGATCTGAATATGCCAGGCGGAAATTGAACTCTCCGTCCCTGCGCGGCTTGTACCAGCCGCGTTTCTTTGCATAGCGCACTATATCCTTGCTGCCCAGGAAGTTGACGGTATCCTTGAGGTTGATCTTCCCGATCGTGTAGTAGTTCGGGATGGTAGCGATTTCGTCATCCGGAACCCTCTGGGCGACCCAGTGCTTTCCCTTGACCACAGCGCAGACCCAGGCCTCGTGCCGGTCGGCTATCAGGTATGACCTGCCGGAGTCCCCGTAGCCGTATTTCTCGACCAGGGCGCCGATGATATGGACGGCTTCCCTGGAACTGCGGGCTTTCTGGGCAACGGTAGTCCGTACCTCGTAGATAACGGTTCCGGTGGCTTTGTCTTCCCTGGATTTGCACTTGTCGGAAGTAATCCCGACACCATATTCGTTGACGAAGCTGTCCCCGGCCTTCTGGCCCGGGAATTCGAACCATAGGTATGAGCAGCGCCAGTCATTAGCGGGCACGTTGTATATGTTCAGCATCGCAGGAGAACCCTGGTCCTCGTTATGACCGAGATACACATATCCGTCGGTGGTGGCGTTCCTGCCGGCTAGGATGCCGAAACAGAGCGAAAAGAAAAGGAGGAACTTCATGTCGGGCGCGGTTATAAGTGATAGGGTAAATATAATAATTATCTTGCATTTGTGTATATTTGCTCGTGAATATGGACACGTCTCTGCTGGAATACATCGAGCGGGAAATCATCCCTCGCTATTCTTCCTTCGACAAGGCTCACAGGGAGGATCACGCCCGCACCGTCATCGCACGAGCCATGGAAATGGGGCGGAACTACGACATAGACGAAGACATGCTGCTCGCTGCCGCCGCCTTCCATGACCTCGGGCTTGCCGTTGACCGCAAGACACACCACTTGGAAAGCGGCCGCATCATCAGGGAAGACGCAAGGCTCAGGGAATGGTTCTCGCCTGACCAGATCGAGACTATCGCCCAGGCGGCCGAAGACCACAGGGCATCCGCCAAGACCGCCCCGAGAAGCATCTACGGCAGGCTGGTTGCCGAAGCGGACCGCCTGATAGTCCCGGAGACCATTATCCGCAGGACCATACAATACGGGATGTCCCATTATCCGGAACTGGACAAGGAAGGTCATTGGCAGAGGACTCTTGCGCATCTGCATGAGAAATATGCCCGTGGCGGCTACCTGCATCTGCTCATCCCGGGGTCTCCGAACGAGGAGCCTCTCGAGAGGCTGCGGGACATGATCGAGGATGAAGGTTTGCTCAGGCAGGTCTTCGACAGGATGTTCGAAGAGGAGCGGGCTGATTCTGCCGTCATCCGCCTAGCCGGGCCAGGGGATCTGGAAGCGGTGAACAGACTGCTGGAACAGGTGCTGAAGATTCATCATGATGGGCGGCCTGACCTGTTCCGTCCGGAAGGGAAGAAGTATTCTGACGCGGAGCTTCTGGATATCTTCGCCAATCCTGAGACCCCCGTTTTCGTCTATGACAAGGGAGGTTCCGTACTGGGATATGCATTCTGCGCCTTGCAGCGAGCCAACGCAGGGAGCCTGAACCCGGTTTCTACCCTTTACGTTGATGATCTCTGCGTGGATGTGGCCTTCAGGGGCCGCCATATCGGCAAGGCTCTCTTCGGAAAGGTGAAGGAATATGCAACATCCGAGGGTTGCCATAACATTACCTTGCATGTGTGGGAATGCAACTCCGCGGCTAGAGCTTTCTACGAGTCGATGGGGATGTCAGTCCAATTCACTTCCATGGAATTGCTCTGTCAGTAAACTCTACAAAAACTCTACAATACACACTATACAGATGCCTGCAGCGCCACTGCAGGCGTTTTATTATCTCTACATCCATTTGAAATTAACTCTATTTGTGTTATCTTTACAACTGATAACACGAGACTATTCCAATCATGGGATTCATGGATATTTTTTCACGGAAGAAAGCAGCCAGCCTGATCGGGAGCATGGATGTACTGCTCGCTGCCGTCGATGAATCGCTCACCGTTTTCAAGGGTGGCGTGAAGGATTATCTGTATGGAGATGAGGCCGGCTTCGCCGAGAACCTGTCCAAGATGGCGACCTTGGAAACCGAGGCTCTTTCCAGGATCAGGGAGATAGAAGGTACCCTGTATTCCAAAGGTTACCTGATGAGGTCGCGAGGCGATATCATGCGCCTTCTGGAAAGGTTCGACCATATAATAAATATAATCAGCGTGGACCTGGTGCAGTTCGAGATCGAGTCCCCGAATGTTCCGAAGGAGCTTAAACGCGAGTTCGTGAAGCTGAGCGAGCTTGCTGCGCTTGCCGTCGAGAGTTCCATTCCGGGAACCAAGGCATATTTTACCGAGCCCCATGCAGTCGCCGAGACCACCTCTCAGGTATATTTCTACGAGAAGGAAGCAGTTAAGCTCAGCCAGTCTATCAAACGGACCGTATTCCACCAGATGGACGGACTCAAGCTTAGCGAAAAGTTCCATCTTCGTTATTTCTCCCTCCATATCGAGGATCTTGCTAAGGCGGCCGTCAAGGTGGCCGAGCAGTTGTCCGTAATGGCCATAAAGCGATCGCTGTAATGGAAATAGCTTACATCATACTCTCCGTCCTGCTGGCAGGTTCGCTCCTGCTGTTGCTTGATCTCCCTGTGGTAGGGGGAAGCATACTGGCTTCGGGAGCTGGCGAGAGGAATGGTGTGGCCCTCTTAGCTCCGTTCCTCCTGCTTGCAGGCATCCTGGTGCCGTGCCTGTCGCCTGTAACCGGAGAACCCCTTGCCGCCGGGCTGACAATGCCTCAGTGCGGTGCCGGTGCCCTTCCGGTCGGGATTGCCACTGCTGTTTCCGCAATCATCGTCGGGCGGTTCAGCCGGTTCCCGGCTGTTCCGTATGCCTTTGTAGCCTCCATAGCGGGTCTCTCCCTTGCCTGCGGAACTCCGCTGTCTTTGCCGGTCGCATTGCCATATATCCTTTCATGGATCGTAGCGCCGGTCATATGTGCCCTGCTGGCCGCCGGAATCTACGGCCTTTGCTCGGCATTCCTTCGCAGGGGCAGGACCCATATGGCCATCCTTGAAGGGAAGGTCCTCTGTGCGAGCAGTGTGGTTTCATTGCTTCTGCTTTTTGCCGTAGCTTTCAACAATTCGGTCATATTCACTTTCCTGCCTTCCGGCAGGGGATGGCTTACCGCCGCCCTGGCGGCAGGATGTCCGCTCGCGATATGGCCCATCCTCCGTCCGAAAGCCACGGTATACAAGTATTCAGTAGCGGATAATGACCTGGATATCAATTCTTTGTCAATTCTGTCCCTGATGCTTGCGATGGTATTGTCATTCGGATTGTTTTCTTCCGGCCTGCCAGGGAAGATCGGCCTCGCGGCCACACCGCTTCCTGCCGGGACATTGTATCTTGCCTCCCTATTCGGGATCAGCGTGGTACGCGAAAGGGCCCTCGCGGACGGGGAGGAGCTCCTGAAAGGCAGTATAGCGGCGGTAGTTTCTCCTGTGCTGGCGCTCATGGTCGCCTATTGCCTGGGACGTATCCTGGGCGGAGACATATTCAGTACCCTAATCGTGCTGGGCATTGTGCTGCTGCTGGGTGTGATAACATATTACCGACACTGGCAGGACAGGCTCGCCATGCAGAGGCAGGCCGTGCTTGCCAGGGAACAGCAGGTTTACAGCACCCAAAAATCCCTTTCCGCACTGGAGGTCAGGGCTGAGATGACGGAACGGGACCTCCGGAACAAACTGGATGAGAAGCGCAAGGAGCTTGTTGACTTCGCGGTGGGCGTCAGCGACCAGAAAGAGTTCATGGAGAAGATATACGATGACCTTTCCGGTGTACGGGCGATGGAAGACGGCGAGGGAAAGGACGATGCGATGGACTCATTGCTCGGTGCGCTGCGCGAGAGGATGTATTTCACCCGGGAGATGAATGATTTCTATGCACGGAGCGAAGTGCTGAACGAGGATTTCAACATGCGCCTTAAGAGCATGTTCCCGAATCTGACGGAAGGGGAGAGGAAACTCGCCAACCTGCTGCGCCAGGGTTTCTCCAGCAAATACATAGCGTCCTTGATGAATATCACTCCAAAGAGTGTCGAAATAAACCGCTCCCGCCTGCGGGCGAAACTTGGACTGCAGCGGAGCGACAACTTGATAAAATTTATAAAATCCATTTAATCAACACTTTAATTATTAATTATGCGTAAAATCCTCTTAATCATGGCGCTGTCACTGCTCACAGTAGGTGCAGTGAATGCCCAGAAGAAGACGGTCAAGTACAATCAGTACGGTGTGGCCGTCGAATCCGATGTCCTGGATGTCGAAGCGCAGGACGGAATCCTGGTACTGGAATCGCCGAAGAGCGGTTACAAATTCTGGTTCGATGTCCGTGCCCAGGCTGACGGAGCAGTATTCTTCGGAGCCCCGGACTATGCCGATGCTATCGGTAACGGCACCAGCATCCGCCGTGCCCGTTTCGCCGTCAAGGGCCAGATCAACGACGACTGGTACGGAGAATTCGACATGGACCTTGCAAACGGTCTGGCCGAGCTCAAGGATGCCATCGTGCGTTACACCGGAATCGCCAATACCGATCTCCAGGTCGGTAACTTCAAGGAGAACTTCTCCATCCAGCGCAACACCACGTCCCGTTATCTCCAGTTCATGGAGCGTCCTATGGTCTGCTCTGCCTTGACTCCTTCCCGCCATCTCGGTATCAATGCGAAGTATGCCAAGGATTGGCTGTGGGTGTCTGCAGGAGCATTCAGCCAGGTAGTCGCAGGAAGTGAAGAGTGGACGAACGTAGCTGACAACAACAAGGACTTCGGCCGCAATTCGGGCTACTCCCTCACCACCAAGGTCGTATTCCGTCCTCTCTACAAGCTGGACAATGCAAGCCTCCACATCGGTGCTGCATATTCATACAGGACCACTACCACCGACCTCGCAACCGGTGAATGGGGAACCTACCGCGCAAGCAGCCGCAACTCCACCAGCATCAACCGCAAGAAGTATCTGGATACCAACAATCTCCCTGGCTATGATCACAACAATCTCTGGACGGTAGAGCTTGCAGGACACTGGAACGGACTCCGTTACGAGGCTGCCTACATCGGCGACAACGTCCACTTCAAGAGCGATGCTGCCGATCCTGCAACCAAGAATTTCAAGGGTTGGTATGCACAGGCAGGCTATCTGCTCTTTGGAGGTCGCCAGCAGTATGACTCCCGTGGCGGCAAGTACACCAAGGTCGATCGCGGAAGCAGCAAATACGGAGATGTCGAGCTCTGCGCCCGTTACGAGAACTGCGACCTCAACAACGGAGGCGTATTCGGCGGTGCAGCCGAGGCGTATACTTTCGGAATCAACTGGCATGTCAATGACAACGTGAAGCTGGTTTTCAACTACCAGTACAACAACAACGACCGTTATGCGAACGGAAAGGGCAAGCTGAACGTAGGCAAGGATGCCTCCGGTGCTCCTGTCAAGGATTTCACCAAGGTAGTCACCCCTGCCGGCAAGGCCGGTGTGGATTACCACATGGTAGCCGTCCGTTTCGAGATTGACTTCTAAAATAAAATGATTATGAAAAAGATATTCTTAGTTTCATTGGCCGCCGTCCTTGCTTTCGCAGGATGCGTTAAAGACGAAGTCTACAAAGGCCCTTCAACCATAGAGAAAGTCGTATTCAGTCCAGAGGCTCCTACCTCCATCTCACCGGTCACTGTGACCGCCACCGTGACAGGACTGCAGAAAGTGACGAAGGCAACTCTCAATTACAACGGCACTTCCGCCGATATGACCGGAAGCGGGAACACGTTCAGCGCCACCATCCCTGCGATGCCTGACGGAACTGAAGTTTCCTTCACGGTGTCTGTAGAGAACGAAGCCGGATTCGTCACGACTTCAGACAAATATTCATTCAAGGTAGGCGACCCTGCCACCGACTGGAGCAAACTCAAGCTCAACGAGGTATATGGTGCCGGTGCTGACGAGGAGAAGTTCTTCGAACTCTACAACGCCAGCGACTATCCGATCAAGCTTACGGGCGTGACCATCAGCAAGGATGAGAGCACCTGCTGGACAGGAATCGACGGCGAGGTAGTTCCTGCAAAGGGATTCTTCGCTATCATCGGAGCCAAGGGAACAACCCCTAGGGGATTCTCCAGCGGCTTCTCCGCAAAGAAGAGCGTATATGTCCAACTGTTCGACAACAAGGGCAACCAGATCGATGCATTCCAACGCGGCGACAAGGACGATGCCGGCAACTGGGGAGTATCCATCACCAACTATTCGGGTTCATGGAGCCGTGTCCCTGACGGAACCGGCAAGTGGATGCGCACCGATACTTTCACTCCAGGTGCTGCCAACTCCACCACTGCAGTCGATGATGATTATGTAAAGAACTGATTTTGAATATATCATGGCAGAACTTAAAATAGGCGAGCAGAGCAAGCCTCGCTTTGAATTCCGCAGCTTCGGTCAGTGCTTCTGCGAAGCGCACAAGAGAATGGCACGCCTTTCCGTCCCAGTGCCTGAGAAAGTATGGGAGAGGGAAAGCGACGAGATATACATCATATCCGCCAAGAACGACATCAACAACACCAAGATCCGTAACGGGAAGATGGACATCAAGACCTACGTCCAGACGGTCGACGGTCTCGAGCAGTGGAACCCTCTGATGAAAGGCGAGTTCCCTATTTCCCGCGAAGTCCTGGAGAAGGAAGTCTTCCCTGCCTTCATGGTGGAGATGCCTGCCCTTACCAAGGACACCTACACCTTCGAAGAGTTCATCGCGATGGTGAAGGCCAATCCGGACCTTGCAGCGGTACGCGTGCACAAGCAGCGCTTCGGGTATATGGTCAACGATACGATCTGCGAGGTGGGCAACGTGCTCATAAACGGAGCCAAGGTAGTGACCATCAATTCCGAATCGACTGAAATCGAGGATATTAAGAAGACCATCGCCGATGTCGGACTGGAAGGAGTCGAGAATATCAACTACCTCCAGGCCATCAAGCGCGTGATCGGTATGATTGACAAACCTCTTGCTAACGAATAAGCCATGGCACAGGAAATAGAAAAGAAATTCTTGGTGAAGGGCGACTTCAAGGCCGACGCCTTCAAGGCTACCCGCATAACGCAGGGCTATCTCTGCAGTGTCCCTGAGCGTACGGTACGTATCCGTGTCAAGGGCGACAAGGGATTCATCACCGTAAAGGGCATTGGCAACTCCTCCGGCGCATCCCGCTTCGAGTGGGAGAAGGAAATCCCGGTGGACGAGGTCAAGGCCCTCCTCGACCTGGCAGAGCCGGGAGTCATCGACAAGACGAGATATCTTGTCAAGAATACCGACGGAGTACACACCTGGGAAGTTGACGAGTTCTACGGAGACAACGACGGCCTTACCGTCGCCGAAGTCGAACTTGCCGACGAGAATGAGCCTTTCGACAAGCCTGAATGGCTTGGAGAGGAGGTCACCGGTGACCCGAAGTATTTCAACTCCATGTTGATGAAGAACCCATACAAGAACTGGAAATAGTATATCATTATGGCAGAACAGCACAAGGCGGTTTTCGATCCGCTTGACATGAACAATTACAAGGTAGAGAAACTGCCGAAGATGCAGAAATCGAAGTTCGAGGTCTGGATGGCCCGTCTGGGCGGTCCGCTTGCGATCATCGCCTTCGTCTGGATCTGCTGGTTCTGCCATATCGGTTTCATCGACAATCTCAGTCCCGATACCCTGGCCGCCGCGGCGCAGAAACGCTTCGGCGTGCTGGGGGAGGCGGGATTCATACGCGCGAACTACGCGATGCTGGCCATATTCGCGGCCAGCCTCATATTGTGGATGACGGAGGCGCTGCCGAACTACCTGACCTCGCTCCTTTTGATACTGGCAACGGTCCTGCTGAACGTTACCACACAGAAAGAAGCCCTGGCTCAGTTGGGACATCCTGTGATGTGGCTGAATATCCTGTCCTTCGTCCTGGCCTCCATGCTTGTCAAGACCCAGTTTGCGAAGCGGCTGGCACTGGCTTTCGTCATCAAGTTCGGAAAGAGCGCCAAGGGAGTGCTGTGGAGTTTCCTCCTCATCAACCTGGTCCTTTCCGCTTTCATCTCGGCCACTACGGTCAAGGCCACCATCATGCTGCCGATCTTCATGGTGATCTGCGCCATCTACGGAGCCTCTGGAGGCCATCGCAACAACTTCGGCCGCAACCTCGTGATCCAGAACTTGTTCCAGGTGAATATCGGTGCGAATGCCTTCTACACCGGAAGTGGCGCCCACCTGCTTGCCATATCCCTTATCGCCGGCTTCGTGGGCAGCTGCGACTTCGGCTACAAGGAATGGCTGGTAGCAGTCGGACCGATGAGCGTCATTATCCTTGTCGTAGGCCTCCTGCTGGGCATGTATGTTTTCTTCCCGATGAAGAAGGAAGAGCAGGTGCCTCAGCTCGAAGGAGGTATCGACAGGCTCAAGGGCGAACTTGCCGCCATGGGCAAGATGTCAGCGCAGGAGTGGAGGGCGGTAGGAATATTCTGCATCGTCCTCTTCCTCTGGGTCACCAAGGGCACCTTCCACAACATCGACGAGACCATAGTCGCGTTGCTGGGTGCCATCCTGGCCCTTCTTCCCGGTATAGGCGTGGTGAAATGGAACGATGTGGACATACCTTGGCACCTGATGCTCTTCAGCGCCGGTGCTTATGTACTTGGAAGCGGGCTTAACGCCACCGATCTCCCGAATACCATGGTGAATGCGGCCTTCAACTCGATGGGTATCACTTCGGACACTCCGTTCTGGGTGCTGTACGTCATCCTGACCTTCCTGATGATGTATTCAGGCCTGGTATTCCAGTCCAAGACCATCCGTACGATGGTATTCGTACCTATCGCACTTGGCGTCGAGAAGCGCTTCGGTTTCCCGCCGATGAGCCTCTCGCTGCCGGTAGCCATGCTCATCGAGCATTGCTATGTGCTGCCGTTCAACAGCAAACCGGCCGCCCTCCTCTATAATACCAACCAGTACAGCATGACGGATGCCTTCAAGTACGGAATTACCATGATGACCTTTTCCTGGCTTCTGATCCTGCTCTTCGGTGAGACTGTGCTGAAGTGGCTGAACATTACCCCTGGATTGTTTTAAACAGTGATGCAATGGATATCGAATGGAATTTAATACTCAGGATTTTCATCGCCGGAGTGCTCGGCGGCCTGATCGGGTTCGAGCGCGAGTTCCGCGCCAAGGAAGCTGGAGTGCGGACCCATTTCATAGTGGCGTTGGGAAGCGCCCTGTTCATGATTATCTCCCAATATGCTTTCTCCGGGCGTTTTGACGCCGCCCGTGTCGCCGCCCAGGTGGTTTCCGGAATAGGTTTCATCGGTGCAGGCGTTATCATATTCCAGAAAAACGCCGTAAGGGGAGTTACCACCGCTGCCGGACTCTGGGTCGCAGCCGCGATAGGTTTGAGTTGCGGTGCCGCGATGTATCCGGTGGCTGTAGCCACTACCTTGATGACCATCCTGGTCCTGGAGACGATGCATTTCATCACTCGCAAGCATGGGGAGAGGGAGTGTACCATTACGGTTTCTCCGGTCTCGAACGAGGCTCTCCTGGACATCATGAAGGCACTCAAGGACTCCGGGGCCGATATCCAGAGTTTCACCCTCTCCGATTCGGTGGCCAGCCTGATGCTCAAGATAAAGCAGAAGGATTATGTCTCTACGATCGACAAGGTCCTTTCATTCTCGAAGGGCCTCAAGATAGAAGTTTCCTGATCCTCCGGTTTTGAATATGCGTAATTCTGCTTTTCTCGGAATCCTGCTGGCATTGGCAGTGCCGGTGCTGACTTCCGCGGGCCTTTCAGCCGGGGGCAAGCGGGTGGTGTTCATAGGCGATTCCATCACCGACGGCAACTGGGGCAACGTCTATAATTACAAGAAGACATCGGCAGAGCGCAGCCAGACGGACATGAACCACATCTACGGTCACAGCTACGTGATGCTGATTGCTTCCGATATCCAAAGTTCCCGTCCTAGGTCAGGGTACAGCTTCTTCAACCGTGGTTTCAGCGGGCATAAACTCTGCGACCTGGCCGCCCGGTGGCAGGAAGACGTGCTTGACCTGCATCCCGACATCCTGTCGGTGCTTGTCGGTACCAACGACATCCACGCCTGGTTGGACGACGGCGGTGGAGAGGACTTTGACTTCGGTGCATGGAAGGATGGATACGGCCGTCTGCTGCAGCAGGTCAGGGACCAGAATCCTTCCGTCCGGCTGGTCCTTTGTACGCCATTCGTCGCAAGGCAGGGCTCCCTCGCTGAAAGTCCGACCTATGACCTGCGCGAGCGTCTTACCCGCAGGATGGCTGCCGTGGTCCGCGAACTGTGCGTTGAATACGATGCCGTCTGCATCCCTTTCGATACTTTGTTCGATAAACTGATACCGAAGCAGCCGGCGCCGTCCTATTGGATATGGGACGGCATACACCCGACTCCTGCCGGACACCGCAGGATGGCGGACCTCTGGAAGAGGAAGGTCCGGCTATAGACCTATATCAGCTTGATTGAATTGATATTCCTTCCGCAACCGACTCCTTCCCGCCTGGCGGAATAAAAGGATACGTCGGTGAACGTGTCGATGTCGAAAATCTGGATGTTTCCTGGCTTCAAGCCGCATCCTTCCAAGATCCATCTGTTGGCCTTGAAGAGGTCTATGTGGTGGCCTCCGGACATCGGGGAGCCGTTTCCAGGGCCTTGA
>JAEEGH010001800.1_pt1 | contig 60326 bp, 37 predicted proteins | sample 9134181 | NCBI WGS metagenome assembly JAEEGH01 (sample SAMN16246544, study PRJNA631951) | gut metagenome | biome: gut microbiome; feature: rumen; material: DP-attached | host: Bos | place: Iran: Karaj | collected 2018-10
ACATTGGTCAAAGGCTGAATGGTAAGAGCCGTCGCGATGAGCATAGTCAAAGTGGACATCGGTAAAAAGATACATGGAATTGCTCAAGGAGAGCGAGTTGTTCAGCACCAGATTTCGATTGCCCGAACGATTGAAAGACTCCGTGAGGGAAATGGGGGTACGCCCTTCGAGAAACTGTTCACGACGCTGCTTCATGGTCAGCTTATCCGTGGTAGAAGTATATTCTGCCCGAAACGTTTCCTTCAACTTGTCGCCCTTTGAATGATAGCTGATTTCTCCTGCCACACTGCGAGTCGTCAGCAACGACTTGGGCGCACGGTCGGGAGTCCATTGGTCAGACTGCCCTATGTGGCGACCTTCATTCACATTGTTCGCATTTGCCAACAAGGTGAGACGAATGTGGTCGGTGAACCCCAACAAGAAACCACGTCCCAGCCATCGCTCCTCTGTTCCTCCTGCCACTTCGACATTGGCGATGTAGCCTTGGCTGTATTCCTCTTTCAGAATCACGTCCATCACATAGCTGCGCGGTTCCACGTCGTAGCCCAGTGCCTTGCTCCTGTCCGTCTGCTTTTCATACACTTTCACGTTCTTTACGGTGTAGTACGGCAGGTTCTCCATCAGCACCTTCTTGTTGCCGCCAAAGAATGTGCGCGAGCCTAAGAGCAGTTCATCCACCTTCCGACCATTCACAAAGATTTCACCTTGCTCGTTCATCTTCACCCCAGGCAACTGGCGGATGAGGTCGTCGAGCATAGAGCCATCGGGCAGTTGGAACGCTGTGGCATCATAGACGAGCGTGTCGCCACGATAGTACATCTTGATTCGAGTGGCAGTCACAGTCACTTCCTTTAGCATCAGCCCTGGCAACTTGCGCATTTTCAACGCAGGCACGTCAACACTCTCCTGCGAGGGGTCAGTAATGGTCACTCGTTCCCAAACATCAGCATAACCATCCAGTTGGGCACGAACAAGATAGTTCTTTTCCGTCACCTTCACGGAGGCTCCAAAATGAGCCTTCACTATCCTTTTCTCACGATTGTAGAAAGGCACCATATCAGCAGAATCCACCACCACGGTGCTGTCAGCCCGCAAGATGGAGACTTTTGCCTTCGGTAGCGGTATCTCCAAAAATCCGTCCTTCACTTCGCCCGCAAAGTGGATGATTCTGCCCGTGAAGTCCTTCTCAGGTCGATATTGCAAGAAGAGGTGCTTTCCTTTCCGTTTCACACGGACAGGCAGACCTTTGCAAATGCGTTTCACGGCATCGGGCACGGAAAGGTTCTTGAACTTGGCAGAAGTGTGGAAGTTGCCAAGACTGTCGGAGAGGATGTCGATAGTGTAGTCTGTCTGCTCTCGGCTGATGGTCTGCAAGGCTTCGAGCAGAGGCGTTTCGTGGAAATCATGCGTGATTTGTGCATGACTCATGGGGGTAGATAGCAGATAAAGTACAAAAAACAAAGTACAAAGTACAACGTAGTACTTCCGCGTTGTTCCTTGTAAATTGTACTTTGGTCTTCTCTTCATGGATTGATAAAGTACAAAAGACAAAGAACAAAGTACAAAGTAGTACTTCCACGTTGTTCTTTGTAAATTGTACTTTGTTCTTCTCTTCATGGCTTGTCCTCCTCATTTGTTACAAAAACAGTGTCGTTCTCCAAGCGCAGGCTCAGTCCATCGAAGGCATTGAGTCGGTCGAGGAAATCGTCGAGCGGTGCATCGGGTTGCCATGTCATGATGAGTTTCATGCTGCGTGGTGCCTCATCGCGGAAACAGACTACCTTCTGATAGTGGGCAGCAACAACACCGAGCACACTATCAAGCGGCACGTTGTCGAACAGAATGGGAGATGCAGACGAATCATTGTTCTCCGCCTGTTGTCCATCAACCACCATCCGCTGTTCATCATTCATCGTCCATTGTCTATTCATGTAGATAGCAGCAATGGCAATACCCGAAATAAGAACCACACCTATCATGATGGCGGCTATCTGCAACCAGCGGCGATGAGAGTGTGAAGCGTGAAGAGTGAAGCGTGAAGCGATGCTATCCGGACGGCATTTTTCACTTTTAACTTTTAACTTTTCACTTTCCACCCATTCCTGCCAAGCCTGTTCCGTATCGGGTTCGCGGTCAAGCTCGTCCATCATGGCTTTCACTTGCTCGTCGGTGTATCGCTCAGGATGCTCCTGCATGTCGAAGTACAGTTGTCGATTCACTTTTGTCTGCATAGTCCTTTACTTTTTAAAATGGTTACGAATCAAGGTGAGGACGTGGGAAAGGTGCTTCCACACAGCCACAGTGCTGATGCCTTCCGAAGCGGCAATCTCCGCATAGCTGCACCCGTCGGAGAAACGGAGGCAGAAAATGCGCCGTTCCTGCTGCGAGAAGTGGGTGGCAACAAACTCGTCGATGTCTGCCATGCGCTCATCCTCGTCGCACATATCAGTGGATAGCTCTGCAGTCGCCATCTTGCATGACATGCGCTGTTTCACCTCCTCGTGGCGCAAACGCTTCAAACACTGGTTGCGAACACTTGTCAACAGGTAGCGTTCTTCCGAGCCATCCACCAGAACCGTATGCCCATGAAGCAAGTTGGCAAAGACATCGCTGACCACATCCTTGCTTTCTTGTTCATCGCCGAGAATGGTGCGAGCCACCCTCAGCATCTTGGCGTAGTGCTGCATGAACAGCCTCTGTACATCCTTCTTTTCCATCACGTCTTTTATTGCAATACCCTTGAAGCGTTTAAAAAACTAACCCCCAACAAACAATTTTGTGAGATCGTGACTAAACTCGTTCATCCGAATGCCTGCAAATGTAACAAAATATCAACGATTGAACACCCGAAATTAGTTTGCATTTTGTTTGCATTTTGTTTGCATTTCTTTGCAAAGAACTCATACAGCCCATTTTCAATGAAAATCGCCTGAAATAATTATCTGCGAGGTCAGCTGATGCACCCCGAAGCAGCAATGAGCCGTCAACCCAGGGGTTATGCCATGCTAAAACCCCCACCGCATCATCACGACGCAGTGGGGCCATGTTGCCTATAGGTCTTTCTACTAACTTAATTATTTTTTTTCGTTGTCTGATTGCAATACCCTTGAGGCGTTTAAAAAACTAACCCCCAACAAACAATTTTGTAAATTCGTAACTAAAATTGTTCATCCCTAAACACTAAACACTATACACCCACTTCATGGCTTCTTCTTCGCATCAAACTTATAGTTGAACGTGAGAGCCACGTAATGATGCAGAAACGAGGAACCGCCTTCGGTGCGAGACGTTGCTGTGACATCGCTGTAGTTGTTCGTGGAGCGGTTGAAGAGGTCGTTGGCAGAGAGGGTGAGACTCGCCTTGTTCTTCAAGAACTTGTAGCTGACATCGGCATTGAAAAGAAAGCGATTGGTGTTCATGGCATCAGACACATAGCCTCGGTCGAGGAAGAATTCGGGGTTCAATTGGAACGTCCACGCCTTCAGTTCGTATCGGGCAGTGAAACGCGCTCGGTAGTTGTAGATGTTCTGTCGTGGCTGTGACGCGTCGCTGTAAGTGTAGCGATGCCAGTCGAAATTCTGCCCAAGGAACAAGTAGAGCGGTCCATTTCTGTATTGCAGGTTCAATCGTTCGGACAGGTCTGAACTGCGCTGGCGATTGTAGGTGATGCTCGTGGCTTCATCCACCAGCGTCATGATGCCGTATGTCTGACCAAAACTTTCGGAGAGCGTGTTGTTGAGATGGAAACCGCCGCCAAGGTCGCGCTCATAGCCAATATCAATGCCCCAGCGTTCACCTCCACTCACATTCTGTTTCTGCGCACGATAGGCTCCAGTGCGAGAATCATAATGCAGAATTGTTCCGATGGATTCGTAGTTTTTGCGGTAATCCACCGACACGTTCAGCATCTGACTGGCATGGGCAATCATCGTGCTGAAATTGAGACTGGCACTGAGCGTATGCGAGGTTTTGAGTTTGGGATTGCCCAGCGTGACATAGAGCGGATTGGTGTCATCACGATAGCCGATGCAGTCGATGAGGTCGGGACTGAACGAGTTGTAGGAGACACGGCTGTTGAGACGCGTCTGCTTTTGCAGTCGATAAGTCAGTTCCAGCGTAGGCGTGGCAAGCAGAAGCTTGCGCCGAGCAAGCGTGTCGAGACTTCCGCGGCGATAGTCCGTCTGTTCGTGCCAATGACTGAGGTTGAGCATAGGTTTTGCACTGAATTTTCCGTAAGAGAAATGGGTTTCTACATAGAGGGTGTTCCGCCATGCGTTATCCTTGCGTCGGAAACTGTTGGCACGGTCGAGTGTGTCGGTTCGATAACGCTGCTCATCACGGAAGTTGTTGCTATAGCTGGTCTGCCAACTGCCCATCGCCGACAGGTGCTGACCAAAAGCGTGGCGAAGCTCTACACGGGCATCGGCATTGAGATGGTGGGTGGGTGCATGGTGGTGCTGGCGGTCGGTCTGAGTCGTTCCCTTCTGCACGTATTGGTAGGTTCCCGTTGATGCTCCGTCGTTCTTCATGTTATCATACGAGAAGGATGCCGATGCACCGAGTTCGGTCTTTCCGAGCAAAGAGGACAACCCACCCCTGAGCCTTGTCGAGAAGCCTTCTTCTTGAGTTTTCGAGTGATAGATGGAGGAGTTTGTCATTGCTCCAGGATTGGCAAGGTCAAAAGTCTGCTGCTGGTTCTCCGTCGTGGTGCGTCCACGATTGTAGGTGATGTTGGCATCAATATCCAGTTTGGTGTTCGCCGTGAGGTTGAGAAACGAACGGAAGTCAACGGGGATTTTCAGTTTGTGTTGATAATTGCTGTTTGTCTGGTCGGTCTCAGTTGCCGTAGTGCCCGACAGATAGGTTTGTCGGTTCTCCCAACTGCTTCTCCGCTGGTCGGTGTGGTTGGCACCGCCGTTGATGCTCCAATAGCTGGAGCGGTTGACTTTGTACGCGGGCTTCCACAAATGGCTATAGCCCACAGCCCCCGTCTGTTGGCGAATAGGTGTGTTGCTTCCGTGCATACTATAACTATTGATGGTCATGGCATTGATTTTCGACGGGTCGTCAGCCACGCGTCCGTAGAGCATCAGCGGGTCCGTGTCGCTCAGCTTCATGGCTCGCAGATGGGCAGCATAATTCTGGCTTGTCAGCCCCTTCACCTCTGCATCGCCATAGAACTTATCCATGAATCCTGGCTTGATGGTCACGTCGAGCACGTGCTGCTCCTTGCCGTCCGCCACGCCTGTCCGTTCCTCAAAGTCACTCTTCTTGTCGTAAGCCTTGATGTCCTTCACAGCCTCCACGGGCAGCATGTTCGTCAGCATGGCTTCGCTGAATGCCTGCTGTCCGTTCATCATCAGCTTCAGCGGTTCACCGTTCCAAAGCAGTTTGCCCTCCTTCACGCTCACGCCTGGCAACTGCTCAATCAGCTCTATCAGCCTTGCGCCATCCTGCGTCTTGAAAGCATCGGGGTTGAACACCACCGTGTCGCCACGCATATAGAAACGGCGCATTCTGCCTTCCACCGTCACTTCACTCAGCAGATGCTCATCCATCTTCAGTCGGATGTCGTCTATCACCACCGTGTCGCGGTCGTTGTTGCCCATCCGCTGCACTTTCTGGCTATGATAGCCGAAGTATTTTGCCTCGATGGTCATCTTCGACAATTCCATGTCGCAGGCATACTGGAACCGCCCTACCGAGTCGGTTCGGAGCGTGGTTCGACTCATCACGTTCTCGCTGAGTGATGTTTCGCAGAACACCACTTCAGCCCCTTGCAGTGGTTCGCCCGAGTCGGCATCCACCACCCGACCTTGAATGACATCGGCTTGCGCCATCTGCACGCCAAGAAAAAGGCATAGCAAGGGCAGGACGCGGAGTTTCCCGCATCTTAAACAATTGATTTTCATGATAAAAATATTCTACGGAGTTTAGAAAAGATGTTCTACGGAGTCATGAGTATAGCTGTCATTTCCTTTCCTCCCGTTCTCCTTAGAGACTCTAAGGACATGGGTGTTTTTTTTAATTCTACGGAGATTGGGAGGTTTGGAGGTTTTTTCTCCCTTAACGTGAGTTCGATATAACAAAATATGTTCTTTTGTAGTGCCTCTACGAGGCAGAAATCTTTCAAATTTATTCAAAATCTTTCAAAAATTCATTCAAATTTGTAAGATTTGGACAGATTTATATGATTTCTCGCGAAGCGACTCCTTATACCAAACTGACGTTCCCTTACTCCTATCCTCCGTAGAGACCCTAAGGATTTTCACTTAAAACTCCGCAATCACTTGGTCGAAGGTGACCATCGGGTCTGTCACGCCAAAGCCGTCCTTTTTCAGTTTCTGCTTCCTGTGCTGCACGGCAGAAACAGAGATGGCATAGATGGCAGACAAGGCTGTGTTCGACAGTTTCAGTCTTGAGAGCATACACAGGCGGATGTCGTCCTCGCTGAATTGCGGATAAGTGGCTCGCAGTCGGCTCACAAACTGATTGTCGGCATTGTCCAATGTCATCTCTATCTCCTGCCAGTTGCGCGCATTGATGATGGTGCGCTTGCCTGCCGTTGGTTCGAGCATGTCGAGAATCTCGCTCTTGTCCAGGATGTGCCCGCGCAGTTTCGTAATCACCGAGTCCTTCTGCCGCAGACGCTCAGCCAGCTGTTCCGCTTCCTGCTGTTGAGCAATGCGCTCTGATTCGTGACGTTGCCGCAACTTGATTCGCCAGTTACGGAACAAGAGTGCCAGGAGCAATAAACTCAGCAACAGGATGACGATGACCGCCATCATCAAGCGACGCTCCAACGAAGCTGTTTTCATCACGTAGCCAGCCGCTAAATAGGTATCTTGCGAAGTGTTAAAAGTATTGACCGTGTTCTTCCACTCTGTGTCGAAGCCCATCTTATACTTATGCGACGAGTCACCCGCCTCCCACATCTTCTGCTTCTCTTCGTACATGCCAGCATGAACACCGATATCCGATGTGCAAGAGTGTATCGCATCATCCATAAAGTTCGAAAAGAATGCGTATCCAAAATTCGGAGCAGGCAAAGCCCACAAGGAATCCAAACACTGAAAAACGCTATCGCAAACATCAGCCGTCGGCGACTCCTTGCCACAACGAGCAACGATGGCAGCGGTGCGTTCCAGGGAAGGAAAACGATGAAGGTCGAAGGGTCCCGTCAGCAGCACAGCAGAACCATAGTCGTTCAACAAGGTCAGCAACCACGGCGCACGACACGACGACAAGCGATATTCCTTGAGCGCATTCGTGAAGCACAGCAGTTGCATCACATTTTTCGACCGTCTTCCCAAACGATGACAAGCCCGATAGCCCAAGGCATGGTCCCCACTTGCCTCAGCGCAGTGGATGGCAAGATGCAGGAGCTTGTCAGCCGTCAATCGCGTGACAAGCTCATCGTTCCGACTCATCGCCCAACAGATTCGTCCGAAACGGCTCAACAGCTCCTTGTCGTCCGTCGTGCCACCAAGACTCGCGCGTTCATAATAATAATATACGCGCATGAGGGCAGTGTCTGCCACTTGCGACTTGTCGTCCACATGCTGATAGACCGTCGTGCGCTTGAAATTCCACACAGGAGTTACCGATGGATGAGGCCTTTCCTCCTTTGTCGATTCCAAAATCGTGGAATCCACCGACGACAGGCAGGAAACCGAGTCGGCATAGCAGAGATGCCAACGCTCCTCGCGCACCAAAGCCCGCAGGAGGTCGTACAGCATCCGCGAACCTTCCCTCAGACGTGTTGTATCGACCTGTGCCAACAAATGGTCCGCACTGTCAACATCCGAAAACACGATATCTTCTGCCTGCCCAAGCAAACGCTTCTGCGGCAAGTCGCGCCAATGCCATCCGATGCAGCCCACCAAAGCCAGCACCAGCACAGCAACGATGATTCCAACTGTCTTCTTTTTCATGTCCTTTTCGTTTTGGTTGCTGCAAAGTTACGTTTATTCTTCAGTTTTCACAAGAGGAATGGGTGGAAACCATTCTTCCACCTCTTTCATCCTGTTTTTCAGCACCTTTCCCTCCAATTTTCCACCCCTTTTCCACGTTGCAAAGTGGAAAAAAGCCCAATGCGACAGTGGGAATGAATCGTTCAATGCGAGTTTAGGATGTGTGAACTGCTCAACTTCGCTTGCACAGACTCTCTCCTTCATCAGAACTGAATCGTTTTTTTGATTGAACTAAATTGCCGAGCCCTCAACGTTATTATAGCGAGGGCTCGCCCGCCTCCTCCAGCGTCTCGCCCCGCTCGAACGGCCGCCGTTCCCCGTGCTCCATGCAGTACTCCCGCAGAAACTCCAAATCAAGTCCCTCCTTGTAGGAATTAAAGTGCTTGTTCTGTTGGTGGGTCATATTATTTTTTCTTATGTTTCAAAATTTCCTTCTCAATGCTGGGCAGAGAGGCCACGAATTTCTCAAAACGTACCTTACCCATGCGGTCGTAGAGGGCACGGCCTAACTGATAGACCTTCGTCTGAAGCAACTCTGGCATATAGCCGTCGGGATTCGAGTCGGCTTACTGTGCATTCTCGATGGCATCGAGCATCAGGGGCAGGTATTTGATGTAATAGTAGCCGCCCTTCTCTATTCTGTCAAGCGCCTGTTTGGCATCTTTGGCTATTGCATCAATCCGTCCTTTCAATGAATCATTCTGTAAGCGGAAGCCTCTCATACTTCTCATTTCTTGGGGGTGACTTTTGGTTCCCGCAATTCGATGCTGGACTTCATGCGGATGGTGAGGATGGTGTCGGTGGGCTGTACTTGCTGAGATTGATAGCCCAGATGGTTCACGCGGATGGTGGCGTCGCGGAAGGGCATCCACAGGTCAAAGTGACCTTGGCTGTCGGTGATGACGGCATCCCAAGGCGTAACGAAACCTATGCCGACATTGCCTTCTGCCAAAGGCTTACCTTTCTCGTCGGTCACCGTGCCTTCCACATGGCGGCGGTTGCTGAGCAGTTCGGGGCAGTCGGTGGCATAGAGCTTGTCAACGGAATGCAGATGCATCCACAGCTGGCGCTGCGACGTAGTGGAGTAATAGGACTCGCCCCACCAATAGGACGGGGCATCGGCATCGGGCTTAAACTTGAAGGCGCTCCCTTTTACTTTTTCGTAAAGCTGCTTCTGCATGCCACTTAGCAGGCCATTCGGCTGTCCTTCTGCGACCTTTCCACCGTCGATGAATGCCAGTCGGACGATGCTGTCGCCGCCCATCACTGATGATTCAGCATGAGTGGCCGTCTGTCGGATATCTTCGACAATCTGATTGAAACGTGGGTCGTCTTTCTTAACCCACACTTCGCCGTTCTCCCACCATGCATCATCATTGGTGGTCAGCACCACGTCACGAATCAGGGGAACATAGACTCCGTGGCTGTCGCTGCCCATAGGACCGAAATACTCGTGTTGCTGTCCATAACTGCGACACTTGGCGGTCGTCAAACCGAAGAGACGCTCCTTGGCGGGCATGTCGTAGAGGTCGGGCGAGAAGCAGTCCTGATTGCTTTTCTTGCTGAAACCCGCGCGATACTTGTTCTGGAGGTAGGCGAGGCGGCGCGACTTAATCTGGTCTGCAGTGAGTTGACTGACGGGTGTGAACAGCTTGGTCTGATAATCTACAATTAGCCTGATGTCGCGGCCATCAAACAGGGACGGGTCATAGAGCGCTGCCTGTTCCTCCTTGGAGGGAAGGAATTGCCTAAGAAATAGCTGATTCCTTTCATAGAAATAATCATAGACGTTGCTCATCGACCCGTGGGACATGCTGCTCAGATACCGCAGGAAATCCGGGTCTTCTTTTCCATTGACCAAAACCAGTACGGTGTCACGCTCCCATATATAAGGCAATGACGGACGCTCAGTTTTCGACACGAAGTGAATGATGAGACTATCTCCGCCCAGCCCTGCGATGTGTCCCTGCAAAGCGTCTTCTTTCGCTGCATTAGCAAGCCATTCGTATTCGTAGGTTCTTTGGGCTGGCTTGGTCTTAATATCGACGACACCGTTTTTTGCAAGTTCACCATATTTTTCTACATACGGGCGTTTGTTATCCTCGTCCTTATAGACCATGATGCTCTCAATATCCTTTTTGAGGAAATGCTCAAGATTCTCTTCCGTGGTAATCTGATTTTTTGCCATAAGCATCGCCTCTCCATCGACCACAACAAGTACTGAATCTTTGTCTCTTCCATTTTGGGCCAATGTTCCCATGAGCCGCATCGTATTCGCTCCTAAACGAGATGAATTCGGAACAATATCCAATCCCGCAATACGCCTTTGCAGGGAATCTAGCATTTCAGAGTCTGAGACTTCTGCCAGCAGATTCTCCGATGTATTATCAATAATGTTGCTGGTGATTGCTTTTTCAGCATTCCCGCCGTTCGCATCCTTCTCTTTAGGGACCTCAGATTTGTTTTCTTCCGCCATCGCCACGCTTCCCTCGTTTTCTCCCTTCAATCCGTTTCCAAAAAGGAAAAGTCCAGCCACGACAGCTATGGAGGCAGCAATTCCGATGCCCCATGCCCAAGGTGCAAGAGAGCGTTTCTTAGCTTGAGTTTTCTCGCCAATTACTTCGCGCTCAAACATAGCCCATTCAGCATCCACGTCGGGCATGCCTATCTTCTTATCGATATCTTCAGTTTTCATGTTACTTTGCAATTTTAAGGGTTGATCTGATTTTAGCCAACGACCGCGTGATGTGCTTGTTCACAGCCGAAGCACTGATGCCCAGCACCGTGGCTGTCTCTTCGTAGGTCATCTCGTCCTCATAGTGCAGACTCAGCACACGCCGATCTTGCTCCGTCAAGTTGTTGTCGATGACTTGCTGAAGTTGCTGTAGCAGTTCCTCGCGTTCTTCGTTCTCGCTTGCTGCCGTATCTCGTTGCAGCTCTTCCTCCATCTGCCGTTGCAACTGCCGCGAGCGCAACAGATGGAGGCATTGGTTTCGGGTGGCCGCCAACAAGTAGCCACGGATGCTTTTATCAGCCACCCGTGGCTTGCCCTTCCAGACTTGGGTGAACACCTGATGCACGGCATCCTTGGCATCTTCAGCATTCTCCACCATCGAGAATGCCATGCGATACATGTGCGGATAGTTGTCCTTGAACAGGCGTTCAAACTCTTGTTTACTATAGTCCATAATAGTCTTTTTGGTCTTTGAATATAAGACCCTCAAGCGGCCAAATCAAATACCCCTAATTTCTTGTTTTTTGAAGAAAGATAGATTTTCTCTTGCATCAGGATTTTTCGAATCTTCGATTTGAACACAAAAATACATATAATAATCGACAATATAAGATCTTTCATTTAAAAAAGACACATACGATTACTGAAACACCCAAGGTACAGCAGATGCTTCTGTCGTTTCCTCGGTTCGTTTGAAATTCATCTTCAATTCATCAGAAGTTTTTCATCAATTCATCAGAAGTTTTTCTTTGGTTCTACTGGAGGTTTCCTTTGGTTCAACTGGAGGTTTCCTTTGATTTTACTAAAATGCCGAGCCCTCAACGTTGTTACGGCGAGCCTTCGCCATCGCAACGCCGAGCCCTCGCTGAAACGATAACGAGCCTTCGGCAACTAGTTGAATCCAAAGGAGCGCTTCAGTTGGTGTGTGGAAGAAGGTGAAAGAAAACAAAGAAAAGGTTTAGGTGGAGTGAGGAAGAAGGGACATAGAAGCCCCCTCCAACTCCCCCAAAGGGGAGGGAAGAACGTGAAGCGTGAAGTGTGAAGCGTGAAGCGAAGTCATCCGGATGGAAAAGCCAATGGTCTTCTTCGATACATGGCGGCAAACAGTTTGCCTAATTGATGGCTATTCGTTCAAAAAGCAAATGAATAAGAAAAATTCGTGAAACTTGCCCTTGGTTCACGGATTTTTCGTATTTTTGCAAACAACAATAATTAGAAACAAGATAATGGCAAACAAAGACAGAGCAGACAAATGGCTCGGTATAGTAGCTGAAGACATGAGTGTGGCTGAACTGTTATTCAACAATGGTCATTGGCTTTACACGGCTTTTATGTGTCATCAAGTTATCGAGAAATCACTTAAAGCGTATTGGTGTGTATGTCGCGATGATGATCCACCTTTCATCCATGTCCACGAACGCATTGCCAAAGGTTGCGGACTCTATACAAAGATGAGCGAGGACCAAAAGAACCTTCTTGCTCTAATACGCGACATGAACATCGAAGCCAGATATCAAGAGACGAAAGATGCTATGGCACGTACACTCAACAGTGAAATAACTGCTGAAATTTTAGAACAAACCAAACAATTGTACGAATGGATACTACAAAAGATAGAGGAAAAGTCATAAATCCTTTAGACTTCTCGCCCGACACTATACAAGGCATACTGCCCAAGGACTTCGCCTTAGAGTTGGTGCGCCGCTACAAGGAAATCATTGCCCCACATTTCGACTCTGAAATGAAGGTGATGATGTTTGGTTCATACGCCAATGGGCATCCTCATGAGTGGAGCGACATCGATGTGGCTGTCATCGTGCCCAAAGTCAATAAAGACAAATGGATGGAAACGGTTATATCACTCAATCGTGCCGTTGATACTATTAGTTGCTACATTGAGCCAATTCTTTTAGAAAGTAATGAGGACACACCCATCTATCGCGAAGTGATGCGCACAGGTGTGGCTGTATAAAATGTTATTTCCATAATAGCATCCTTTTAGCAAACCATTGGTTTGAGTGGCTCACACATTTTATCTCTGTATCCCAGCAAAAGAATAACGAAGGCGGGGTCTAATGCCATGCAGCATTAGACCCCGCCTTCGTCTTGTATTATATTGGAATTATTCCAATGGAAGATACCAGCTCTTCTTATCGCTGAGCTTCTGGAAGAGGGCTGCATTGAAGGTGCCGGAACGACGGGCAATCTTATCGGCGAGGAAAGATGGGTCGTCGCGATGGAGGGCAATGCGCTGAAGGTCGGCAAAGCGAAGTCCTTCGAAACTCTCTTCGAGTGCCATTTCATCCACAAGGAGGTTCTCCACAAAGAGGATGGAGTCGTTGCGGGATGGAAGAGAAGGGATAATATAGGTAGTGTCGGCATCGGCATCACCACAACCACGGGAATGAATACCGATGGTATTCTCGCGCGTGAAAGTGTATTGGCTATACTGGATGAGTTCGCCTGCACGTGCTTGTTCGGCAGCACTGATATAACCACGCTCGAGGGTGATGTAGTTGATACCCCACTTCAGTACGGCAAACGCAGATTCAGGATAGCCAGCACGGTTGAGTGCCTCTGCATAGCGCAGATAGACAGGAGCAAGTCGATAGGTGGTGACGGTAGGCAGGATGAGCTGGTGCGTCACACTGTTTCTGTTGCTGTTAGCACTGGTTGGGAACTTGCTGTTGGTCTGTCGGATGCTGGAGTAGTTGGTGTTGATAGTCCCTGAAGAACGCTGCGAGAGGACGGAATAGAGGCGAAGGTCGCCACGAAGGTTTTCGTTCTCATAGACGAGCGTGTCAGGAGGACAGATGGTGTCAATCGTCTGCGTGGTGGCGTTGGTGTAAACCAGGGTGTAGCGCTGCGAACGAGAGAGTTGCTTGAGCGCATTGGACGCAGTGACCTGAAAGAAATAGTTGTTGTCTTCCGTGGAGTTGAACACGTCAGGAAGCAAACTGATGATGCCGTTGTACTCGGATGTCTCCATTGGGATGTAGGAGAGGGTTTCGTCACTACCGCGGGAGAAAGCAGAGGTGTAACCACTCATTGTGGATGTGAAGTCGTAGTCCGCCCATTGAATGCGAGAGATGCCCAATGGACGCGTGTTGCCCAGCACGGTGAAATAGTCGTGGTAGTACTTGGCAGCCTCCTGATAGCGTCCGCTCCAGAGGCAGAGGTCGCCCAAGAGCACACGAACAGGGATGAAGAAGCGTGCAGATGGGAGTGAATTCATACTTCCCCACTCAGGTGCCTTCACATCGACATACGGAGCGAGGTCGGTGATGAAGTAGTTGGCAATCTGCTGGATGTCGTACTTAGGATAGAGGCTCACGTCGCCTTCCTTCTCGGTGAGGATAGGTTGGGTGACGAAAGGCACACTACCATAGTGGATGGCGAGCTGGAGGTAGGTCCATGCACGGAATGCCTTCACTGCTGCGTACTCACGGGCAAAGACACGTTCGCCTCGCTTGCTGAGCATGGTATCAACACGGGAAAGGTAGAAATTGCAGTTCTGAATGACGGCATAGTAGTCCGACACCTCGTTGTAGGCATTATCGACACCAGCCGTGAAGTTTGCCAACTGCTGGAGGTCGGTGGAGGCATTCTCTGTGATTTCAGAGAGGTCGCCTCGGATTTCACCCAAGAGGACAGTGCGGTCTGCCAGCTTCTGAATCTTGTTGATGATGCCCAAGACGGAATACACGGTGTCGTTTGGCGTGTTGAGGTTGTTGTCCTCGTAGTATTCCACTAAGCTGGACTCAGGCTCAGTGCATGAGGTGAGAAGTCCGACGGAAGTGAAAAGTGAAAAGTGAAAAGTGAAAAATAGAAGTAGAAGACCCACCCCCTGCCCCTCCCTGTGAGGGATGGGAGTAGATACTCTGCTCATAAACTTGCTTAATATATAATTCTTCATAATTATTATATTTTTAATGTAACGTCATTGCTTGAGTAACTTCCTTTTCCTCCCCTCGGGGAGGATAGGAGGGGGCTTTTACAACTTGATCTTCACGCCGAGGGAGAAGTTACGTCCGAGAGGGAGAAGACCGCGGTCGATACCTTGTCCGAGGACCGTGTTGCTCTGAGCGAACTCTGGGTCGGAACCGAGATAGCGGGTGAGGGTGAAGAGATTGTTGCCAGCTGCCCAGATGGTGATACCCTGCAGATAGGTGTTGCTGATAGGGATGTCGTAGGACAAGGTGACATTCTTCAGACGGAGATAACTGCCATCCTCAATCCAACGGTCGGAGAAGCGGCTATTGCCCATCTCGTCGAGGTAAGTGGCATGAGGAATGTCGGTTTTCTGACCTTCGTAAGTCCAGCGGTGGAGCATGGCGGTGGATTGGTTGTAGAAGTTCTTACCACCTTCAACGATGCTACGCTGGTAGTTGTAGATGTCGTTGCCCAGCGAGTAGTTGAACACGGCATCGAGTGTGAAGTGCTTGAAGGTGAGCTTCGTGAAAATGTTTCCGTAAGCATCAGGATTAGGGTCGCCAATCACCTGACGGTCGGCATCGTTGATGATACCGTCCTTGGTGGTATCGACGAACTTCATGTCGCCTGCACCGAAGTACTGACGAATACCTGTGGAGGAAACCTGATAGAGGTTTGCAGCTGCTGCTTCAGCCGTAGTAGCAAAGACGCCATCGGTCTTGTAGCCATAGAACATACCTGCTGCCTGTCCTACCCGACTGATGATAGTGCCACCATAGAGGTCGGTAGTGAAGGACTGAGAGCCGTTTGGCAATTCCTTAATCTGGTTCTTATAGTGACCGATGCTGGCACCGAGTGACCATGTCCAGTTCTTGGTAGAAATGAGACGCAGGTTGAAGTTGGCATCGAATCCTTCGTTGGTGAGCTTACCACCGTTGGTCCAGTTGGTGTTCATACCCGTGAGATAAGAGAGGGCATTGAGCGAAAGGAGGTTGCGGGTGGTGCTGCGGAAGTAGTTGATGCCAAACTGAATGCGGTTCTTGGCAGCGGCGAGCTGGATGCCAGCGGTGAGGCGGTTGGTGGTTTCCCACTGTAACTTGGTGTTACCGATATTGCCGAGGGTCTTGCCCGAAATGCTGTTGAACATCTTGCCAGCCACGAAATAGGTGCGGGACACCTGTGAGTTGACATCGTCGTTTCCGAGCATATCGAAGCCTACATTGAGTTTGAGGAAGTCAATACCCTTGATGCGATACCAAGGCTCGTTGCTGATGACCCATGCAGCGGCAACGGATGGGAAGAAACCCCATGCGTACTTACCAATCTTGATGCCGTTCTTAGCATCGACACCAAACTTGGACGAACCGTCCATAGCGAGAGCAGCCAAGAGATAGTAACGCTCTGCATAGTTGTAGTTTGCCTGTGCGTAGTAGGTCATATCCACGTACTTGTCCTCGGTTCCGTCGGTCTGCTTGTAAGAAAGGGAACTGGACATGTTTGGAGTCTTGTCGTTACCCGAGTCGTAACCAATCTGGGTGTCGAGCTTGTAGGCACTGTTGAGGTAGCGCAAACCACCACGAATATCGAAGAGGTGAGCGTTGAAACGGCGGTTCCAATTGAAATAGGTGTCGCTCATGATGACCGTCTGCTTACCTGCTAATGCCGCACTGCAGTTATCCACACGACCGATGCCTTCTACATCGTAGCTTGGCACACCATTCGTAGGGAGATAATAGTTCTGGTCGGTGTTGACAAGGTTGAAGGCAAAGTGCTCGGTGATGCTCCAATAGCGGTTGATGTCCCACTTAGGACGAACGGAGAGCGTGATGGCACGGTTGCCAAAATAGTTCTTGTTGTCGCCGTCACCATTGCGGAGAATGGCTACAGGGTTGGCGAGCGAAGTGCGATAGCTATTGTTGGCAAGCACATCGTTGAGGTAGTTGTCAGCCTCAGCAATATAGTTCGACACATGTCCCGACGCATCAAAAGCGAAAGGAGAGAGGAACGGCGACTTGATGAGGGAGAGGAAGGATGGCGATGAGATGATGCCATCGGTGATGTTGTCCTTGATACCATTGTCGCGCATATCGCGGGTGACATCGCTATAGCTGGCATCGAAACGAACGGATGCCTTGCTGGAGAGGCTGATGTCGGTGTTGAAGCGCATGTTGAAGCGGGAGAAATCGGTGTTCTTCAACGTAGCATCGGCGAGGGCATAACCCACGGAAAGGTTGTAGTTTGCCACGTCGTCACCACCCTGCACATTGATGCTGTAGTTCTGCGTGAACGCCTCATCGTAAACCTGCTTGCGCCAGTCAGTATTGTTATGATACTGAGGATAATAGTAGTAATTAGGGTCGGTGTTGAGGAACTTGAAGGTGTTGGACTTGGTTCCTGTGGTACCAATGAGTTCGGACGCATAGACACGGAACTGATTGGCATTCATCATATCGACAGCCTTAGGCAGGAGTTCGAAGCTACCACCGATGCTGAGGTCGATACGTGTTGCCATCGACTTGTTGCGCTTGGTTTCAATCACCACCACACCGTTGGCTGCCTTGGCACCATAGATGGCGGTACCGTTCTTCAGCACGGAAATCTTCTCGATGTCCTCAACCATGATGTTGGCAAGGACATTGTTGAAGAAGCCGTCGTGGAGCGAAGGACGGGTGAGCTGCATGTCCTGAGGCACACCGTCGATGACGATGAGCGGCTGGGCATTGGCATTGAGTGAGTTGAGACCATTCATGAACATGGCGATACCTTGTCCTGGTACACCACTACGGACGAGCGTGCGGATGTCGCCACCGAAGTTCGATTGAATTTGGTTGTCGATGGAAATATCGTTGTTGTTGTAAGTAGCTTTGGCGGTGCGAGCCACTTGCGCTGTGGTGGAGCGGTCGTAGATTTCAGCGAACTTGTCGCTGTACATCAGCGTGCGGAGCTCTGTCTGTCCACCAATGGACTGCTCAACGACTGAATAGCCTTCAGCCTCGAAGAAGAGGGATGTGGCATAGAGTGGCACCTTGATGGTGTATTCACCGTTCTCATCCGTCATGGCTGCATAGCGACGGTCGTTGTAGGCAGTGACACGAATACCCGCAGCAGGCATGTTGGTGCCTGCATCGAAAACCGTACCATGAATTTCCTTCGTAGGCACCACAGGGCGCGTCACGGAAGGCTTCTTCTGAGGAGTAATTGCTGCTTCCTGAGCCTGTGTACCCAAGGTAAAGAGTGACAACAGGGCGAATGTGAAAATATTCTTTGTCATAACTTATTCCTCCTCTTTGTTAGTTGGTTTGAGATAGATGCAATCGAGATATGTGTCGCGGGAGAAGCTGGTCTCACGACGTGTGATGCTACACTCGAGGCGGAGACGCACGGTGACGTTGGTCTGCTGATAGTTGCAAACAGGGAACGAGAATGTTCCTATCTTCACGGTATCGACTACGTAAGGGTCGTTGGAAACAGCCTCATCGAATGCCAGTTCCTTCATATCACCCTGCTGGTCGGTGTAGAAGAGCGTCGCCTTGAACTTGTTTGGTTTGAAGTCGCGCGAAGCAGTGTTGTAAACGGTCTTTGGCAGACAAACGGCACAGATGTCATATGTGCCAGAGAGGGTGTTAGGAACTTCGTAGGTGACGGTCCAGTTGGAAGAACTGGTGCGTGGGTTGATACGCATGTAAGCCTGTCCAGAAATAGAGTCGGCATTGCTGACAGCACGATATTCCAGACTGCAGTCGGTGTTGTCGAGGATTCGGAATTCCTGCTCACCTTCCACCTTCACAGGCCAGAAGTAAATCTGCTCCTTCTGGAAAGGCCATTTCTTGAGATTGAAGAACACGCCGTTACTGCTTTCGAGCGTATCCTTCACGAATGTAGATGAGAAGAGTCCACCCTCGCTGAGTGGTTTATAGAACACGTGGTATTCAGGGTTAGCCCACTTGCTATAGGAAGTGGAGAAAGCCGAGTCGTTGAGGTGCTGCATATTGCGGTTGTAGAAAAGGTCCTGCATGAGCATGCGGTTCACCCAATAGTTCTGGATGGAGTCTGCCTTTTCCACACTGCCGAAATTGAAATACTGGAGCGCTTCCTGATAGACAGGTTCCCAAATCTCCTTGGTTGGCACGAGCGCGATGTAGTTGGAGTCCTCGGCATTGATAAGACCGAAATTGCGATAGAGGATGTTGGAAAGTATCATCACGGAGTCGCTATACACTTTCTGTCCATCCACGAGTCCACTCTGAACGCTTCGTTCCTCATCGAGTTCTTGTTTCTCGAAACCTTTGAGGAAATTGCCAAGATGGAGATAGTTGGAAATGGTGGTCAGTCCTTCATACACGCTGTAAGAATAGCGCACATCGTCGTCGATGACATGGAGCAAACCATTCTTTGCAGGGATATTGTAGAAACCAGGAACGATGGTTGCGTTCTTGATGCCCTGGGAGGTGATAGGCGTTTGCTTATCGTTGAGCAAGAGCACATTCTGTCCTGTTGCACCCGTTCCCATGTTGTAGAGGTTATGGGAAACATGGTTCATCACGAAATGGCGAGACACCATCGAGTCACCCTTTGCCGTTTGGCATTCGCTCAACAAAGAATCCACGTTGAAGGTGCCATTCTTTGGTGCCCACACGGTGAGGGACTGGTCGGCATTGAGCAAGTCAGCGTAAGAAACGTTGGTGCGCTTCGCATAATTATAAACATGTGTAGCGCGGAGCACCTTGAGGAAATCGCTCAGTTGTGCATCCGACTCCACCAACTGCAAGAGCGTCTTGTCGGAAGCGGCGAGTGCAGGGTCGTAGTGGTCGTCCCATTCATCGGAGCAAGCCGTGAAAATAAAGAATGAAGAATGAAGAACGAAGAATGTCAGTAACATCGTCAATCCATTCCTAATCTTATGTATTACATTTTGTTTCATAATGTATATATCTTTGTTTTATCTGTTCTTACTTAGTGCGTATCTTCAGCTACGAGACCTGCGTAAACGCTCTTTGGACAAAGTTCGAAATAGTTGATAGGGAACTCAGCCTTTGGATTCTCCAGCACGAGTTTGAAGCGTACCCAGTATTCGCGGTCAGGGCGCATGGTCTGAGTGGTGAGAATCTTACGAAGCTTTCCACTCTGTGCACGAAGCACGTTGACACCACCTTGTGACCAGGAATCCATGTCCTTCATGTAGCCACGGTTGTGCATTGCCTTGTCGATAGCCTGGCTCGCTTCTTCATCGCCTTCCACGTCGGCTACCCAACCAATGGTAGGGTCAGCACCCCAAACACGGAGGTCGATAGGAATACCCATTGGCTGCATGTTGTCCTTCTCTCCAAAGTAAATCTGAACCACACCACGCATTTCACCTGAACCGTATGCGAAGCGAACTTCGTAAGTGTTTTCTGGCACTGGAGGGAGCTTGAAGGAGATGTCGAACTGACCCACGAGGTCAACGGCATCCTGATAAGTCATCATCCAGATACCACGCTGACGGAGACTCATGTCAGGAGTGTGTCCGTGGAAATCCCAACCTTCAACCACCTTGAAACCTGTTGCCTGATTCATGTTACCACGAGCACCGCAGTTCATGAATTCAGGAGAAATGGTGACAGCGTCGATACGAATTCGGTCGTTGAAAACCACATCGCGAGTCTGCACATTATAAGTAAGAATGTCGTCGATGTAGTGGTAGATACCATTGAGTGCCTGCTGGTCGATATTACCCACTTCGGAAGGAGCCCAAACACGTACGCCCTTCACGCTATAACGGTTGGAAACTCCCTTGCGGTTGATGAAAAGACCGTCGGCAGGAGTGCTCATCTTCATGATGGTTCCTGGCATCAGTGTGGTGTACCAGTCGGTGCAGTCAATGAGGTCGGTGTGAGCACAAGTGGTTTTCACATCGCCATAGACTGTCCAATCGTTGTAAGCACCATAGTAAGGCAAGAGATGATAAGAAACGAAACGGTTGAGCGGATTCTTTCGATGGGTTGGATCGTCGTCGTATTTGCCAGCATCCTCAGGATATACCTCGTCATAAACCTTCTTGGCGTATGCCTTGAGGTCGTCGAGCGTATAGATGCCAGCTGCATTATAAACCGCATCCTTTTCCACGAATGCCGTGTAGCGTTTCATACGAATTCCCACGTAGTACATCGTGTAGGTTGAACCACCCGTACTGATTGGCATACCCTTATTCACGGAGTCGGCACCACATGAATAGCTCTCATCGATGTACTCATAGAGCGAGTCGCACATACCCGTGACCGTGAGTGCTGCATTGAACAGGCTGATGGTGCTATCCTCACGAAGCAACTCAGGCAAATACTGCGAGTTTGGCTGAATCACGTGGTCGAGGGTGTGAACCACACCGTTTTCCACGGAGTCGTCGCGAGCAATGAGTTTGGAATTCTTGTTGATATAGTAAGCAGCCACACCCGAAACAGAGTCGGAATCAGTGGAGAAAGTGAGATAACGGTCGTTGAGGTTAGCCGAAGGAATGTTTCCGTCGCTCAAGTCCGTTGTGAAATAAGCATATTTAATAATGTGGTTCCAAGCGATGGTGTCGCACTCTGCCTTGGTCAATTCATCCACGGATGATTTACCATGCTCCTTGAGGTAGAGTTCCACAGCATCGTTGGTTGGTGCCAAACAGGTGTAAGTGCCGTATGTAGCCATCATTCCGTACATGCCACTACGATTGAGGATGGCGATGAAGTCGCTGAAGGTCTCCTCACGGTTGACCAGATAATCAGAAACCATCTCACCATTGAACACGTAGTAGTTTTCGGCAGCTGGCTCATCGGAACAAGACATGAAAATGAAGAATGAAAAATGCAGAATGAAGAATGTGAAAAACACCATCATTCCTTTTCTCATCTTATGTATTACATTTTGTTTCATAATTTATGACTTTTTGAGTTCTTGTGTTTTTAAGCCTTTAATTTTTGTCCTAAATTCCTAAGTAGTGAACAATCCATATATCTTGCCAAAAACTTAAAAACTTAGAAACTTAAAAACTTAAAAACTTATTCACATATTCAACGATGTTTTGTCAGTTTCGTAAGCAGGATTCTGCTGAAGTAGAGTATTCGACTTGAGCTCTGTCCTGTTGTAAGGGAAATAGAGGTAATCCTTGATAGCAAGACGAATCTTGATAGCAGCTGTGTTGTCCACAAATTTAGGACTCACCTTCTGAATCATGCGGCTGTTCTCACCCTCTCGACGGCAGAGGCGAACGAGGTCGAACCAGCGCTTGCCTTCGAACATAAGTTCACGTTGACGCTCATCGAGCACGAGGTTTTCCATATCCATGCGGGATGCAGCATAGTCGTCGAACACAAGCGTGTCGGTCGTTGCCACACGCTTGAGGTTGGCACGGCGCCACACAGCGCTTACACCTGCGAAGGCACGACGGTAATGGTCGAGTTGTGCGTCCGAAACAGATGCACCCTTTTCCACATTGCCTGCAAGTTCCACTTCAGCTTCCGCACGCATGAGGATGACATCGGTGAGACGATAGATAATCCAGTTGGCGAAGTTCTGAGAACGAGCAGAAGAAGTGACGGTTGGCATACCACCTGTCGTGGTAGTACTGCGGAATCGAACTTCCTCATTCACGTATTTCTTCACGAGGATGCGACTGTTTGACTCTGCCATGTTCTCGAGGAAACGAACATCGGTCTTCTTGAAATAGTCGTTCAGTCCTGCATAAGCATCCGTAAAGAGGTAGGAAGGTGCAGAGAGCTGACCTGCGGCGTTGCTGCTGCTTCCATAGTAGTTAGCAACAGTGCCGTTCGTCGTCGATTGGTTCTGTACGAAATTCAATTCAAAGATACTTTCGAACGAATTGCCAGTACCGAAGATTTCATCGTAAGCATTTCCTGCATAAGTGGAACTACTTGGCGCCTCACTGATGAGTGGATACTTGCCATAGAGTTCTACCGTCATGCCAGTAGGGTCCTCCTCAAATTCTTCCTCATACTCGCGAATCTTCTCGTCAATAATCAGGTCGCAGTAGTCGATGGTTTTCTGATACTCACCTTTCCAGAGATACATATCGGCAAGCATGGCATAAATCGCCCAGCGAGTGATGCGGCATTTATTCTCAACCGATTCATCTCCATAGGAACGAACGGCATCGCCCTTCACAGCTTCGAGGTCGTTGATGATGCTATCAAGCACCACCTCGAATTTCTGTGCAGGAATACGGAATTCCTTCGTGTCGTCGATGGAAGGTTGTGTGGTGTAAGGCACATCGCGGAAAGCGCGAATGAGATAGAAATAGCAGAGGTCGCGGATGGCAGACACTTCAGCAATGTGTGCCTTCATTTCCGCCTCTGTGTAGTTAGGGTCGATGGCATGTACGCCTGGTGCATAGTGAATGACCGTGTTGCAACGGTTGATGCACTGGTAGAAGCACTGCCATGTGGTGAGACTATTGGTTTCGAGGATGTTCTCCTTGAGAATCTGATTGAGGTCGTTGCCCGTACCCGAACCATTTGTGAAGTTGTCGCTACGCACTTCACCCCAAATCAGCATGCGATTGATGCAATCGTTGGATTCGAGCTGAGCATAGCAACTGTTCACCACGCTGTTCACGTCGGCTTCTTCCGTCCAGTAGTTCTCCAACACAATATCGTTCAGAGGAACAATGCTCAGAAAATCATCGCAAGCCGTGAAAATGAAGAATGAAGAATGAAGAATGAAGAATGCGAGCAACATCTTCAATCCGCTTCTTATCTGATGTTTAATATTATCTTTCATATTATACTTTTAAATGTAACGTCATTGCTTGAGTAACTTCCTTTCCCTCCCCTCGGGGAGGATAGGAGGGGGCTTTCTTTTCCTCCCCTCGGGGAGGATAGGAGGGGGCTTCTTTCCCTCCCCTCGGGGAGGTTAGGAGGGGGCTTTTAGAACTGAACAGTAAGACCGAGTGTATAACTCTTGGCAGGAGGAGTTTGAGCGTTATCGGTAGTCACACCATAGCCGCCGTAGCCCACTTCAGGAGATGCACCCGAATAGCTGGTGAGCGTGAAGAGTTGGTTCGCACTAAGATAGAAGCTCAACGACGAAATGCCAAGTGGCTTCAGCATCTTAGGGTCGAAACTGTAGCTGAGCTGAGCGTAGTTCATACGGAGGAAGTCGCCCTTTTCCACGAAGCGGTCGCTACCCAACCAGTTGTAACCACTCTTGTAGAGTGCACGAGGGATTTGGGCAACGTCGCCTTCCACACGCCAACGCCAGTTCACTGCAGTCGATTGATTCTTGTTGGTGTACATCGACTCGGCATTCATGCGGGCTGCATTCACAATCTTGTTGCCTACGCGGAAAGCAAACTGCGTGTTGAGCTGCCATCTGCCATAGTTGAACTTCACACCGAATCCACCGTGGAACTTAGGAAGCGAACTACCCAGATAGACAATATCGAGTTCGTTGATGTTACCATCGTGGTTGATATCCTCATAGATGGCATCGCCACCCTTGAATTCATAAATAGCAGAGTTCGTGTTGTTGTCGTAACCAAACACCATTGGCACGGTGAGGCCATACTTGTCAATCACCACATTGCCCTCTGCATCGCGAGCCACAGGAGCATTTGGACCACTCACGCCTGGCACTTCCTCTGGCGAATACTTGGAGTACTGATAAACGCCCTTGTAGCGGAAGCCATAAATACTACCGAATGGGTTGTGCAACTGAACGCGGGTGAGGTAGCTACCATTGTTGTTGTTGAATTCGTTGTTCAAGCTCTCTAAGATGGTTTCGTCCATCTCCATGATTTCGTTCTTGTTGTTCGCAAAGCTCAAGTTACCACTGATGGAGAACTTGCCTGCCTTCACAATCTCGCGAGCATTGAGGTTCACTTCCCAACCATTGTTGCGCATACGTCCGTTGTTCTGAACGCTGAGGTTGGCAAAACCTGAAGAGGAAGGAATGGCACGGTTATACATCAAGAGGTTCGTCTTGTTGTTCGTGTAGAGGTTGATGTCGGCAGTCAGTTTGTTGTTCAAGAAACCGAGGTCGAAACCGATATTCCATGTTTCCTGGTCTTCCCACTGCAACATGTTCAAGCGGATATTGCTCTGATAGATGGAAGAAGCCTGGTTATAAGCATCCGTGTTGGAATACTTCGAGAAGTAGAGATATTCGCCACCTGGAGGCGAACCTACCTTACCCCATCCTGGACGAACGGAAAGCATCGTCAACCAAGGGAGCTTCTCCATGAAAGGCTCGTCGCTGGCATTCCAACGGAAAGAGAGAGCTGGGAAGTTACCCCATCGGCGACTGTCACCAAACTTCGTGGTACCGTCTCGACGGACGCTGAAGTCGGCGATATACTTGCCCTTGTAGGCATAGTGTGCGGAGAAGGTCATATAGACGCTTCGCCACTGACCAGCACTCGTGCCCAAGCTGTTCACAACGCCATCGGCGGTGGTCGATTCAATCGTTCCAGTTGGCAAGTTATAGATGCCACTCGATGCACCCTTCGACGTACCGCTGGTCAACTGGAACTGTCCCATCACCATCGCCGAATGATCCTGATTGCTGAAGTGAGGAGTGAAAGTCATTCGGTGAGTGGTCGTCACGGCAGTACTCTTCGACGAACTGCTCGTGCTCTTGTTGTTGTCCGTAGCCGACCAACCCGTTGTCACGAGGCTCGATGGATAGTAGCTGTCGTTATATCTGTTATTGATACTAAAGAGAATCTTGCCTTCATACTTCAAGCGATGCGACGCATCGTCCGTACCTAACAGCTCGTAATGCAACTGGAATTCAGGCTGGATGGCATATTCCGAATCGTTGTTCTTTGCCTGATAAGCCAAAGCCACAGGGTTCACCAGTCCGAGCTGGTCGCTGCGGAGCTCGTTGCTCACGTTGGGAAGCATGTGGTAGTAGTCAGGCAGGTCATTGCCGTTCGCATCCTGTTCCCACACCGAGAGGTTAGGCATCTTCTGATAGGCAGTGCCCAACAGGTTGCCAGCGTTTCGCTCGTTCTTCGTGTAGGTCATGTTGAAGTCGGTCACCACCTTGATACGGTTGCTCACAAAATAGTCGAGAGCCACACGCGTCGTGAAACGGTTCAAGCGCTGCTCAAGCACCGTACCTGTCTGCGTGTCCCAACCACCCGACACACGGAAGTTGGCTTTCTCACCACCACCCGAAATCGTCACGTAGTGCTTCTGCAACAAACCGTTCTTGATCACTTCCTTCCTCCAGTCGGTGTTGTTGTTATACATTTCATATTCCGAGAAAGAAGGGTCGTAGTTGAATTCCACGATGTTGCTCGCTGCATCCGAAAGCAACGGATTGTAGTAAGCCTCCTTCATCAGCATCGTGTATTGGTCACCATTCAGCATGCGCATACCTGCAGGCTGGTGAGTCAGCGTCGTGCGGTAGGAATAGCTCACACGGGTCTTACCCCTCTGACCACGCTTCGTCTTGATTTCAATCACACCATTAGCACCCTGAGAACCCCAGATGGCAGTACCCGCTGCATCCTTCAGCACCGTGATGGAAGCAATATCGTCGGGGTTCACATTCAGCAGTTCCGACCACTGGTCCTCACTCGCATTCGCATAGTCGAAGTTGTTATTGTTGTCCGTCTCGAAGATATTACCATTCACCACAATCAATGGGTTGGCATTACCATTGATGGTGCTCACACCACGCAAGCGCATCTGAGAACCCGAACCGAGGTTACCCGAAGTGGCAACGATGTCGAGACCTGCGATACGTCCCTGCAATGCCTCGTCAACGGAAGTCACACCCAGTCCCTCGAATTCCTTCGCATCGATCGTTTGGTGAGCGATGGAAAGCTCACGCTCAGGAATGGCAAGACCACTCGACTGCACCACCTTCTTCGCCTGAATCACCACGTCCGTCAACTGCGTGCTACTCCGCATGCGGATTTTGTAGGTTGTCCCCCTGATAGGAATAGTCTGAGTCACATAACCAATATACGAGATACGAAGTCTGTGCTTAGGATTCACGATTTTGAACGAGAAATTACCATTCACATCCGTCACCGCATGCGCCACGATACGCTGCTGCTCGTCTATCTCCACCACGTTCGCCATCATCAAAGGTTCTATCTCATCCTCCACAGTACCGTGAATCATCGTGCCTGCGGTCTGCGCGAAAGCATTCACGCATCCGCCAGCAAGCAATGTGATAAGTAGGAATAATTTATGTAGTTTCATATTTCTGCACCTTATTTATTTATGATAGTCTAATGCACCGTCAATCTGATGAACCACAGCATACGAACTGGTATAGATGTTCTGGGCACTCGGAGCGCTGGCGCTGTCGTACTGGTATTCACGAGCCATCAGGTTGTAGAGGCCGCCAGCTGTCTGCACGCTGTGCTTCACGCCTGCTTCATCCACAATCGAGATGCCGCTGTTGTCGTACGTCACGTCCAACTTGTGATAACTCAAGTTGTCTTCCAACACTTCGTAGGCAGCCGTCTCGTAGTTGGCATTGTCTGCACCCATACCGATTAAGACAGAGTTATCCATGATGTGGTAACGGATGAATTTCTCAATCACGTGCGTCAAGCTGTCTGCCAGCTCTTCGTCCTCTTCTTCATCCACCTGTTCCCATGTAGGCAACTTACCTTCAGCAATCAACTTTTGGATAGCATCGTTCGTAGGAACGAACACCGAGTAGTTGAAGGTGTTGAACAAGTTGATGTTCGTGCCACCACAAGCATGGCGGTCGGTACCTATCACGTGAGTCGTTTCGAAGAACGAGCTACCCTGCATCAGGTTGTAGAACGCAGAGAATTCCTCATGTTCCGAAAGTATATCGGCAACCGTCTTGCGTGTAGAGAGCATAGGTTCTGCATCGAGCACGTAGGTGCGTCCGTTACCTTCCACACTCTCGTCGAAGAAGTTCGAAACAGGAACCACCGTCCCCTTCGCCTTCTGGTCGCTACCTTCCACGGTCATACCCTTGTCGCGAGCCGAAGCGTTGTTCACCTTGATCATGCCGCCACCCTTTGTCTTGTAGTAGGTGTTTCCGTCTTCCACGTCACCAATGATGATGTGGGTGTTGAGGATGTCCTCCAGTCGGTTGATAATCTGATTGTAGGAAGCCTCACTGATAGAGTCCGTCACCTCACCAGTCTCCACGTTGTAGTTCCAAATGGAAGCCCACACCTTCTCTCGCTCAGTCTGAGCCTCAGGCTTGAGGTGGAAACGGAAGAGTTGCGTATTTGCCTTTCCGAACGAACAAGGGTCGATGTATTCCAACAGAGCGTTGTTCGAAGGGATGAAGAAACTATAGAATGAGTTCTGGGAATTGAGATATACCTCATAACCGAGCTGCTCAATACCCCAATAGATGATACCCATTGTCTCCTCGTTCACCAAAGCAGGGAACGAAACGGAAATGTATGCCACTGGGTTGAATACCTTGTTGGTGAAATAAACGGCACCATTACATGCGATGGCAACGCTATCCACGTCCTCCACCTTGATGCCCAATTCATCGTTGGCATCGTTGAGCACGGTGTTGAACTTGCTTGGAACGGAATTTACGAAGGAGTTGAGCATGCTCACGTTGAGCATCTTCTCAATCACACCGTCAGGCACGTTTTCCCAACTGCCATAGCGGTCCTTCAATGCCTTGCCTGCACCTTCGTGCCAATATCTTTCCAGTGCCTCGTCGCTTGGAACAATCATCACACCCATGTTCTCTTGCAATGCCACGTTGGTAGCAATACCCGCATTGGTCTGAGAATAGAACTGGTTCCATCCTGGGTCGAACTTTAGCGTTCCGTTCACTGGACCTTCCTGAGGAGTGAGCACCAAAGCAGTTCCGCCCTGAGAGCGCTGGGAGAAATAGCTCTTCTGGAACACGGAATCCACGTTCGTGCCATAGAGTCGATTGTACTCGCGCGTCACCACGTCACCTGCGTAATAAGGTGCGCAATAGCGGTCGAGCAACTTCGAGTACCCCTGCGAGTTCTTTGTGGTACGAATCAGTTCTGCCATATTCTGAAGCGGAGTAACCACCTCAGCCATCTTGTGGATGAAGCCATTCGAGCACTTGATGTTCTGCTCCTCCATGATGATACCATTCACGTCGGCATCACCTGGCTTGCGGTCGCGCTTGAAATTGAACAAGAAGTCCACGTCATCGTTGGTGATGAGCTGGTTGTTCAGGAACATCTCAATGAAGTGAATCATTGGAGGTGTCGTAGCGTCCATCATCACTGGGATGGTCTTGTTCTGGTCGCGATAGTACTGCCAGTATGGAGTCTCAGGCATAGCCGATGGAGCCACGAGAGGAATGGAGTCGTACTCCGACTGACTGGTCAAACGACGCATACAGTCACCCTCTGTAGGACCTTCCGAACTGGACAGGTAAGCAACCTGACAGGAGTTGTTAATCATGCTTCCATAGAGAAGCAATTTCTTCTGGGCAAGAGTAAGCCCTTCGTAACTGCTCACGCCCCACTTGTTCTGCTTGAAGAAGCGAGCATAAGCATTGTCATCAGCCACGAACAGAGTCTTGCTACCCGTCTTGGAAAGGACAGGAGCATAACCCAAGTCGTCGATGAGTCGCACCGTGTTGGTATAGTTGCCATTGCTCTTCAGGTAGTCGTAGATGCTTGAACCGAGCCAATCAGGATCCTCTTTTCCAAGAGTGTAACCCTCTTCGCACGAAGTCATCACGAACGCTGAAGCAATCACAAGGGACAGGATAGCCAACAGTGTCGATTTGCGTTTTCTTTTGCAAAGGTTCATGTTAGTTGTTGATTTTATATTCTGGTTAATTTCTCTTTCGTCGTTAGTCAAAAAAGCGGTGTTAGGATGCATTTCCGTAGGGGCAAACTAATTCCGATGCAAAATTACAAAGTAAAAATCAATCCGTTTTCACGAATTGTAACACGCTTTTTCTAAAATGTTACATTTCCTTAAATTACCTGTCTGAACATCTATTGTTTTTGTAACATCCCAACAATTTTGGGCGAATCCATCGCATTTTCTCATCACTCAAGAACTAATGCGTAGATGTGTCATTGTCCCATCTTTCATCTGTTTAATCGCATGAGGATATAATGCTCAGAAAGACTTCGAATGCACTGATTCTCTTTTTCGATTTTAGCGGCACTATCCTTTGGTTTCACTGAACTTGCCCTTTGATTCAACTGAGCTTTTCCTTTGATTGGCTTGCGCCGAGCTAAAGGTTCAACTAAATTGTCGAGCCCTCAACGTTAACACGGCGAAGGCTCGTTATCGAAACGCCGAAGGCTCGTCATTTCGATAACGAGCCTTCGGCAACTAGTTAAATCCAAAGGATTGGTTCAGTCAATCCAAAAAATCCTTTCTGGTAATCCTTTAAAATGCTTTAGTAAATCCACACAAGCGTGGCTTTAAAACAGAACAAACGCTTCAGAAGATTGTCTGAAGCGTTTGTGACGTTATGGTAGTTTGTTCATATCCGCAGCCGTGTAGTTGTCCATGCGAAGGCGATAGCGCATCAGGTCCTCCAACTTGAACTTCGCAGGACGGTAGCCATCTGGCAATGGGAGTTTAGAGAACTGCTGGAAATAGAGCACACAGGCATCGCGCCACCACCAAGCATCACGTGCCTGACGGTCGTAACGCTGCATCAAGGCATTCCAACGGTCGGCATCCACGTATGGCTTCATGGAGCGCCAAACCTCAGCCTGTGCTTCTGCTTCCTTCACACCATCCTCGTAAGTGAGACAGAGATTGTTCCAAAGTGTTTTTCCATTGCGCATGACGTGGTTCCACTTCACATGATGGAACCAAAGGATGAGATTATCTGGACATTTGTTTATATCATTATATAAGGAGAAAAGAGAAGGTGGGTATTGCTTCGTGGCACCACTACCCGTCTCTACCGTGCGGTCGAAACCAAGACCTTCGGCATCTGCCTTATGATAAAAACGTGGCAACCAATCCTCGCGAACTCCGTTAGGAGCATACCAAGGCTCAGGACCATAGTGGTGTCCACCCGCAAAGATGTGGTGAAGTCCGAGCGGCATCATATACTTCACACAGGTTTCGCGAGAGTCACACATCACTCGAGTCATTGCAGATACAAAACTCATATCTTTCGAGAATGTCTGCATCAAGAACTCACGAGCAATCTGTTCACTACTCAAATTGGGATTCCATGCCAAACGACCGAAAGCATACCAGTTGGCTTGTGCCATGTCGCTACCACACCAATTGCGAGAATCACCAATGTTGGCAACACCAGCAAAAGCCGTCTTTCGACCTTCCTCATGTTTCTCAAAATTAGCGAATCCATCGGGAGCTTTCAAGGTATCGAAGCACTCGCGCCACATCGGAGCCAAAAACACACTGTGCACACTCTCGCCCAAGTACTCCTGCGTGATTTGCACCTCAATCATCGTCTTGGTTTGCTTCATCGACATGAGAAGAGGAGAGACAGGTTCGCGCGGTTGGAAATCCACAGGACCATTCTTAATCTGGATGATGACATTGTTGGCAAACTTGCCATCGTATGGCATAAACTCCTCCACAGCTTGAGCAGCACGGTCGCTTCCCGTAGCTGAATAGACAAATGCACGCCACATGACAATACCGTCATGAGGAGCAAGTGCCTCGGCGAGCATATTCGCTCCATCCACATGGGTGCGTCCATAATCCATCGGACCAGGCTCGCCTTCAGAATTGGCTTTCACGAGGAATCCGCCGAAATCAGGAATCAAACGATAGATTTCGTCTGCCTTGTCCTTCCACCACTGGCGCACATCCTTATCGAGGGGGTCAGCCGTAGGAAGTCCACCAAGTGCCTTAGGCGAGGCAAAATTCACACTGAGATAGACTTTGATGCCGTAAGGACGCAACACATCAGCAATGCGCTTGGTTTCCTGCAACTTTTCTTCGCCCAACATGAGAGGCTTCGCATTCACATTGTTCAAAACCGTGGCATTGATACCAATCGAAGCATTGGCACGAGCGTATGCTTTCCAAACCTTTTCTTCAGGCGACAATTGTGCCTTCTTGGTAGAAGCCTTGTCTGTTTCATCCAAAAGAGCGGAAGCACCCGTCAAACCATCCACCTGATTAGGCGTTGCATCTACATGATTCCTTTGAGACTGGGCACCATCCTTCCAGAAGATGCTGCGTCCCGCAAATCCACGCTCCACAGTGCCATTGGGATTGTCCCAATGGTTCAGGATGCGGATGTCGTAGCAAGGAGTCTCACTCACTCTTCCTTGCAACGCTTGGTCCATTGCCTGCATTCTTAATAAGGTGTAGGCGCCATAGAGTACACCAAGGCTGGTAGCCGACTCAATATGAATCGCCTTTCCATCGTCAAAAATATCGAATCCATCGGATGTTTTTCCATCTTTCGTTACGCAAAGAAGGACTTTTTTCCCTTTCCAATACTGCAAGATTTCGTCGCGTGCAATTTGCAGCGTAGCATCTTTCTTTCCTTTCAGTTTCACCTGGGGTTGAACTTGCTGAGCATTTTTCTCGGCTCTCAGCCAAAGACGACTTCCATCTTCAGCTTTCAAATCAAAACAGCACAATAACAGGGAAAGTGCTAAAATAACATAATTACTTTTCTTCATTGTAGGCGTTTTTATTATAACCTTGAATAGTTGTTTTTCTGTGGCAAAGTTACGCTAAAGCACACATTCCTACAAATTTTTTCATGTTTTTTCTTTTTCCAATCGTCAACCAAATAGGTTATAAACACCTGATAATCAAAAGGTTTCTAAATAATGTTACATTTCCAAAGATATGTGTTACAAAAAATGTTTTAAAAAATTTGGTTTTGTTTTCACGAAAAAATAATTTTGCATCCGAATTCTGTCGCCATGCGTGACATGTTGACGAACATACATTATTTATTCTCATCAATATTAACTACAAAAAACAAAATCTTATGAACAAGAAATCTTTACTCTTGGCAGCTTTTGCAGCGGTTGGGCTTAGCTCTAACGCGCAGCAAATCCTGAAGATTGGGTTTGAAAGCGACGAACCTAAGGGTGTCTATACAACGAAGGACTCTACACAGTTCGCTGGCTTCTTTGCCGATCACATCAATCTCCAAGCTGACGACACATGGAATGAGCAGGGTACGGACGCCCACTCTGGCGAATATGCTTTGGAAGTGGATAACACCAACACCTTCAAGGGCAACCCGTGGGACCGTGGTTTCAAAATCCGCAACATACAGTTGGAGGACAACACCAGTTACCGCATCTCCTATTGGGTGAAGGCTGACCCTCAGTATGAGGCATCGGATGGCTCCAAAGGCAACACGTCCATCAAGAACTCACTCTCGATTGGTTTCGAGCAGGTGGAAGCGCCTACGGTGGCTCCTTCTGGCTCTGAATACTACTTCAACTACACAAGCGGCATGACGGGCGAATGGCGGCACATCAGGAACGTCACCTTCTTCACCAACAAGGCTTTGCAGGACAAGTATTTCTCGAACTACAACAAGAACATCAAGGAAATCACTGAGGCTGGCGACACGATTTACTATTCGGATGGCATGACTGAGTTTGCTGATCAGTATTTCATCACTATCAACCTCTACAACCCTGGGCTCTACCAGCTCGACGACATCGTGCTCGAGAAGGCTACCATCGCGGGTGCAACATTCACGGACTATGCCATCAGAATCGACTTCGGCTATGCAACCAACATCTCTGCATTGGCTAAGAACGCTGGCGGTACGCTCGTGCTCGACCCATCTCAGGTGAGCGTGAAGGTGGGCGACCAGGTACTCACTCCTGACTATCTCGAAGGCAAGCCCGACGGTTATCTCTATGCTTTCTTCGAGGAAGTGGGCTTGGAAGAGACTGACGTGGTGGAACTCAGCTTCACTCCTGCTGAGGACTGCCCTATCATCTACACGAATGAGAAGCGTCCTTCTGCCGACGTGGAAGGCGAAGTGAAGGTGCTCCCATTCGCTGCTGAAATTGCTGAGTGGGACGAAACCATCGAACAAATCCCTTCTGCATGGGAAGCGCCTGAACTCGTTCGCACCGTGCCTGAGAACGAATCGTTCGAACTGAAGGCTGCCGACGTGGCAAATGTCTATTTCTTCTACAACAAGGAAATCGACCTCTCAACGGCTTCTGTAGTGCTCTATAGCAACGGTAAGTCAACCGACCTCACCAAGTTCATGAACCTCACCAGCGACAGCAAGGGTATCATCTGCGGTACGGGCGCTCCCCTCGCTGACGGTGAATACATCGTTCGCGTAAGTGGTGTGCAGAGCACATACGGCGAAACTTGCACAAGCGACCAGGAAGTGTCGTTCCAGGTGGGTGTTGACACCGACACAAGCGAATCGGAAACTGTCTATGCTTCTGACTTCGACCACGAAATGACGGGTGGTGTTCCTGAAGGTTGGATCACATACAACGAAGCTGGCTATCACCTCTATGCCTTCAACGACGACGGCAGCCAGATGAACTACAACTGGGGCGGCAACCCTGGTGGCGGTGGTACTCGTCTGTACGAAGGCTTCAGCGGCGACTTCAACAAGGCTATGTACTGGGGTTCCCGTGGTACGAACGAAGGATGGTGTACATTTGGTGAGCAGGTGAAGGACTACACCTTCGAAGATGGAAGCATCGACCCTGAAATGCCAGAAGGCGTTGCTCTCAAGCTCGACGCTCGCAAGTATCAGGTGAAGTTCTTGATGGCTGCTTGGAAGGGCGAACCAACCTTCACATTCACACTCGAAGACCTCAACGGCAATGTGTATGCTGAGTTCAAGGACATCCTCGCTGCTCCAAACGTAAACGGTGCTACTGGTAAGGTGACGGGTTCCGTGAAGTGTGTAACAGACTTCGTTGTTCCTACTCCAGGTTACTACGTTCTCCGCTTCACGGCTGCTGAAGCACAGTGGCAGGAGTACTTGCTCGCAAACCTTCAGGTAATCACCATGCCATCGAAGGCAGCTTACTACAAGCAGCAGCTCAACGTGGCTCTGGAAGCAGCTAAGGCTGTTTTGGCTGACGCTGAAGATGCAGCATATAATGGTGACACCAAGACTGCACTCATCACTGAAATCGCAAAGGCTGAGGCAGGTGGCTTCACTGCTCCTTCTCAGGTACAGGCTGAAATCGACAAGCTCGAGGAAATCGCAGCAGCTCTCACTGCTCGTATCAAGAATATCGACGACTTCAACATCGCTAAGGACGAGGCTTCTATCGCTATGGCTGAGCTCCAGGGCACGAAGTATGAGAACACTGAGGCTTACCAGACTGCCAGCGGCATCATGAATCAGTATGGTGAAACCAACCCTACTGACCTCGCTGACGACGTTCTCGCTGAACTCGCTCCTACACTCACCAACGCTGCTGCTCAGCTCGGTAAGGTGAAGGGTTGCTCCGACCTCCTCACTTGGGGTCTCTACAAGGCTACTCAGACTGCAACTACCATCGCTACAGCTGCTGAGGATGCCATCAACGCTGCTTACGAAGCAACTACTGACGACCGCGAAGTGGCTAAGGCTCTCAACTATGCTAACAAGATGCGCATCTACGAACTCATCATCAATGGTGAATTGAACGATGACGTGATGACTGAGCTCTACGATAACCTCAACGCTGACTCTCTCGTAACGAAGGGTATCGAACTCACAGGTGCTATCCAGAACCCTAAGTTCTATCGCGAATATGGCAAGGATGGCTTCCCAGGCTGGACTATCACTGGTAACACTCCTGGCTTCGGCGGTTCTGCTCCTACAGCTATCGAATACGTAACTTCAAGCGGTATCAACAGCTACGGTAACAACAACTACGACATGTCGCAGACACTCGAAGACCTCCCTGTAGGTATCTACGCAGTGGAACTCGATACTCGTACTCCAGACAACTGCAAGGCTATCAACGGCTACGGCTACAACGCTCAGAACGACGAGACTGGCGTTTGGGATATGTACTCTTACGCTCAGGGTGACGGCGATGCAGAGCAGTCAGTTCGTCCATACCGTGCAGCAGGTAGCGGTTCAAGCCCTGTAGGTGTTATCCACGACATCCAGGTGAAGGAAGGTACGCTCACCTTCGGTGTTCACGAGCAGTATGTTTCTGGCAAGGCAATGGATTCAACAGGTAACCCAACTGACTTCTGGACAGGTACTTCTCAGGTTGGCAACGCACGCCTCTTCTTCGTGGCTCCACTCCCAGGCTTCGACTACGCAACAGGTATTGAAAACCTCAAGGCTGACGTGGAACTCAACGCAGTTCGCAAGGAATTCTACACAGTGAGTGGTGTACGCACAGCTACTGCTCAGAAGGGTATCAACATCGTTAAGATGTACGACGCTAACGGCAGAAGCATCACTAAGAAGATTGTGAAATAACCCCAGACCCTCCCCTCACCCTCCCTGTGAGGGAGGGGGTAGATAGACACTCAAAACCCACCCCTCACCCTCTTTGTGAGAGGTGGGTTTCTCTTTCCCAATCATTCCCACCCTTCCCCATTCGTCCCATTATTCCCATTTCTGAAACTGATTGTTCTTATGAAAAAGTTCATTGTTTCCTTTCTCCCTTTCTTGATGCTTCTCATAAGCGTCTCCTCGGCACAGGCTCAGTCGCGTCGTCCCATCGACTCGCAACACCCTCTTTGGCTGATCCACATCGACGTGTGGAACAATGCCGACCCACAAAAAATCATCAATCTCATTCCTGAGGATGTAAGACCTTTCGTCTGCTTCAACCTCTCGCTGTCTTGCCAATACGACAAGGACCTCAAAATCTACAAGATGCCACAGAACGCCGTGCTCACCTATAAGTCATGGGCATCCGTATGCTGTGCCAACAATGTGTGGTTCACTTGCCAGCCAGCGAGTGGAGGACACACCCACATTCAGGATGACGACCTCTTCACCTTCGAATATTTCTTCAAGCACTACCCTAACTTTCTCGGATGGAACTACGCCGAGCAGTTCTGGGGCTTCGACGAGGCAAACGATGCAAGTTCCAGCTCTCAGGCATCACGTCTGCAGCTCTTTTCCAAGCTCGTGCCTATGCACCACAAATATGGTGGCGTGCTCATCATCAGCTTTTGCGGAAATATCTGGTCGCACGGACTCAACCCCATCGGCATGATGAAGCGCAACAACGCTTTGCTCAACGCTTGCAAGAATTATCCAGAAGCATGCCTCTGGCTCTATAAATACACCACCTCCTCTTGTTTCTACAACAACGAAAGTGTCACCCTCGCTCCGTTCATCTCGGGTCTTGCCACCAACTACGGTGTGCGCTACGACAACTGCGGATGGAACGGTGCCCTCGATGCACTTCTCGGCGAAGGACACGGAAAGAAATACCCTGCTGCCAGCGGTTACGGCACTGTACTCGAACAAACTGCTATCAATGGTGGAGCTGTGTGGGACGGTCCCGAACTCATTTGGACAGAGGACTTCCGAGAACTCAACCATACCAACGTGGGCGGTTATGAGCGCCGAAACTGGGGCACCTTCACCACCTTCGACAATGGTTGGCTCGACCTCTTCCGCAAAGTCATCGACGGAACCATCTACATCCCTTCTCGCAAGGAAGTCATCGAACGCAACAAGGTGGTGATCATCAACAACGACAATTCAGGCAACGACGCTGCGAAATATGCGACTCCAGGCGACCTCTATGACGGTCTCTACAAGCAGACTGACCACTTCAACAAAGGCAATGGACAGTTCATGGACAACCTCACCTATTTCAAGAAGACAGGTCGATACCAAGCCATTCCTGTCGTTATCGACCTCTACGACAGTCTTGCCAAGACCATACCAACACAGGTGAAGCGCACTGCCTATTCTTCCACTTGGCCTTCGCAGTCCCGCAAGGTCACACAGTTCAACAAGCTCTATCCTGAAATCAGCAAGGGCGACCTCTTCGTTTCACGTCATAACAACGAACTCATCACCTACTATCCTTTCTCCTATTTCCGCAAAGCAACAACCGCTTCGGCTGAAATACCTTTGCTCTACAACTCATGCGATACGCTCGGACTGGTGTATGGCAAGTTCGGCAACGGTGTCATCAACGAATATGCAGACCACATCGATGTGTATCTCAACAACTTCCGTTCCGACACCACCACGCTCGTCACCGACCAAATCATCATCCGTGGAGCCACTTCCCAACCAAGTTACACTTTCTCCAAGCGCGTGGCAGCTAAGGCAAACACCCCTACTGAGCAGTTTGATGCGGAAACTGGCATCTACACCTTGACCATCAAGCACCTCGGTCCAGTGGAGCTCAGCATCCAATGTGCAGGAAAAGGCAATGACAAAGCTAACGACAAGCTTAATCCAAACAGTAGCCTTTCCCTCGACCTTCCTGTTCAGCCTTCCGACTACTACGGCGACCTCATCCACGAGGCAGAGGACATGGATTACAAGAGCGTAGGACGACTCGTCACCCACCAGTACAACCAAGCACGCAACTACCGTGGACACTCTGGCATGGGTATGGTGGAGATGGGTAGTAACACAGCTGGTTCTTTGCGCGACTCCATCTACGTCAAGCATCCTGGTGCTCACTCCATCCGCATCCGCTATGTCAACACATCGGGCAAAAACTTCAACCTCACCACACGTGTCAACGGCAGTCGTAAGAGCGTACTCATCTCAAAGACAAACACCAACGACTGGCAAGAGGCTACCGTCGAAGCAGAGCTCAAGGAGGGTGGAAACGCCTTTATTATTCAAAACACAGCAGGCGTGAACTTCACCATCGACTGCGTTACCTATTCCCCTGCCGACCAGCACACCAGCGTGTTCGAACTCGACAGCGTTCAGGTAGCAGGCAACACATACCCAGTTAGCCTCAAGGAAGGCGACTATAAGTTCTCTTACGAACTTCAGAGCGAAAACGAAAACTCCCAGTCGAATGGGGATTCTTCCATATCCGTCTCAATCCTCGATGCCAAAGGCAATGTGGTTGCCACCAACAGCAGCAACGAGAGTTCTGAGCAGTTCTATTTCAGCGTTGCCAACGATGGCGAATACACGGTTCAATTCAGCAGCGACCCAGCAGGCGACATCAACATTGCCCATGCTGAAATCAATTCTTGCTTCCTCTACCACGTCAACCTCGTGGATGCAGAGACCGAAGGCGGAACTGCCACTGCCACACCTATCGTATGCGAGGCAGGCACTGAAGTGACGCTTTCTGCAACACCTAACGACGGCTTTGCTTTCAATGGATGGGACATCATCGTCGGCAACATCACCATCAGCGAGGAAGGCACCTTCATCATGCCTGAGCGCGATGTCAACATCAAGCCTATCTTCAACGATAAGACGAACATCTATACGCTCAACTACAACGACGTGAACACAGGAACTCTTCCTCCAGGATGGGTGACGCTCGACGGCACTGACGAACACTCCTACCCTAACTCCTACAGCTCTGGTTCGCGTACCTTCCGAGGCTTCAACGGCTATCAAGGCGCTGCCCTCTATTGGCGCAACACCCGTGCCACTTACGGAAAGCAAGGCAGCTACCATCTCAATCTCCAACCAGGCAGCTACAAACTCTATTATGCAATGGCTGCATGGAAGGGTTCACCAACCTATCGTGCACAGATTCAGAAAGCCAATGGAGCCATCATTGCAGAAGGCGAGACCTATACTTCCTCACCAAATGCAAATGGTAACACCGCTGCAACCGTAAGGTCTGCCCAGCTTCGCGAATTGCCTTTCGTCATCACCGAAGCAGGCAACTACCTCATCAACTTCGAGAATATGAGCGGTGGCTACGACGAATATCTTATCTTGGAATGCCGCATCAACATCGACGCACAGTCGGATGCCATCGACATCATTGCCAACGATGCCAATTTCCATGCCATCCGCACCGAATACTTCTCCCTCGATGGCCAGCGGCTCTCCGCTCCTCAGCGTGGCATCATCCTCCGTAAGCAGACTGATGCCAATGGCAGAACCATCACCCAGAAGATGATGGTGAAATAATTATTAGAAAAGGTTTCTTGTCTTTCAGTGTGTGGAAGGCAAGAAACCTTTTTCTTGTTATGCTGAACTCCTATTGTGAAAACACATTTTAATCAAAATTCGAACAATAAAAATCTTATGAGAACCATCAAAACGACTCTCGTCTTGCTCTTGGCACTCTTCGTCCATTCAGCAAGCGTACAGGCTCAGTCGCGTCGTCCCATCGACAACCAGCACCCATTGTGGCTGATTCACATCGACGTGTGGAACAATGCCGACCCACAAAAAATCATCAATCTCATTCCCGAGGACGTAAGACCTTACGTCTGTTTCAACCTCTCCCTTTCGTGCCAATACGACAAGGACCTCAAAATCTACAAGATGCCGCAGAACGCCGTGCTCACCTATAAGTCGTGGGCATCTGTATGCTGCGCCAACAACGTGTGGTTCACTTGCCAGCCAGCAAGTGGAGGACACACCCACATCCAAGACAACGACCTCGAAACATTCGAGTATTTCTTCAAGCACTACCCTAACTTCCTCGGATGGAACTATGCCGAACAGTTCTGGGGTTTCGACGAGGCAAACGATGCAAGTTCCAGCACCCAAGCATCACGCATAGCACTCTTTGCCAAACTTGTGCCTATGCATCACAAATATGGTGGTTTTCTCACCATCAGTTTCTGCGGAAATATCTGGTCTCACGCACTCAACCCTATCGGCATGATGAAGCGCAACAACGACTTGCTCAATGCCTGCAAGAATTATCCCGAAGCATGCCTCTGGCTCTACAAATACACCACATCCTCTTGTTGGTACAACAACGAGAGTGTTACACTCTCTCCGTTCATCTCGGGTCTTGCCACCAACTACGGCGTGCGCTACGACAACTGTGGATGGAACGGTGCACTCGATGCAATTCTTAAAGAAGGACACGGAAAGAAATATCCCGCTTCCTGCGGCTATGGCACCGTACTCGAACAGACCGCCATCAATGGTGGCGCCGTTTGGGATGGTCCCGAACTCATCTGGACGGAGGATTTCAGAGAAACATCCAGAACCTCCGTGGAGGGTTTCACTCGTCGCAACTGGGGAACCTTCCCAACCTTCGACAATGGCTGGCTCGACCTCTTCCGTAAAGTCATCGACGGAACCATCTACATCCCTTCTCGTCAGGAAGTGATAGCTCACAACAAGGTGGTCATCATCAACGACAACAACTGGAGTGACGACGCTACCAAGTATGCTGCTCCTGGCAACCTCTACGATGGGCTCTACAAGCAGAACGACGTATTCAACCGAAACAATGGTCAGTTCATGGACAATCTCTGCTTCTTCAAGAAGACAGGTCGCTATCAAGCCATCCCTGTCGTCATCGACCTCTACGACAACTTGGCAAAGAGCATCCCAGTGAAGGTGAAGCGCACCGAGTACGGAAACAAATGGACCAGCGAATGGAGCAAGGTGAACGAGTTCAACAATCTCTATCCAGAAGTCAGCACAGGCGACCTCTTCGTGGCACGCCACAACAACCAACTCATCACCTACTATCCTTTCTCCTATTTCCGTTCGCAAACCACGGCATCGGCTGAGATTCCGCTCCAATACAACACCTGCAACCAGCTCGGACTCGTGTATGGAAAGCTAAGCAACGGTGTCATCAACGAATATGCCGACCACATCGACTTCTATCTCAACAACTACCGTAACGACACCACCACCCTCGTGGTTGACGAAATCACCATCCGTGGTGCCAGCTCCAAGCCAAGCTATAGCTTCTCCAAGCGTGCAAACGCACAGGCCAACATCGATGGCGAGTCGTGGGTGGCAGCAGCAGGTACTTACACGCTGAGCATCGCCCACTGCGGTCCTGTGGAACTCACCATCAACTGCTCAGGAAACGGCACGAACAAAAAGACCAATGTGAATCGTCACAGCAACCTCTCCGCATCGCTGCCAGTGCAACCAGCCGACTACATCGGCGACCTCATCCACGAAGCTGAGGACCTCGACTTCAAGAGTGTAGGAAACCATATCTCCCACCAATACAACCAGGCACGCGACTATCGTGGACATTCAGGTATGGGTATGGTGGAAATGGGTACCAACACCAACGCCGCTTTGCGGGACATCGTCACCATCAAGAAAGCGGGTAAATATGCCATCCGCGTGAGATATACCAACAGCACATCGGACTCATCTTTCAACCTCACCACACAAGTGAATGGAGTGAGTCATACGATTCCTGTGGAAATCACTGCCACCAACGAATGGAAAGAAACCGTTTTGGAAACAGAGTTGAAGAGCGGTGCAAACACTGTCATCTATCAAAATACGGCAGGCGTGAACTTCACCATCGACTGTGTCACCTACTCACCGCTCGACCAAAGTAGCGCCACCTTCGAACTCGACCTCACCAGCGTGAACGATGGCACCCTCCCAGCAGGATGGGTAGCAAACGACGGTAATGAGGAGCACTCCTACCCTAACGGCTATGGTTCTGGTCCTCGCACCTTCGATGGCTTCTCTGGCGATTTCAACAAGGCTGTCTATTGGCGCAATGCCAACGAAAGCATCGAGGGAACACTCACCTATGGTGCACAGTCCGCATATCCTCTCATGCTCGCCAGTGGCGACTACAAGCTCTCGTTCAACGTGATTGCATGGAATGGACAGCCTAAATACGCAGTACGCATACTCGACGCCAACGGCAATGTCGTTGCCGATTCCGAGAAATACAGCACTACCATCAACGTGGATAGAAAAAAGACAACTGTTTCGGGTTCAACCACCGAAGAATTCATCTTTTCCGTTTCTTCCTACGGCAACTACAGGATTCAGTTCCATTGCGACCCTTTCTGGAACGAACTCCTCCTCAGTTCCTGCAAGCTTGAACCTATTCAGCTCTCTCACGTCCGTATTGTTTCCCCAAGCAAGCGTGGAACAGCCACGGCTTCTATCACTGCCGCTGAACCAGGCACATTGGTGACCCTCTCCGCCACTCCTGCCGACTTCTGCACCTTCGAAGGCTGGCGAAGCTACAACGATGGCAGCATCACCATCAACGAGGATGGCACCTTCATCCTTCCTGACCACGATGTCACCATCAGTCCTATCTTTACGGACGAGACCGTGGATTATGAACTCAGTTTCAACGGCGTAGCTCAGGGTGGAATGCCTGAAGGATGGATTGCCACCGATGGCACCGACGTGCATTCCTATCCTAACACTTATGGAGTTGGCGGTGGTCCACGCACCTTCTTAGGTTTCACGGGCTATCAAGGCAGTGCACTCTATTGGCGCAACACCAGTGCTTCCTATGGCACCCTCGAAGGCTATCCACTCTCCCTCGCCCAAGGTAACTACACACTTTCCTTTGCCAACGCAGCTTGGAAGGCATCGCCTGCTTTCAACGTGCAGATTCTCGATGTCAATGGTAACTTCATTGCAGAAAGCGACAACTACACAGCGACTCCTAATGCCAATAGCAACTCATCTGCCGACCTCTCCTCAGCAGAACTCTACGAGTTGAATTTCAATATCAGCCAAGCTGGCAACTACATCATCAACTTCAATCGCAAGGGCAATGGCTACGACGAGTATCTACTTCTCGAATGCTACCTCAACTACGAGTACGAAATGGGTGATGTGAATATGGACAAGAGTGTGGATATCACCGATGTGGTCTTGGCAGTCAACTACATCCTTAGCAATGGCACCACTAACGCAAAGGGAATCCACAAGTACGGCGACATGGACCAAAACGGAACCATCGACATCACCGATGTCGTTACCATCGTCAACAAAGTGCTCTCGAAATAAATAGTGAGGATTTTTTAGTGAGGAATTAGGAGTGAGGAGTGAGGAGTGAGGAGTTATTCCATCCGGATGACATTCCTCACTCCTCACTTTTTATTTTTCACTTCTCACTCCTCACTTCTCATTCCTCACTTCTCATTCCTCACTAATAACAAGAACCGCTCAAGCATCTCTGCCTGGGCGGTTCCTCTTCATATATTAATTAACTTCTTATAAAACTCTATTACCAAAGTCCGTCTTGCCATTCGTCTCGTTCATTCGCCAAGTCCTTAACTTCGGCATCGGTTACGTTGTTTCTTGATGCTGAACCTCCACTTGGAAGAGAGACCATGAGATCATCAACGAAGGTATATCTGCCTGAGAGTTTTGGTGCAATATATGTCTTTTTCATATTTATATCTTTTAAGTTGTTTACTATTGTTTTTAATCTCATGAAACGGCTTTACTTGATCAACATCTTCTTGCCGTTTGCAATGTAGAAGCCCTTAGCAGGACGGATTATTTCACGGCCTGAAAGGTCATAAACCTTTCCGTTCAGACCCTCTACCTGAATGTTCTCGATGCCAGTAACATCTCCGAAGGAAATGGATACATTCTTAGTTCCAGCAGCGGAACCAACCTTTGTCATGTCGATGTATGCCTTGTTGGCACCAACATTAACATCTTGGTCTGCGTAGTAGAGCTTGTTGCCGCTCAACACGTAGAAATCCTTGTTGTTGATAGTAATAGCCTCGAATGTACCGATAAGACCATTGTTCTCGCCAGCTGTCTCTACAGTTGTAGCAGTAGCTTTGTAGAAATAAACGTTGCCACTCTCGTTCTCATTTGACTGGATGATGTAAGGCTTACCTGCTTCCAAAATGCCATTATACATATTGAGATCAAGACCATCTGCACTCTTACCTGCAATTTCATAAACATAAGCTCCAGCTACAGAAGCTTCGAATGGCAAACAAATAGTAGCAAATTTGTTGTTGTCGATAGTGAGTTTGAAATCACCATTCTCTTCATTGTTCCAGTTTTTGTTGTTTTCAGGAACTTGGTTGGTAGCATAAGCATTACCTAAGATTATTCCATCTTGACGATTAGCATCAATCCAAAGTTCTGTAACGTGGTGGATATCGAACATCTGTTCTGTACGAATCTTTTCCAAATCAATCTTCAGACAGTTGTGGTTGTTCCAAGCACCAATCCACAAGTTCATGAAGTCTGCTCCATATTGGTCACCACTGATTGTCAAGCCATTGGCATCCTTGATGTGAACCTGCCATCCTCCATCTGTTACATTTTGTGCAACGGTAATCACAATGTACTGATACTTGTCAAAGTCAACACCATCTGCCCACTGCCAACCGCATGCGCCGCCTTTGAACACTTTTGTTTCAGGATCGAAAGTGGCATTTTCTCCTATTCCTATGAAGTTGGTGAAGAAGCTTGTATTAGCATCAGTTGCATCATAAGTACCTTTTTTAATAGGATTCACGACAGAAGTCTCCTTCAGTGTGCAGAATGTCCAAACCACAGCATCTTCTTCGGAATACCTTGCAGGAGCATTGCTGTTGAGGTAAAGTCCTGTACCAACGTTCTTGAGCTTAAAACCATCACCGGATGGTTCAATGTCCCACAAAGCGAGATCTTGGCCATCCTGACCATACTGCTCACCATTTAAGCCAAGAATAAAGCTCCAATCTTTGTCTGCTGGCTGTGAATTCAAATAACCGACGTTTCCCCAAATATTATAATTACCACCACCAGGATTCTGAAGTATAAGTACATAATGACCTGCAAGTTCCTCTAACTTGAAAAGATAACCTGAATTTGAGTCCTGTAAGGCATTGTCAGCTATGTCATAGCCCAAGTTCTGGGCGCCAGAGCCAAAGAGATATTTGTCTTCTGCTGAATTATAAATGGCAAAAATGTCGCCAACAGAGACGCTTGTCAAAACTTCATCAGGCTCGTAAGATGCTGCTCTGAGAGATGAAGCGACCGAAACAAAGACTACGGTCAATAAAAACGTGAATAGTTTTCTCATTTTCAATAGATTTTAATGATTAGAAAAATGGGTTAATTAATTAGAAACTTGATTTAAATGATAAAACATTTGGAAAGAGGACGGAACCTTTTTATTCTATTCTTCCAAAATGTTATCTGTTGCAAATATACAACATTTAACTGATACCTGTTCTCTTTATCGCAATATTTAACTTCCGTTAACTATAGCGGTGCTTTCGGGAAAACACTCATAATCTGTTGTTTGTGATATGAATACATATTATCCAACATTTTCTTGTGGCTTTGATTGGCTAATCGATTTTTATTATGTACATTTGCAACAAAACCTAATACACATCAATTATGGCAACAGTTGACGACAAGAAAATTATCTTCTCCATGGTGGGAGTGAGCAAGACGATTCAGCAAAACCAGAAACAAGTGCTGAAGAATATCTACCTCTCGTTCTTCTACGGCGCAAAAATCGGAATCATCGGTTTGAACGGTTCGGGAAAATCCACACTGATGAAAATCATCGCAGGACTCGACACTCAATACCAAGGACAGGTGGTGTTCTCCCCTGGCTACTCTGTGGGGTACTTGCCTCAGGACCCTTACCTCGACCCAACGAAGACAGTGCGCGAAATCGTGCAGGAGGGTGTGCAGTACATTGTGGATGCCCTCAACGAATACGAGGACATCAACCAGAAATTCGGACTGCCCGAATATTATGAGGATGCCGACAAGATGGACCAGCTCTTCGCCCGTCAAGCCGAACTGCAAAACATCATCGACTCGACGGATGCATGGAATCTCGATAGCCAGCTGGAGCGTGCGATGGATGCACTGCGCTGTCCCGAGGGTGACCAACCTACCGAACACCTGAGTGGTGGTGAGCGTCGTCGCGTGGCACTCTGTCGCCTTCTGCTTCAAAAGCCCGATGTGCTCCTACTCGATGAGCCTACGAACCACCTCGATGCAGAATCCATCGACTGGCTCGAACAGCACTTGCAGCAATACGAAGGAACGGTGATTGCCGTGACCCACGACCGCTATTTCCTCGACCATGTGGCTGGTTGGATTCTCGAACTCGACCGTGGCGAAGGTATTCCTTGGAAAGGCAACTACAGCAGTTGGTTGGAGCAGAAGACACAACGATTGGCAATGGAGGAGAAGGCGGAAAGCAAGCGCCGCAAGACACTGCAACGCGAGCTGGAATGGGTGCGCATGGCTCCGAAGGCACGTCAAGCCAAGGGTAAGGCACGTCTAAATAGCTACGACAAACTCATCAACGAAACAGTGAAGGAGAAAGAGGAGAAACTCGAAATCTTCATTCCGAATGGTCCGCGACTTGGCAACAAGGTGATTGAGGCGCAGCACGTGGCAAAGGCATTTGGCGACAAGTTGCTCTTCGACGACCTCAACTTCATGTTGCCTCCAAACGGCATCGTGGGCGTTATTGGTCCGAACGGCGCAGGCAAGACAACGCTTTTCCGACTTATCATGGGACTGGAAAAACCTGATAGCGGTACCTTCGAAGTGGGCGAGACCGTGAAACTTGCATACGTGGATCAGCAGCACACGAGCATCGACCCGAACAAGAGCGTGTATGACGTGATTTCGGGAGGAAACGAACTCATCCGCATGGGGGGACGCGACATCAACGCACGTGCCTACCTCTCCCGCTTCAACTTCTCGGGCGTGGATCAGCAGAAGCTCTGCGGAGTGCTGTCGGGTGGTGAGCGCAACCGTTTGCAGTTGGCACTCGCACTTAAGGAAGAAGGCAATGTGCTCTTACTCGACGAGCCAACCAACGACATCGATGTGAACACCCTTCGAGCACTCGAGGAAGGTTTGGACGACTTTGCAGGCTGTGCCGTTGTCATCAGCCACGACCGTTGGTTCCTCGACCGCATCTGCACCCACATCCTTGCTTTCGAGGGTGATTCCAACGTGTTCTTCTTCGAAGGTTCCTACTCGGAATATGAGGAAAACAAACTCAAACGCCTCGGACGTGAGGAACCTACAAGAGTAAAGTACAGGAAACTGATGGAATAAATTAAATGAAGAATGAAGAATGTAGATTGAAGAATGTAGAATGATTATTAGAACGAAAACGTAAACGTAAACGAAAACCGTCATCCGGACAGCATCGCTTCACGCTTCACGCTCCACGTTCATCCCTCCCCCTCGGGGGAGCTGAAGGGGGCTATTTTGGGGATTTTCAGAAGTGTTTTATAGGATTTTCAGAAGTGCATTTGTGGATTAACTGAACCGCTCCTTTGGATTCAACTAGTTGCCGAGGGCTCGTCATCGAAATGGCGAGCCCTCGGCGTTGCGATGGCGAGCGCTCGCCATGTTAACGTTGAGGGCTCGACAATTCAGTAAAATCAAAGGAATCGTTCAGTGAAATCGTAGGAAAGATTCAAGAAAATCAAAGAAATGAAGAACAAAAGCCTCACCCCCAACCCCTCTCCAAAAGGCGAGGGGAGTAAAATTAAAAATGAAGAATGAAGAATTAAGAACGAAAACGATAACTACCATCCGGATGGAGGTAATATACATTCTTCATTCTTAATTCTTCATTCTTAATTTAGCATTTCATTTCATTCGGTGCACACCAGTTGGTGGTGGAGGAGGCGCGGCTCCAGGTACAGGTGGAGCCATTCGCTGTTGCATCTGTTTTTCACGTGAACCAATGATTATTGATTTGAGCAAATAACCAAAGTCGATGCCACCGATTTCGGTTTTTGATTTTCCAACTTTCACGTATGGACGAATAATCGGGTCGGTTTCCCAACGTCCGGTGAGTGGGCTGAAATAGCGACGCACACCCACTTCAGTGCGAAAGCGGGAACTGATGCGAACATTGGCAAAACCGCCAAATTCGCTCATATTCATATAAGGATACATGGCAGGACCCACCATCGGTGTGTTGCCGTAGTAAGTGCCAAAGGCATGGAGGGAAATGTAGGGACTGAGGCGATAACCTATATTTCCTCCCACACCAAACTGCTTCTGCAAGGAGAACTGTCCAGGCATCCAGTATTTGTTTGCCAAACCCGACACCTCGAACATGAATCTGTCGCCAATGAACTGATGGAAAGTCAAGCGTCCCGACTCCACATCCATCATGCCTGGCATGGTGATGATGGAACCACCCGCATCCATGTAGGCACCTTTCCAAAGCCCTAAGACAGGTGCGCGATTGAAGGAAGGCTTCGCAGCATCGGTCAACATTTTCATTTGCATACTTCTCGTTGACGAGTCATTATCCTTCAACATGATGGATGACTTGCCGAGTTCCTCCGCTTCGAGCAGCGTCTTTGTCATGCTATCTGTCCGCAACGTTGCTGCCTGTTGCAGTTCCTTTTGCTCCACATTCCGCACGTCCTTCCCTTCCCCTTCGACCTGAGCAAAGGCAAGCGAAGCGGAAAAGAATGACAGCAGCAGAAACGTGTATTTGAATGAGTCTTGCAACATCTTGCTTTTCTTTGAAAAACGTAAAGCGTCCTAATTTGTCACATATCGCTTGCAAATTTATGAAATAATTTGTTCACTCATTTCTTTTTCACAGATTTTAATAGAGGCAAAAGAGGAGAGATGGGAGGAAATGCGCTTACAAATAACGTTTTGGAAAGGTGATAATGGACGACAAGTGCAATCTGTTCCTGCATATTAATCAGACACCCATTGCCAATGGTTCCAGGAGCAGTCTGGGATAGGGCATAGTCTACATAAGACACATAAGCTATAACAAGGGACAAAGAGATAGAAATCAATAGAATTGCTCCTCCTTAATTTTTCCTTTCACAAAAGCATAGAATAACAAATCCAACAAAAAAAATTCAAATAAGAAGTAACGACTTTGAACCCTTTGTTTTCAAAAGAAGCCTTTATTCTGTCATCAAGCCCCCATTGATTATTTTTATGAGAGTTTAAATAAATGCAGTTGTACCCATCCAACTGCTGAGCAAATGCCACAATAGATGACATTGTTAAAAGAATCGCAATAAATCATTTCATATTTTTATTATTTGTGTGTTGTTTGTATTATCATTTGAAATTATATCATTTCATTATTATATATCCGTTCTATACTTATATTTGTTTACAATGTATCTCACTTCGTCATAATGGAAACCCAGTTCCTCGTATAGTTTATACGCTTGTGCTCCTATGCGCTTGTGCTCATCGCTTCTATCCATTAGGATGAAGATGTTGGAGCAGTTACTAATCATATACTCCAAAATCTGCCTGTTCTTGATTTGCATAATGTACGGCACAATCTTCTCATAGGTATTGTAAAATGGCTTGAATTCTTCTATTTGCCGTTTTGTCATACCGAAATAGATAGCGGCTTTCTCCAAATACTGTAAGGCGAATGACATTTCGTGCAATGGGATAGTTCCCCTTGTCGTTAGGTATTCCAATAAGAAATACAATGCGTACCTTTGCTCAGCCTCCAAAGTGTCGTATGGAGGAATCGGTTTCCTTGTTCTACTAAATAGTCCCATAATTATTACTTTTATAAACCGCCAAATCGTTTATTACATGAATTGCACTTAAATTCATCATCAAACATCAGCAACTTCACATTGGTGCTATGACAGTAAGGACATCTGGCTTGCCCACTATCAAGGAACTTATGTCTTTCTGCTTTCATGATGTCAGAAAGCCAATCGCACATTATACCATATGAAGTGTTCTCTGGTTTTAGCATCACTCGCGGTGCGACTTCATAGGCTTGATTGACCATATATTTATATGCTTCAGGTAGATAATGGAAATTCTCATACGTGCCATCATATTTACTCATCACATCATCTTGATAGAGCTTTTCAAGGTCTTCTATTGGGCATTTGAACAGTTCAGACATTACCCTTAATGATTTGATTCGCTCTTGCAAATCCTCAATCTTTGTATAGGGGAAGTATGACTTTGCAATCTCCATTTCCTTTTCAGATGCCGACGCAGAAATATTCGCATCTGGTGCCCCCAATTCCTTGTGTCGTTCCTTTAACCATTTAACCATCAAGGTTGATGCAGTGTTGCCCTTTCCTATATGGAATGTTTCCATTTCCCTAGACGACTCCCTGCTAGTGGATTCAATCATTTGAGGAATTAGACGAGCAGGATATTTCTCTATCTCCTTCAAATAGTTTTCCTTAATTTGAGATATAGAACAATTCATGCCCTTACTCAATCGTTCAAGCGTTTCTTTCTTTTCTCTTGCATCTCTATCACTAAGTGCAGAGAAATCGAGCCCCCAAAGAGTTTCTATTTCTTTCGCCTTAGTAGGATTACTTTCCTTGAATGATTCCCAATATGTTTTCGATTTAGGTGCGGCATACGAGGGCTGAGGATTACTCTTGGTAGAGTTCTCAATTTTATCAGCAGTGTTATGAAAGTAAAATGCCAATATGGCGAATAAAATCGCAAGTATAAACCAAATCATAGTATACTGCAAGCAACCATTAAAGAAGTGAATAACAACATAACAATGGAAACCATACAACCTGTTCCGCTACCACTATTATTGCTCATGTGATAGTATTTTTCGAATTGTGGTTTTATGGTTTCAACATTCATCTTTTCCTTATATTCTGTCGAAAGATGCATCTTGGAAATCATTATTAATGCTTCATTGAAATGATAGCGATCGGCATTTATATTTTTTTCTGTTGGCTCAAAATGATACCCTTTAGAGAAAATATTAAGCCAAACTTTTGCATAGTCGTCTCCGTTTATGGTAGCCAGCTGCCCATCAGAATAGTTTGAGTATAAACCTTTGAGGAAATAATGCAAATGGAAGAATTCACTACATATAGTCAATATATACTTTTCTGGCGGTAATACCATAAGTGTTGTAGCAATTTTCGTCATTTCATTGTCCGAAGCGAAGTCTTCTTTAATTTTATCCTTAGCATATTTCGTTAAAATCTCATGACAAACTTTTGCTGCGGCAATTTCTTTTTCTGCATTTTCTTTTGTCAGATATATTGAGGGATAAGTAATCAAAGAAGTGTATCCCAATTGGAGTTCTAATGCTTTTTCATTAATGACTCCTTCTTTTACCCAAGACTCAAAAATCTCCTGTAGTACGACAAATGAATGAATTTCACTCATTTTATTAACAAAATCCATATCCATAAGCAAAAATTCATTTATAACCCGTTCAGTACCAAATAGGGTAGTTAATTTTAGAAGCGTGGCACTGATATACCACTTCTTCTAATGGAGGCCGTAGGAATTGCCTTGAACTGAGAAGGAGTAACCAGCCCACGCTATACGCGCGAACCGATACACCGTCCTTGCAGTTCATTTGGAAATTTCCTACGTTTCCATTAGCAAGTCGAGCATAACGCTTCGTTGTTTTCAATATGTCTTTTGTTCCTAAGAACAGTGCAAAAATACTAAAAAATATCCAATTTCAAGCTTTCAGAATGCTAAAATCACATAAAATGTGATGATTTTGACTCTGCCATTGGCCATTTTTTTCTTTTAGTCGCTCAGAATGAAAGAATATATACTGCTATTACGATCAGATACTTGGTTTACAATAACGACCTTGGGGGCATTGAGGTCTTATGCTAACAATTTGACTAATGTTTTATCTGATTACCTGCCCAGTCAGTGAGGTCAGTGATATAGCTTGCGCTGCCGTCCTCGTTCTTTCTGCCTTGGCTTAATGCTGTAAATAGAGGATGGGTACGTTTGGCTATCTGCCTGACTTCTTTTAGTGTCTCTGGAATCCATGCTGTATTTGCAAAGTTCTCATTGAATTCACGTTCAGACAGCTTTTCGAGCGATACTGCGCCAGCATCTCTTCCGAGAGGGTATTTGTTGAGAGCAATGTCAATACATTTAGCCTGCTCCCCGGAAAATAGATTAACAGGCCGTTTAGCTCGAGACACCATAGCCTTCAAAGCATCCTTTGCCTCTGGCCAGATGGAGTAGATGATGCTATCACGGTCATCTGCATACCGGTCTCTCCGTTCTATCATTCCTGTTTTATCGGTCTCTCTGATATCTTTCTCTTTTTCTTTGAGTTTCTCATTAAGGTTATCATATCGTTTCAGTCCATCATCAATCATTGTCTTAATCTTCTGCTCTGCTTCCTTCTTTTGTATATCCAGCTTCAGCAGCTCTGTCTTTTCGTTCTTCATTTCTTCCCTAATACTCTCCCACTGACGGGTGGTTTCTGCTAACTGTTTCTCTCTTGTACTTATTTTATTATTGATCTCATCGAGTTGACGTTTCTTTTCTTGAAGCTCCTTTTCAGCTGTATCACCCATCTCTTCGAGAGCTGCTATATCAATTTCCAGATGTTCTTTCTGTTCCTTCAGGTTGTTTAGCATCGACGTGAAGGACTTTAGCTTCGTTTCCTCCTTCTTTACTTCAGCTCTTATTGCGTCCAACACGGCCTGCTCCTTTTTTTCTTTTTTAGCCATATCTTTTAAGTCTTTACGCATTTCGTCTACGATCTCCATCATTTTTCGGTATTCAGGGTGTGTCATGGCGTTGGGACTGTCGGTACCTTTTCGCTCACCACGCTCCATACCGAGCGAGATTGCCAGAATCGTTTGCATTTCGCTCATTACCTCTTTACCAAGTTTGATAGTCTTACCAGTTTCCCAGTCAAAGAAGTCACCAACTACATGGGCGTGGTAATTCATTTTGTACTCACCAGTCTCTTCATCGTAATACCCCTCATCTTTGTGGAGGTCTATGCGTAGAATATTCAGACGGTGTCTCTCAGCCCATTGACGGAAGTAATCGAAGTCCTCAATCTTTGTGTCAGCCTTGATCGGCGGGCACATTTCACGGATAGGCGACCAGCCTGATACAGTAGTCTCACGACCAGTCTTTTTGTTGACCCTCTTCTTCTCTGCCATCTGAGGCTTCTGACCGAATTTCTCTTCGTACCGTTTTTTCTGTTCCTCCTGAATTTCCTCGACTGTTTTCCCCTGATATCTTTCTGATTCGTTCACCCATGAAGAATTGTTCTTCGTTAGGTGCTCAAAGAAATAGAGATTATGCCCCGAGTTCTTAACTGATTCCAGATACTCTTGTTGTCTTTCGTTGTGGGCTTCGACACTGCCCACGTTACATGGCCTCCAATGGCCTCCTGTTTTTGTTCCCATAATTTTAATTCTTTTTTTTAGGAGCTTGCTCCCTGGTTCTACATTATATTTATATGTCGCTCGGAGAGCCCACAATCCCCCATCGCTTGCGGTAGGTGGGATGTAGTGGGCTATATCCCCTGCGTGGAATAACTGTCGCGAAGTTACAATGCTTTCGGGACATTAAGAGGCTCGAAAAAATATAACTCGTATTTTAACGTTTTTACGACCAATCAAGTCGCAAAAGTGTTAATATATGACTTTTTATTTTTTTTGAGTTACAATGAGAGCTGTGTTTGTTATCTTTGCATTGTGTTATTTAAATAATAGATATATGATTAATTTAGTTTTAAAAGGCTTTGAGCAGGGCAGTAAAATCCTTGAGATAGAAGCTGCCGTTCTACGAGTGATGGAGAAGAGTAGTATCCGTCCGAAGGAGATTGACACGGAATTGAACGTGGCTAAGACAGAGGGACATCTTATGATGGTTTTCGTAGTTAAGGAAGTGTCTTTTGATGGGTTGGCAAACCTAAAGAAAGAGTTCGGTAATGACTTTACGCTCACAGTTGTTGGAAAGACAAAATCTGAACTTTTTTTAGGTATCGAAGCACCAAGGGAGAGCTTCTTGAATTTGGGCAAAAGGTATTCCTATCAGGAACCGGGCCAAATTGCATCACGACCAACGTATAATAGCAGTCAGCCATCACAGCCACATTAAGTTCATTCTTCCTCTTTTTTAGAGCCATCCAGCAGCCTGCTTGGGTGGCTCTTAATATTGTAGTGAATCCTTAATACAAAAAAATGCAAAATTGGATACGACTTCGGATGCAACTCCAGATTTTTTTCGTACCTTTGCATCCGACGAATGTGTCTCCCTACTGCAGAAATCGCCAAAATTCGCTGAAAGGGATACGAGGCACAGGCGGCAGTTCTCATTGAAGGACTGCCTTTCTGTGCGTATTTCGGGCGTTTGGCGATGCCTTGCAGTAGGACACAGGGGGCAGCCCTCTTTTTGTCACAAACGAGAATGTAAATTTAAAACTGCTAAAGAATCGCCAAAATGAAAAATCGGATTATTGGATTAGCCATTACTGCAATGGCATTACTATGTACACCGCTACTGGTATCCTGTGGTGGCGACGATAATGAGACAACCACAAACCAGGGAACAAACACAAGCAGTGTAGACTATGTGGAGCCGTGCTTTGAGTGGGGTGCCACAATGGAACAAGTGAAGAATTACATGTCAGGAAGTTTATGGCAACTGACGTTCGACCAACACATGCTTATGTATACGAATGACAAGGCCACCTGTAGCATCTCTTATATGTTCCGTGGTTCTACACCTGGACTTTATTATTCTATGGTGCAGTATCTTAGTTATTCTGAAAGCAAACTCAGTGGTATTGTAGCCGAGACTGAGAGACGCTACAGAACTTCTCTTACTAAACAGCAGGAGATTGTTGATGGTAAAACTTATACACAGTATTCGGGTAATGCTACCATCAACGGAAAGTATGTAGGTATAATCATAACCTCCGATTACTCAACTCAGATAACTGTCATTTTTGCGATTCCCGACTAATATCAATATAGATGATGTCATAAAGAGCAGAGGTTAATAATTGTATCTACCATTAACAATGTAAAACAGATGGAAAAGACAAAGAGATGCCCTTATTGTGGGGAAGAAATATTGGAAAGTGCCATTAAATGTAAGCACTGTGGGGAATGGCTGGAAAAGAAAGATTCGGGGAAGATGCCTGTTAATCGAAAGATCAGTAATTGGTTTAAGGATCATTTCTGGCAAACAGTCATTCCAATAATTGCAATAGGTTGTTTCCTGGGAGTCAAACACTATCTTCTGTATAAGAAAAAGCACGCTTCTCATGAAGTCTTCAATGGATGGAAGCAATTAAATGATGCCATTAAGTCTGATGAAGTTCAGGCTTTTCATCTGCTGACGAAATCTCCTTGGTATTGCAAATACACCATTAACAACACCTTGGAGGAAGACGGGTGGACGTACCAAATGACCATGACAATTGATGGCAAAAAGACCTATGCCAAAGACAAGAGCTTTACCGAAGAGGGAACATTGGCCATGAATGTTTTTGCCTCAAATTCTGATTATGTCTGGGAGGCCGATGGTACTATGGAATGGCAAGAAGAGGGTGAGATAACAGATTTCTATGTAGGGCAGTCCATTACTGAACAAATAAAGTCATTCAACGGCGATATTGTTGAGATTAAAATCAACCGTAATACCATAGGAGACTATGATGACGAAATAATAGCACAGGTCAGAGATAAGCTCACTGAAATAAAAAGGGAGATACAAGAGGCGAATGAAAGTACCTACCATATAAAGACGTTGACGGAGAAAACGCTTGAATTAGAAGGAGGAACCATTCTTGAACCTACAGGAGAGATACTTATTTATAACAGAGAATAACAATTCTGATATCATTTGAGTTTATTGACGCAAGGGTCTTTATGGGAAACACCCTCGCGTCAGTTTCTTTTGGTACAACTAATGTACAGTGTAGAATGCTTGCAGAGTCGCAACATTTTCTATGAGTAAAAAATGAGTGAATAAGTTTGCTTATACCAAAGATTATTCTTACCTTTGCACCCGATAGCAGAGATTCACTGCCGTTTGGGGCTATCTGGCTTAGCCTACAGACTTGCGGGAGGGTTGTAAAAAACTCGCAAAAACGGCACGTTTCTGTGCAAAAAAGAGAAAGAATTGATAATTTAAGATAATTTAATGAAAGTTGTAACCGACTGATTATGAGCATATTTTTACTCTTCCTATCACTTGCTTGCACAGGTTAAATCATCGGTCGGGGTACAATCAAAAATAAAATCCTGCTCAATCAGCAGGATTTTATTTTGTCTTATCCGATAGTATATGCTGCCACGACAGCTATTCCCATAACAATGGCCATGACAATCAAGGTTATTTTCAGCCATTTTTCCAGCATCTTTCTTCGCGCTATGGCCTTGATGCTTTTATGCTTAAAGATAGAGGCTGAGTCTTTATCGTGATGATGATGATGGTGCCTGTGTTCTGTCATAAGCCAATTTACTTAAGAATGTTATAAAGTAATGAAGTAAGTGAGATGAGAATACTTGTGGCTGAGAACCACAGAGTGGTCATGGAACCGACGCTGGCGTTTTGTGACTTCACCTTGTTCGGCTCTACATATATAATATCGTTCTGTTGCAGATAGTAATAGGGCGAGTTGATGATGTTGGCATCGTTCAGGTTGAGGATGTGTATCTCCTTCTGTCCATTGTCGTTCTCACGAATCAGCTGTACACGGTCACGAACGCCATAGATAGTCAGGTCACCGGCCTGTGCCAATGCCTCAAGGATGTTAATCTTCTCATTGGCCACGGTGAACATGCCAGGACGACTTACTTCGCCCAGTACGGAAATCTTATAGTTAATCATGCGAACCGTGACGATGGGATTCTCGGAAGCGTTCATATAAGGTTTGATAAGTCCAAAGATAACCTTTTCAGCCTCGTTTTTGGTCAGACCGCCTAAGTGAACCTTTCCGATAATGGGGAAGTCGATGTTGCCCTCGTTGTCTACAATGTAGCTCTGAAGGGTAGGCTGGGTGGTTGAACTTATTCTGGTAGAAATGCTCTGAGGCGTTGCTACGGTCAGGTTGAACGGAGCCGCAGCCTCAGGGTCTGTCGTGTTGACAGTGATGGACAGCACATCTTTAGGCATGATGTGTGCATCGTACAATACCCTCGACATGTCGAGGTTTACTTGTTCAGAGTTTTTGAAGTAGGCAACATTCTTGCTGCTTCCACACCCGGTTATCAGAATTGCAATTGCCACGATGGCAAATAAATAGCTTATCTTTTTCATCTCTTTTATGAATTTACTTCTTATACGTTTTGTCGTCTAAAAGTTCCACCAGTGTTTCTTCTGAGGTGTCTCATTGTGGCTGTAACCTTCATGTATAGCACTTTCGTCTATAATGTCTTCCCACTTCTTCCGGTTCTTGATCATCTGGTAGATGGTTCCCCAGTCAGGCAGACCGCCTAAGTTACGGTCATCGATAAACAGGTCAACCTTTAACTTTCTTGAGAAGTGGGGGTTGTTATCTGTCGTCTCTTCAGGAAAGTCCTTATTGACGGCATAGAACGTGATACCCCTCTCCTTGCACCATTCAACGGCATCTTCTAACAGTTTTCCCTCACGAACACTCCAGAGTATCAACTTGTGGCGGTCGTTCTGTAGGGCCTTCAACGTATCCACTGCGAAAGGAATCTCTTCTCCTATTGCCGGGTACTTGTGGTCGACTATTGTTCCGTCGAAATCAACTGCTATAGTCAATTATTCTTATTTTTTAATAGAGTTGTCTTCTTTGTTTCCGTAGTGGCTGTTGGCATAGTTTCCGTAGTTGCCATAGGTTCCGTAGCTTCCGTAACCATACTTGCCGTAACGGGCATATCCATAACGGCCATACTTGCCATACCTGCCATAACCGTAGTAGTAGCCATACTTCTTCTTCGACATGTCAACACCATTCAGGACGATGCAGAGGTTCTTCATCTTCTCTGAACTTGCAAGGCTGTTCACCATTGCCAAATTGCTCTTCGGAGTATAGTCGGCACGGCACAAGTAGCAGCAGACATTGGCATAGCGGGCAATCTGCATAGTGTCAGCTACCAGTCCTACAGGTGCGGTGTCCAAAATGATGTAGTCGTACTTCTGCTTCAGGAAGTCCAATACCACTTGAAGGCTCTCACGGGCTAACAGCTCAGTGGGGTTGGGAGGAATCGGGCCTGCCAGCAGCAAGTCGAGGTTCTCGTTTACACCCGATGAAGATATCTGTCCTTCCACGTCTGCCATGCTCAGCGTATTCTTACTCTTGCTTAGCAGCGTGCTGATGCCCTTTTGCTTGTCGGCGATATTGAACAGGCGTCCTAATGCCGGTTTACGGATATCCATACCACACAGGACTACTTTCTTTCCAAGCAGCGCAAATGACACGGCTAGGTTGGCAGCCACGAATGTCTTACCCTCACCCGAGATAGATGATGTGAAGAGGATAACCTTGTCATCTTCCTGCATCATGAACTGGACGTTGGTACGCAGTGAGCGGAATATCTCGTCTATCTGGTTGTTCGTATTAGCCTGTACAACAATACCTGCACTGCTCTTGACACTCTCGCTGGCTACGGGGATATCGGCCACAATGGGAAGCTGTGTCATGCGCATCACGTCGTCACGACCCTCAATGCGGAATCTCATCAGCTGGAGCAGATATAGGATGCAGAACGGAATAATGAATCCTAAGATGAAGGCAATCATAAGGATGACGGCTTTCCTGGGACTTACCTGTCCGTTGTACTGCGGATCGTCTATCAGCTTACCCTTGTTAGCCGTAGCTGCCAAAGAGATGCTGTTTTCCTCACGCTTCTGCAACAGCAGCAGGTATAGTCCGGACTTCACCTCCTGCTGACGTCCAATCTGTGTCAGCACACGCTCCTGCTCCGGCTGGCTGCCGATGCGGCTACGATACTTGCTGTATTGGTTCTGCACGTTTTGGCGCAGGATGTCTGCCGAACGGCGGGCCTGCAGCAAGGCCTGACGGATGGAAGACTGCAGGTCGTCCAGCGTGGCGGTCAGCGTCTGCACCTGCGGTGCCTGTTCGCTGGCAGCCTTCATGAGGCGGTTGCGGTCTTGTACGGTCTTGTTGTAGCTGGCAATGAGTGCCGTAGATGCCGGGTCGGTCATACCCACGTTTGAAGGAATGGTCTTATAGTTGTTTTCCGGCTTGTCAATGTATTCGCGGAGATAGTCCAGCAGGTGAATCTGGGCGTTGGCATCGGACAACTTGGTCTCATACTGGGTTGACATCTGCAGGGCCTGCGTGGCATCCATCTGCAACTGTGTCACGGCGTTGCGCTGCTTGTAGGCCTGCAGGTTAGTTTCTGTGTTGCCCAGCTCAGCATCGATTTTTTCCAAACGATTATTGATGAACTCCTCTGTCTTGACGGCTATCTCGTTCTTGTCCTCGTTGGCCTGACGGTTATAGCAGACGGCCAACTGGTTCAGGAAGTCTATGGCACGCAGGGCATGTTCGTCCTTGAGGGTCAGCAGGGCAATGGTCGTCATCTTTGACGTAGGCTCCACGCTTAGGCTGCCCACGTACTTGTAGGCTACGGACATAGGTGGTCTGATGGAAATCTGTAGTTCTTTGCCCTCTTCCATCGTGTACAGACCGCTCTTCGTGAAGGTCACCACACCATGGTCTGTCTTTATAGATGCAGGCAGGCTCTGGAGCACTTTCTCAAAGCTACCTACAGGCTTACCCCGGTATAACGTCTTACCCTTCACTCGGTAGGAATTTCCTTGGCGGGTCACCGACATGGTTATGTTTTTGACACCATAGAGCAAGTCCTTGTCCCATTGTGCCAGACTATCGGGTTCAAGGTCTGCACTAATCGGCTGCGTCTTGTAAACGAGCGGCTTGGTGAATCGTCCCACGCTCCTGTATTCCACATAGAGCTTCAGGTCGAGGACGGCATCACGTGCCAGAATACACGACTGGAGTATCTCCATCTCGTTTTCAATACCTTCCGAATTGGACATGAAACCGAAGTCCTGCATGTTGGAAAGCATCTTACTGCTACGGTTGTAATAGCGGTTGTCGTCGTCCTTGATGAGCATCTTGACCGATGCCTGATAGACGGGTGAGGCATAGCGCAGATATATCAGCGCGCCACAAAGGCAGATGAAGATAGACAATAAAAACCACTGCCAGTTCAGCACCAGCATGGCGA
>JAEEGH010001802.1_pt1 | contig 60314 bp, 63 predicted proteins | sample 9134181 | NCBI WGS metagenome assembly JAEEGH01 (sample SAMN16246544, study PRJNA631951) | gut metagenome | biome: gut microbiome; feature: rumen; material: DP-attached | host: Bos | place: Iran: Karaj | collected 2018-10
CGCTTCTGGAAATCCGCCGGATCCTCGCCGTTGACGCGGATCTGCGGGATCGAAAGCAGCTCCTGCACGACCTGATCCTTCTTATCCTCGGGGATGCGGCTCGGCACGCAGAAGATCGTGACCGGCGCGAGGTTCTTGACGAGCAGTTCGCCCTCGGCGTCGAAGATCTCGCCGCGCTTCGGGTAGTTGATGCCGATCAGCAGCTTGTCGCCCCACTGCATCGTCGGGAAGATCAGCGCGGGCGTCCACTGTACGCCCCATCTGCCGTTTTCGTAGCGCGCGTTGATCGTGTACTCGTTGGTCATGTCGCCGAGCGTCTTGGTGTGATACGTCATCTCGAAATCGATCGAGCTCGTGATCGACGCGTCGGAAATGCTGCCGATCGTGTAGGTGATCTCGGTCAGACCGACCGCGCTGAAAATCTGCTTGTACTTGTCGGTGAATTCCTTCGCGGAGATCATCGGATCGGTACCGGACGTAGCGGTACCGGTCGTGTTCTTGACGGAGGGCGACAGCAGATCAAAGGCGGCGCCGTAGCTGCCTTCGCAGATGTATTCCAAAAATGCGCGGCACACCTCGCTGCCGTTGCCGTGCGAGGAGGAACAGCCGAGCGGCGCCAGAACCGACGCGAGCATGCAGAGTATCAGTATAATTGAAATCCGTTTTTTCACATTCGTGCTCCGGGTGATAAATTTCCGTTTATCATTATAACAGAAGCTTCGCCATTTGTATCGGTTTTTTTCCAACGTTTTCAAAAAATACGCTTTTGGGACGCATTTCGGGCATAAGCTGAAGCATGAATCTCGCTTTTTCGGTCCTGATCTGCGCTTCGATCGTGCTTTCGCTGTGCCGCGGCGACGGCGGCGCCGTGCTGTCCTCGCTGACCGCCGGTGCGAACGACGCGGTCTCCGCCTGCGTGGCGATGAGCGGCGCGTATCTCGTATGGATGGGGCTTCTGAACGTCATGAAGGAAGCGGGACTGCTGCGCGCGCTTTCGCGGCTTCTGCGGCCGGTGCTGCGTCTGCTGTTTCCGGATGCGGCGCACGCGTACGGGGCGATCTCGCTGAACCTTGCCGCCAACATGCTCGGCATGGGCAACGCCGCCACGCCCTACGGCATCGAAGCGATGCGGCTTCTGAACGAGGGCAATCCGCATCCGGACGCCGCGACCGACGCGATGTGTGTTTTGATCGCCGTCAACGCCTCGTGTCTCGAACTGTTCCCCGCCTCGCTCGTTGCGATGCGGCAAAGCTGCGGCTCCGTGCGCGCGACCGCCGTCGTGCTGCCGACGCTGCTCTCCTCCCTTGCGGCGACCGCCGTCGCCGTCGCACTCTGCCTTGTCTGTACCCGCCGATGCCGATCGCAATCGTCCTCCTGCTGCTGATGCTCTTTGCGCTGACGCGCCGCGTCAACGTGTTTTCCGCGTTTATCAGGGGCGCCGCCGACGCGCTGCCGCTTCTCAGAACCCTGCTGCCGACGCTTGCGGCGTTTACGATGGCGCTTCGGCTGTTCCGCGACAGCGGCGCGCAGGCGATGCTCGAATCGCTGCTCTCCCCCGTGCTTTCGAAAATCGGCGTCGATGTGCGGCTGATGCCGCTGCTGATCGTGCGGCCGTTCTCGGGCAGCGCGGCAAACGCGGCGCTTCTGGACCTGTTCCGGCAGTACGGACCGGATTCGACCGTGGGCCTGACCGCAAGCGTGCTTTTGGGCTCGTCGGAAACGGTGTTCTATACCGTCGCGCTGTATTTCGGCGCGGTCGGCGTCAAAAAGACGCGGTTTGCCGTGCCCGCCGCGCTTGCGGCGCTGTGCGCCTCCGTCGTTTCCGGACTGCTGTTTTCCTCGGTTTTCTTCGGTTCTCGTTGACTTTTTTCCCCCGTGCTGATATGATGAACGCAGAAGTTTTTATCCGGAGGCAACTATGCGCAAAGAGAACCGAATCCTCGTCGGCAAGGGCGAAGCGGAAGCCGCCATTCTGCCGCAGATGGCGAACCGCCACGGCATGATCGCGGGCGCGACCGGCACGGGCAAGACGATTACGCTGAAGGTCATGGCGGAGTCCTTCTCCGACCTCGGCGTTCCGGTGTTCCTTGCGGACGTCAAGGGCGACCTTTCCGGCTGCTGCAAGCCCGGCGAAATGACCGAAAAGATCGCAAAGCGTCTTGAAAACATCGGCATCGATCCCGCCGAGTTCCCGATGCGGCGCTATCCCGTGCGCTTCTGGGACGTGTACGGCGAAGGCGGACATCCGGTCCGCACGACGGTGTCCGATTTCGGCGCCGATCTTCTCTCGCGGCTTCTGAACCTCACCGACGTGCAGAAGGGCGTGCTGTCGATCGCGTTCCGCGTTGCGGACGACAACGGCTGGCTGCTTCTGGACCTCAAGGATCTCCGCGCAATGGTCGCCTACATCACCGAGCACGCGGCGGAGCTGCTGAACGAATACGGCAATATTTCGAAGCAGTCCGCAGGCGCGATTCAGCGCGCACTCTTGGAGCTTGAGGACGCGGGCGGAAACCTGTTCTTCGGCGAACCGGCGATCGATCTGCGCGACTGGATGCAGGTCGACGAAAACGGACGCGGGTATATCAACATCTTCCACTGCGCAAAGCTCTATCAGAGCCCGCTTCTCTACTCGACCTTCATGCTCTGGCTGCTTGCCGAGCTCTTTGAGGAGCTGCCCGAGATCGGCGATCCCGAAAAGCCGAAGCTCGTGTTCTTCTTCGACGAAGCGCACCTGCTGTTCTCCGACGCGAAGAAAGCGCTGCGCGACAAGGTCGAACAGGTCGTCAAGCTGATCCGTTCGAAAGGCGTGGGCGTATACTTCATCTCGCAGCAGCCGAGCGATCTGCCCGATCCGGTGCTGGCGCAGCTCGGCAACCGCGTGCAGCACGCGCTGCGCGCCTATACGCCCGCGGAACAGAAGGCGATCCGCGTCGCGGCGCAGACGTTCCGCCCGAACCCGAACTTCTCCACCGAGGAAGCGATCACCGCGCTCGGCACCGGCGAAGCGCTCGTCAGCTTTCTGGATGAAAAGGGACGTCCGAACATCGTCGAGCGCTGCACGATCCTGCCGCCGCAGTCGATGATGGGCATCATTGACGACGAGCGCAGAAAGAGCGAGATCATGGCGGACGAGCTCTACGGCAAGTATGACGAGCCGGTGGACAACGAATCCGCATACGAGATCCTGACCGAGCAGAGCAGGAAAGCCGCCGAGGAAAAGGCGGAGGCCGCCGCGAAGGAGGCGGAAGCGAAGGAACAGGAAAAGGCCGCCAAGGAGAAGGAAAAAGCGGACAAGGAAGCCGCAAAAGCCAAGGAAAAGGCCGAGAAGGAGAAGGCGCAGAAGCGCAAGAAGACCGCCACGGCGATCGGCAAGGTCGCTTCCTCCGCCGCCAACACGATCGGGCGCGAAGCGGGCAGGTCGCTGTACCGCGGCGTACTCGGTATTCTCAAGAAACTCTTCTGACCGAAAGGAGGACTCATATGCTGTACTGTACCGATTGTAAACGACTGGTCGAAGGTCCGGTCTGCAGCCACTGCGGACGGCGGAAGCTGCGCGCGCCGCTCGACGCCGATTTCTGCATGGTCGCCGAACTGAAGTTTCCCGAAGCGGAAATGCTGAAGGAGCTCTACGCGGACAACGGGATCGTCTGCACGGAACGCTCCGTTCTGGGCGCGGGCATCACGGTAAAACTCGGCATGAATCTCGAACGCATGCGGCTCTACGTTCCGTATAATCGCTTCGAAGAAGCCGAGCAGCTTAAGCAGGCGTTTTTCGACGGCGAAGCGGTTCTGCTGCCGGACGACGAAATTCCTTCCTAATTATATGCATGCAGTTTTTGCGGGGCGTCCGCTTTGTAAAAGCTGCGTAAAATTCGTGTATATTGTTTGCTTTTCTGCATAAACGGTGCTATACTCAAGCCACCATCGAGAGTGCGCGAGAGACAAGCTCGTTGACCGCACAGCAACCTGCCTCAGTAAGGTGCTAAAGCTTGTTCGATGGCACCTAAAAGAGTTCCGACCGGTCGACCGTTTTCGACCGGTCGTTTTATTTCGCAATCATTTACAGAAATGTTGCAACGATTTTGCAAGCAGTATGGTATTATTAAGAGAGCAAAACAAAACTGCGTCATTCGATAAGGAGTGCTTATGAAAAAGAAACGCAAAGGCTGGATCTGGTTGATCGTGATTGTGCTGCTGCTCGGTCTCGGCGGCGGCGCGTTCTATTACTTCTATCTGCGCGACGGCGCGGATGCCAACGCGGGCACGGCGTACGTGCAGAGCGTCGCCGACGTCACCGGCATGGGCAACGTCGGGCAGAACGCGCTGTATCGCGGAATCGTCGAGGCGAAGGATGTCATCGAGATCAATCCGCAGAGCGATATGCGCATTCTGAAATGCTATGTGGAGACCGGCTCGAAGGTACGGGAGGGCGATCCGCTGTTCGCCTACGACGTCGAGGACCTGAAGCTGCAGCACGCGCAGCTGCTCATCGACATCACCGGACTCGAAAACGGTCTGCGCACGAACAACGAGGAGCTGGAACAGCTCAACAAGAAGCTCGAACGCGCCAAGGAGAGTCAGGTCTACGAGCTGAAGCTCAGCATCCAGACGATCGAGCTCGATATCAAGAAGGCCGAGTACGATCTCAAGGATAAGCAGCAGAAGGCGGAAGACATGCAGGCTCTGATTGACGCGAGCGTCGTCAGCTCCCCCGTCACCGGCACGGTGCGCTCGGTGCGCGACGAGTCGCAGAGCAATCCGTTCGGCTATTACGACGGACAGAGCACGGCGTATATCTCGATCGTCGCCGGTACGGACTACTGCGTCAAGGGCACGGTTAGCGAACAGACGGTGCGCACGCTCTACGAGGGCATGCCGGTTCTGGTGCGCTCGCGCGTGGACGAATCGACCTATCCGGGCACGATCTACAAGATCAATACCGACAACACCGAAAGCAGTCAGCCGACCTACTACGACATGGGCGCGGGCGATTCCTCGAGCAAGTATGCGTTCTACGTGGAGCTTGCATCCATCGAAGGGCTGATGATCGGTCAGCATGTGTTCATCGACCTCGACGCGACGCCGGATGAGGACCGCGCGCCGATGCTGCCCGCCGCCTTCGTGATGCAGGAGGACGGACGCTTCTATGTATGGGCGGTCAACGAGAAGAACCGCATCGAGCGGCGCGAGATTCAGCTCGGCGCCTATGACGAGGCGACGGAAAGCTATCCGATCGTGAGCGGGCTCTCGCTCAAGGACCGCATCGCGTTCCCGGACGATACGGTGCACGCGGGCATGATTGCGGCGGAAACGAACTATCTGGATCCCGACGCGATGCCGTCGGATTTCGGCATCGACAACGGCATGATCGACAACGGTATGATCGACATGACCGACAACGGCATGATCGACGGCGGCATGATCGATATGCCCGACGACGGCATGGGCTTCGATTCGTTCGATCTGCCGGAGGAAGACGGGTTCTCGGACGACGATTCGACCGGTTTCGGAGGCTGATATGCTGATCCGTCTCGAACACATCGAAAAAACATACGGCACGCCGGACCATCCCGTTCCGGTGCTGCACGACGTCAACTTCTGCATGGAGGAAGGCGAATACTACGCGGTCATGGGACCGTCCGGCTCCGGCAAGTCGACGCTGATGAACATTCTCGGCTACCTCGACACGCCGACGGCGGGCAGGTATTACTTCGAAGACGTCGACAACGCGAAGGCGAACGACGTACAGATGGCGAAGATCCGCAACGAAAAGATCGGCTTCGTCTTTCAGTCGTTCCATCTGCTGCAGCAGCGCCGCGCGTGGGAGAACGTCGCCCTGCCGCTGCTCTACGCGAACGTCCCGAAGCGCGAACGGCGCGAACGCGCCGAACAGGCTTTGATCGAAGTCGGTCTCGAGGATCGCATGGAGTTCTATCCGAACCAGCTGTCCGGCGGACAGTGTCAGCGCGTGGCGATCGCGCGGGCGATCTGCTCGCGTCCGAAGCTGCTGCTTGCCGACGAACCGACCGGCGCGCTGGATTCGAAGTCCGGTCAGCAGATCATGGACATCTTCGACGAGCTGCACGACCGCGGCATCTCGATCATCATGATCACGCACGAGCTCGCGGTTGCGGAGCGCGCGCGCCGTATGCTGCACATCTATGACGGCGTCCTTTCGGGAGGTGCGGTATGAAAAAAGCGTTGAAAATCATCCTGATCTGTCTCCTGATCCTCGCGCTGATCGCGGGCGGCGTGTTTGCGTACTTCAAGTTCCGCAAGCAAAAGCCCTGCACCGTCTACCCCGCGATGCAATGGCTGATGAGCTATATGCCGAACCAGTCCTATCTGTACGGCATCGTGACCTCGGACGCGTCGCAGACCGTGCTGCAGAGCTCGGACCGCAACGTGCTTGAAATTCTGGTGCAGCCGGGACAGACCGTGTCGATCGGCGATCCGCTTTTGCGCTACGACGCGACGCGGACGCAGCTGGAATACGAGCAGAAGAAGCTCGATCTGATCAAGCTCGAAAACGAACTGCGCGCGCAGTACAAGGAATACCGCAAGTATGCGCGCGAAGACTATTCGGAACCGCTTCTCACCCCCACTCCCACGCCTTCGCCGCGTCCGCGCGGCGGCGAGGCAAGAAGCTTCGGCGGTGCAAGACGGCTCGGCGCGCGCGTCTATTACGATCTCAGCACGCCCGTCGGCGGCGACGGCAGCCAGGGAAATCCGTTCACCTATGAAGCCGGCGCGTCGGAAGCGGTCTCGAACGCGTTTCTTCAGACGCTGCTTGCAACCGCGCTCGAACAGGGCGCGAACATCTATGTGCTGATCCGGCAGCCGGACGCGGAGATCGCGATCGTCGCAACGCCCGAAGGCGATCTGTCCTTTGCGGTCACCGTCAGGGGCGACTGGGGACATGCGGACCTGTCGACGCCGCTGCGCGGCAACGCGACCGAAGCCGATCCGCTCGTCTTTGCCTACGGCTCCGGGGCGCAGGTGTCCGCGTCGTTCCTTTCCGCGCAGTGGGAGCAGGCGAAAAACGCCTCGCGCGATTGGTTCGTTCTGCTGGAAGCGGGACGCTTCACGGTGCCGATGGTGTTCGGACCGGACGGCTCGCTGACCTTCCGCACGACGGTGCAGGAGCCCACGCCGGCGCCCACCGACACGCCGACGCCGGAACCGACGGACACGCCGACGCCGACGCCGGAGCCGACGGAAACGCCGGAACCGACGCCCACGCCGTATTCGGGCGGAGGCGGCTGGATCTCCCGCGAGGAGCGCGAACGGATCGTCCGCGAGCTTGCGGCGAGCATCCGCAACAACGAACTGAAATACCGCCAGTACGTGCTCGATCTTGAGAAGGCCGAGCGCCGCGGACTGGAAGGCTATCTGTACAGCGAGGTCAACGGCACCGTGATGAGCGTACTCGATCCGCAGGATGCGAACAGCGGCGAAACGCTGATCGAGATTCGCGGCGGCACGGGACTGCACATCACCGCGATCCTTGCGGAGACCGAGCTCGACAACTATCCGGTCGGCACGGAACTCACAGGCATGTCCTATCAGCTCGGCGCGCAGGTGACCGCGCGCGTGGCGAAGGTCGGCACGATGCCGATCTCGACCAACTATTCGAACGGCGGGAACGCCTCGTCCTCCGGCTATCTGATGGTGCTCGACATCGTCGGCGACGTCATGCCGTCGATCGGCGAATACATCGAGTTCTCCGATTTCTCCTCGCTCTATGAGCAGGGTACGATCTATCTGCATGAGGCGTTCTTGCGCGAGATCGACGGCGAGACCTGCATCTTTGTCGTCGAAAACGACGTGCTTGTCAAGCGCGCGGTGCAGACCGGCAGCCGCATGGACGCCTATGTGGAGCTGCTCGGCGCGCCGATCGGTCCCGAGGACCGGCTTGCCTTCCCCTACGACAAGAACTGCAAGGAAGGCAATTCGGTCGAGGATGCGCAGAGCAACTACTATTTCGGCTGGTGAGGGGGTGTGAAGCATGTTGGAAAACTTTCGCGAAGCGTTTGACGGCATTCGCTCGCACAAACTCCGCAGCGCGCTGACGATGCTCGGCATCATCATCGGCATCGCCAGCATCATCGCCATCTCCTCGACCATCATGGGCACGAACGAGCAGATCAAGCAGAACCTTGTCGGCTCCGGCTCGAACGTCGTGACCGTGCGGCTGTATCAGGGCGATTACCCGTTCGAAAGCAGCTGGTCGACCGTTCCCGAATACGTGCCGCTGCTCACGGACGAAACGCTCTCCGAGGTGCGCAAGGTCGACGAGATCGTATCCGCCTCGTACTTCACGCAGCGCGACGCCTACGGGCAGATCTGGTACGGCAACAAGGCGTTGAGCTCCGGCACGATCTACGGCGTCGACGACGCGTACCTGTCCGTGCAGGGCTATACGGTGCGCGCGGGACGCGGGTTTACGGAGAACGATTTCTCGGCGTTCCGCAAGGTCGCGCTGATCGACGAGACCGTTTCCGCGGCGCTGTTTGCGGGAGAAAACCCAATCGGCAAGCCGATCGAGATCCGCGGCGAACCGTACACCGTGATCGGCGAATTCACCCGCGCATCGGCGTTCAAGCCGACGGTCAACACGCTGCAGGATTATTTCACCTACAACACGAGCACCGGCGGCAAGGTGCTGATCCCGATGAGCACGTGGCCGGTGCTGTTCCGCTTTGACGAGCCGGTTTCGCTCGCGCTGCGGGCGGTCAGCACGGACGCGATGACCGACGCCGGACGCAAAGCCGAGGAGCTTCTGAACGCGACGATCCTCAAGGAGGATGCGGAGGTGCGCTATAAGAGCGAGAACCTTCTCGAACAGGCGAAGAACCTGCAGGAGCTGTCCTCCGCCACCAACCGTCAGCTGATCCTTGTCGCGGGCATCTCCCTGATCGTCGGCGGCATCGGCGTCATGAACATCATGCTCGTGTCGGTCACGGAGCGCACGCCGGAGATCGGATTGAAGAAGGCGCTCGGCGCGCGCAGACGGCGCATCTCGGCGCAGTTTTTGATCGAAGCGGGCGTTCTGACCTGCCTCGGCGGCATCCTCGGCGTACTGGTCGGCATCGGGCTCGCCTACGGCATCTCCAAGATGTCCGGCGTGCCGATCTTCATCAGCTGGTACATCATCGCCGCGACCGTCGTGTTCTCGTTCATCATCGGCATGTTCTTCGGCGCGATCCCCGCCTACCGCGCGGCGCGTCTCGATCCGATCGAAGCGCTGCGGCACGAATAACAAACAAAACTCCCTGCTCGGTCTTGCCGAAAACAGGGAGTCTTTTTTTGCGCAAAATGCGGTCGTCCGGATCAGAATGCGTCTTCGAGGAAGCGTTCCAGTCCCTTCGGGAGCGGCGTTTCGGGCATGAGACCGGTCTGGGCAAGCCGGATCTGCTTGTTGCCGCCGTGATAGTCGCTGCCCGCGGTGACGTAAAGCCCGTGCCGTTCGGCAAGCGCCAGCACCTGTTCGCGCCGGTCGCGGTCGAAACCGGAATAGAAGCCCTCGAGCCCCTTGATCCCGAAGCCGATCAGCCGCACGACGCGGTCCTCCAGCTCCTGCCCGAAGATGCGCTGATCGCCGTCGCCGAAGCAGGGATGCGCAAGCACCGGTATGCCGCCGGCGCCGAGGATGCCCGCGATCGCGTCCTCCGGCCGGACGTAGTCGCCCGGTACGTGCAGACGGTTGAGCACGTCGGAAAACGCGCGTCCGATCGATTCGGCATAGCCGTAGAGGACCATCAGCCTCGCAAGGTGCGGCTTGCCGGGGTTTGACAGCGCGTGGAGCGCGCGTACGTCTCTCTCCGAGAAGAACAGTCCGAATTCGCCGCGCAGCCGTTCAAGCCGCGCGTCAAGCTTGCGCATGCGGTTTTCGTGCGCGAACGCCGTCAGCGATCGGATCGACGGCGCAGACGGATCGTAACGGTAGCCGAGGACGTGATACTTGCCCAGCGCGTCCTTGCACGAGAACTCGACGCCGTAAAGAAACTTCGGATCGCCGGGCTGCAGCAGCCGGGCGATCTGCTCGCACGCCGAGATCGCGTCGTGATCGGTGACGGAAAAGCGCTCGATTCCGGCTTCACGCACGCGCGAAAGCAGCTCCGCAGGCGTGTCGGTGCCGTCGGATACCGTACTGTGCATATGCAGATCGATGACCGGATGCTCCGCCATGGAATCCTCCTCAGAACCGCTTGATCAGCGTCAGCATGTTCTGTCCGTCGCGATACGCATACCGCACGTCGTCCATGATCTCTTTGGTCAGGAAGATGCCGAGTCCGCCGATCTCCCGTTCCTCCGCGGGAAGCGTGAGGTCCGGATCGCTCCGGCGCAGCGGATCGAAGGGTACGCCGCGGTCGATAAAGGTGAACGAAACGGCGCCGGGCTCCGCGTCCGTATTCACCCGCACGCACGCCGTGCCGGTACCGGAAGGATAGGCGTAGCTTGCGATGTTGACGAAGACTTCCTCCGCGACAAGCGCGATCTGATTGCGCGTCTTCGGCGGGCAATCGGCTTCGGAAAGGCGCTCCTCGAGGAAGGTCTGCACCTCGTTCAGATTCTTTTCGTCGGCTTCGACCGTGAGTTCGCTGCGCGAGAACGTGAGCGTATCGACGGTCTCCAGAAGTTCCAGAAGCTCGCGCGTCCAGAGCGCGATCTCGGTGCGTCCCTGTTCGGTTTCCGCTTCCCCGCGGCGGATCCCGCGGCGAATGAGACGCGTATAGCCGACCACGCGCGCTTTGTTCTCCACCTCGCGGATCTTCGTTTCGCAGGTCGTGCCGAGATATGCGGCCAGCGTCCGGTGCCAGAAGGCTTTCGCCGTTTCGAAATCATAGCCCTGGAAGCGCAGAACCGTATCCTCGTCGACCTCGGAAAAGCCGATGTAGGCGTTGAACATGCTGCCGAACTCGAAGATCGGATATCCCATGGCGAGCGTGTCCATATCGATCAGCAGCACCTCGTCGTTCTGCAGTTCGAGGTTCTTGGTGTGATAATCGCCGTGGATCATGTGATTGTCGTGCGGGACCGCTTCGATCAGCGCGATCAGCTTCTTCCCCGCCTCCTCCGGCAGATAGTCCGAAACGAACCGCGCCCAGGACAGCGCCGTTTCTTTCATGTCCGGCAGCTTGCCTTCGGGCACTTCGGTGCCGTGGATCTTTTTCAGCATGTCCGCGTATTCCTTGACGCACCAGTCGAACTTCTCCGGCTGTTTTGCAAGGATCTTTGCGAACGACTGCGCGTTCAGAAGCTCGAACACCGAGCCGTAGCTGTCGCCGACCTTTACGATGTCGAACGAAATCGCGGTCGGAATCCCGAGGATCAGCGCAAACTTTGCCATCTCGCGCTCGTGCTGAATGTCCTTGAGCGAGTCGGCGTTCTTGTACACCTTGACCACGTTGTCGTGGTCGATGCGGTACAGATTGCCGTTTGCTCCGTGCCCGATCTCCTCGCATCCCTCGATTGAAACGACACGGTATGCCTTTTCCACCTGAATCATCTCGGTAAAGCCGGTCATGTCCAGAATCTCGTATACCTCGGAACCGACGTTGACGATCCGCATGTGCGGATGCGTTTTCCGGATCCGAAGAAGCACGCGCAGTCCCGCGCTGGAGATGTATTCCAGTTTTTCTGCGTCCAGAATGACCTCGTCGCTGTCGCCGATCTGTGAATACAGCTGTTTTTCCACATCGGAAGCGTTCTGAGAATCGATTCGTCCGCGCAGTTGAATGCTCATGAAAAAGTCTCCTTCCGTGATGCTGTTTGAGCATGATAGGATATTATACCACATATCCGGTAAAAAAGCATTACTTTTCTGCACGTTCCGGAAAAAACCTGCCGCTCTCGTGCGGCGGATGCTTGCGTTTTCCCGCATGCGATGGTATACTGTTTTTAACAATGAATCGATACGAACGCCGGTCGACGTCGAAAACCGTCCGGCGAACGGGAAAGGGAATGAAATGAAGTCAGACGTTATCCATATGAACCCGTCGGGCGCAGGCATCGCGGAAGCGCTGATCGAGACCGAAAAGGCCGCCGCGTTCCGCGGACTCGATCCGAAACAGACGCTGCGGCTGCGGCTGCTCGCCGAGGAAATGACCGGCATGCTCAAAACGATCGTCGGTCCGGTCAACCTGCGCTACTGGGTGGAATCGGAAGGCATGCGGTTTTCGCTCCACCTTGCGGCGAACGCCGAAATGAACGCCGAACGGCGCGACGCGCTCCTGAAAGCCTCCAGCACCGGCAAGAACGCCGCCGCGCAGAGCTTTATGGGGCGGCTGCGCGACATCTTCACCCGTTTTTCGGAATCCGACGCCGTCGCGGCGATCCCGCATGAATACGGCTACGGCTACGTGGACGTCGTGGGGTTTGACGCGTCGATGGATATGTCGCCGAACGCCATGCTGTACAGTTGGTCGCTGAACGCCTATCGCGACGCGGTTGCGGCGCACCGGGAAGCGGAAGCGGATAAATGGGATGAGCTGGAACGGTCGATCACCGCAAAACTGGCGGACGAAATCAAGATCTTCATCCGCGGCAACGCCGTGGAGATGGTGATAGAAAAAACGTTTTAAAATCGGAAAGGAGATACGCAGATGACAATTCACCAGGTGAAAAACGAGAAAGCGCTGACGATCGCTCCGGAAGGACGGCTCGACACGATCACCGCGCCGGAGCTTGAAGCGGTTCTGAAGAACGCGCTGGACGGCGTCGAGGAACTGACCTTTGATCTCGAAAAGCTGGAGTATATCTCCTCGTCCGGACTTCGCGTTCTGCTTTCGGCGCAGAAAACCATGAACCGGCAGGGCAGCATGAAGGTTGTGCACGCAAACGAGATCATCATGGAGATCTTTGAGATCACCGGCTTTACGGATATCCTGACCGTCGAATGACATACCGCAAAAGAGGAGGTTTTAACAACCCTCCCGTCTTTTGCTTCGCAAAATCCACCCTTCCTAAGACAGGGAGGGTTTTTGTTTATGTGAAAAAAGCGCCCCTGTTTTAGAGGGCGCGGAGCAGAGCGCCTTCTCCTTGGAAAGGCTTTTTTGTTGCGACTGTTCCGAAAGTTTCCGAACAGTCTCCTGTTCGCCGGTTTAGCGGTCTGCAAACCGTTCGACGAGCGTATCGGTCACATATGCTGGCTTCAGTTCCTTGAGTCTGGCATAGTGCGGCGTTTCGGCATGCGCCTTGAGCGCGTCTTCGTCGGTCCATTTTTCGATGAGCAGCAGGTCGTCGCTTGCGTCGTACGGGATATAATAGTCATACTTGAGATTGCCCGTCTCCGCGCGGGAAGCGGCGTCGATGCCCTCCTTTCGGATGCGTTCGAGAAACGCCTCGCGAAGCTCCGGTTTGCATTTGTAGGTCACGTTCAGTACGATCATATGCTTTCTCCTTTCTTTAAACACCGGACCGGGATTCCGCTTCTTTCTTTTCAACCGGCGCCAACCGAAGCGCCGCGATAATCCGGTCCGCAACCGCATCCGGGCTCAGATCGGTGTTGTCGATTTTCAGATGATGCGCAAACAGGATCTCGCCCTCGTCCGTATTCAGCCGGTATCGCTCCGCCGTCTTCAGAAGATCCCTTCTGCTCCATTCGACATTGCGCTTCGACGGCTTGCGCTCCATGCGGTGCGGCGTCTCGTTGCGCGAAAGTCTTGTTTCGATTGCCGCGAACAGCTCGACGAAATAAAACCCGCCGCCGCTTTGCGTGAACTGCCGTTCGAGATTCTTGAGATAATCGACGTCCTCCGGCATGTCGAATGCGCAGACAAAGGTGAAAATCAGGTCGATATTGTGCTTCACGGCAAGCGCAAACACGGTTTCCCGGATCGCCCCGTTGAGTTCCTTCTGCGCGGGCGTTCCGAAGCCGAAGATGTGATCGCTCAGCTCAATGCTGTCGTGATTCATCATCATGCAGTAATGGAGTTTGTCCCGCAGCGCTTCCGCCACCGTCATCTTGCCGACCGCCTGCGGTCCGCATATTACAATCAGGTTTGCCATACGCTTCCCCCCGTTCTTTTGGACGCTGTCAAGGTTCTGAAACGGTTTCCGCCGTGCCGGACAGGATTTCCTGCGCGCGCTTTAAGATCGGCACCTCGCGGTTATAGATCAGCCGTCCGAGCTTCGAGCAGGCGCACCGTTCGTATTCCGCAAGCGCCTCCGGATACGTGAGGTTCAGCCGCGACAGATGGAAGCGGTTGATCTCGTCCTCGGTCATGTGCGTCTCGCCGAACGATCTGACGCGGCAGAGATAATAGTGGTTGATGTTGTGCCGGTGAACGAGATGATAATAGTCGCTGACGACGCCGATCTTGCAGAGCACATCGACCTTTGCGCCGAGCTCTTCCGAAAGCTCGCGCCTGATCGCCGCGATCAGGTCCTCGCCCGGTTCCACGCCGCCGCCCGAGGTCTCGATCAGCGTCGCCTTTCCGAAATCGTCGTCGCGGTTCAGCCGCATAAAGACAAAGCCGCCCGCGCCGTCCGTCACGATCGCGCGGACGATCTGCCGGTCGTGGTCGGTTCCCTCGTCCGGCCATTCGTTGTCATTGAGCGACAGGTAAAGTTCTTCCTTCATTTTCGCACCTTGTATTTGTTAAGAATTCTTTTGTACGGAATGCACTGCCGGATCGTCCGTTCCGTGGTTCCCTCCGGTTTCAAAGTTCCTTCCGGTACAGCTCCGCAGGCTCGCCGTCGTCGTTTCTGTATTGCTTCACAAGGACAAAGCCCGCATGCTCCAAAATCCGCTTCGAATAGGTGTTGTCCGGATCCGTGATCGCCTCGACCGTTTGATTCGGACCGGATGCTTCCGCCATTTGAAGCAGCGTTTCAACAAGCGCCGTGCCGTATCCGCGGTTCCAGAATCGGGGCAGCAGCATGTATTCGATCTCAAAGGCGCCGTTCTCGTTCCGGTTCAGCGCGCCCATGCCGATATACGTTTCGCCGTCCGCTGCGGGAACCGTCACCTTGTAAAACCCGAACGGTCCCGTTTCGTTCGCTTCGAGCATCGCCGAAAACAGCAGGTCGGCTTCCGCCGCGGTAAACGTCCTGCCGTAGTTTTGACGCATCGCTTCCTCGTTGAAAACGAGGCGTTCCCAGAGCGCCCGATCGTCGCTGCCGAATTTGATAAGCTTCATTTCGCGCCTCCCGAATCTGAATACCAGTTTACCATATCTCCGTCCCGTTGACAACAAAAAACCGCCTCTTGCGAGACGGTGAAAGATCGAATGATTATTCTTTGGAAAGCGCCTTCTTCTGCCAGCTGCGCTTGCCGCAGGCGGGGCATCTGAGATAGCGCGTGCGGTTCATGTGCATCGCAAACGTCACCGCGGCAAAGGACGGCACATAGCGGTGTCCGCATTCCGCACATACATAACAGCCTGCGGTTTGCTCGATGCGCAGCGCAAACAGCCCGCAAACAAGAAACTGGAACAGTCCGATCCCGAGCAGCAGGAAGAAAATCCACTTCGGCTGCCCCTGTTTCATGAATACCGCGCCGACGGCGATCATCGCGAACAGGAACAGGAGCGACACGGCGGAGAGCACGATCTCCATCCTCAATAGCTGCCTGTCCTTCGTTTCCTTCTGTTTGACCATTTCCAGCAGATGGTTCTCCATCGCTTCATTGTACCGTTCCATCGATACGACCTCCCCGTTCAGTAAATCGTTGACTGTGATCTTCAGAAGCCTGCACAGCTCCAGCATGATCGACGCGTCCGGCAGAGACTTTCCGGTCTCCCATTTCGATACCGCGCGATCGGTGATGCCGAGCGCTTCCGCAAGCTGCATCTGCGTGAGCCCCTGCTCCCTGCGCTTTTCGGCAATAAACCTGCCGATTTTGACCTGATCCATCCGTTCAAGTCCTCCTTTCGCCGTCCATTGTAGGGGTTTTTTCCGTGAATTGCGACACACCGGCGGTTGAGTGGGGAGAACTCAACTGCCGGTGGAGTACGGCTACAGCGTTTGCAGAAGCGTTTCGACCGCCGTTTGCCAGTCCGTTTCGATCAACGCAACCGGCTCGCCGGTCCTTCGGAAGCCCTCGATCACGGCGCGGTTGTCGGCTTTCAGCCGTTCGGGCGTCAGGTCGGAATCGTCAAGCCGCGCTTCGACGTCCGAGGCGTGCGCTTTGATCGCGTCGAAGTGCGCGTCGATATAGGCGTCCGTCATCGCAAGGCAGAGAAAGCGGATCGACGAAAGATATTGCACGTCGAAATCGCGTCGCCAGTCGAACGGCACATAGCAGCCCTCGACGATCAGCTCCTGCCGGTTTTCGATCGCGGTTTTGATGATCTCGCGCACGATTGGCCAGAGGTACGCGGTCAGCGCGTCGTCGTCCTCCGGCGTCAGCGCCGTCCGGCCGCTGCGAATGAGCCCCATCTTGAGATGGTCGATCGACAGGTACGGGATATGCCGTTTTTCCAGAAGGCGCTGCGCAAGCACGGTCTTGCCCGTGTGCGACGCGCCGGTGATGATGTATACCATGGGTGTCCTCTTTCGTTCGTTCTGTCCGGATATCCGCTCCGGAATCTTTTTTATTGTACCACGGAAAACGGCGGCTGTCACCTGCGGATTTGCCCGCTGCTTTCCGGTTTATGGGACAGGACGCGTGATAGGATGGCTTTGAAACCGAAAGGAGGGATGCGGTATGGCACGGCAGAAATACGGAAAGCTGAAGATTCTGTATGTGAAGGACATTCTGGAACGCGAAACGCAGAACGGACGTTCGCTTTCGATGCGCGAACTGATCGAACGGCTGAACGAACGCGGCATCCTTGCGGAGCGAAAGAGCGTCGGCGACGATCTTGCGGCGCTCAGGGAATACGGACTGCCGATCGCCTGCAGGCGCAGCGGACGGACGTGCCGTTATTTTCTCAAACAGAAGCGCTGAAACCGTGGACAAAGCGGTAAAAATGGGATATACTGGTTGGGAAATCAACAAAGGAGAACGAACATGCAGGCAAGAAAAGACATGGATCCCAAGTTCCAGTGGGACTTTACGCACATGTACGCGAGCGACGAGGTTTGGGAAGCCGAACTGGACGCTCTGGTGAAGGATCTGGACAAGATCAAGGCGATCGAAGGGACGCTCGGCGCCTCGCGCGAAGCGTTCAAGGCGGGCATCGACACCGTCAACGGGCTTGCGGAACGGCTTGAACGGCTGTACATCTACGCGAATCTGCACCGCTGCGCCGACGGTTCCGAGCCGAAGCATCAGGAGATGGACGGCAAGGCGACGAGCGCGTATGTGCGCTTCTCGACCGCGCTCGCGTTCTTCGATCCCGAGATCCTTGCGATCCCCGAAGAAACGCTCAACGCGTTCCTGGCGCCCGACGAGATGAAGCCCTACCGGCACTACATCGAAAACCTCACCCGCTCCCGCGCGCACTGTCTCGACGCGCAGCGCGAACGGATGCTGGCGCAGCTCGGCGACGCCGCGCAGGCGCCGCAGGACGCATATGAAATGCTGACGAACGTCGACATGGAGCTGCCGAAGATCCACGACGAGAACGGCAACGAAGTGCAGCTGACCGCGGGCAATTTCGGCGTCTATCGCGAGAGCCCGGTCCGCGCCGTGCGCGAGGAGGCGTTCAACGCGATGTTCGGCACGTACAAGAAGTACATCAACACGTTTGCGGCGCTCTACGGCGGCAACGTGAAGCAGGATCAGTTCATGGCGGACGTGCGCGGCTACGAGAGCGCATGCCACGCGGCGCTGTTCCGCAACAACATCCCCGTCTCGGTCTATGACAGCCTGATCGAAGCGGTCCACGAGAGCCTGCCGACGATGCGCAGATATCTCGATCTGCGCAAGGAAGCGCTGAAGCTTGATAAGATCGATATGTACGACCTCTACTGCCCGATGGTCAAGGACGTCGACTACAAGGTGCCGTTTGAGGAAGCGAAGAAGATGGTCAAGAAGGCGACCGAACCGCTCGGCGAAGGGTATCAGAAGCTGCTGGACAAGGCGTATGCCGAGAACTGGATGGACGTCTACGAGAACAAGGGCAAGCGCAGCGGCGCGTTCTCCTGCGGCGTGTTCGGCGTGCATCCCTATGTGCTTCTGAACTACACCGACGCGCTCGACGACGCGTTCACCACGGCGCACGAGCTCGGTCACGCGATGCACTCCTACAAGTCCGACAGCACGCAGGACTACATGAATCACGACTACTGCATCTTCGTCGCGGAGGTCGCCTCCACGGTCAACGAGGTGCTGCTGACCAAGTACCTCCTGAAGACCGAGACGGACAAGGCGCGCCGCGCGTACATCCTGAACCACTTCCTCGAGGGCTTCCGCACGACGCTGTTCCGTCAGACGCTGTTTGCCGAGTTTGAGCGCAAGGCGCACGAGATGTACCAGAACGGCGAACCGCTGACCGCGGAGCGTCTGACCGCGCTGTACAAGTCGCTCGTCGAGCTCTATTACGAGGGCGCGGAGGTGCCGGAGAACATCGCCTACGAATGGGCGTTCATTCCGCATTTCTACACCGCGTACTACGTCTTCCAGTACGCAACCGGATTCTCGAGCGCCGTTGCGATCGCGTCGCACATCGTCGAAACCGGCGACGCCGAGGGCTATCTCAAGTTCCTCACGACCGGCGGCAGCGATTATCCGCTCAACGAGCTGAAGCTTGCGGGCGTCGATCTGACGAGTCCGCAGCCGGTCAAGGACGCGCTGAAGGTGTTCGGCGATTCGGTCGAGGAGCTGCGCGAACTGCTCAAAGAGCTGTAATAGACGATAAAAAAACGACCGGAGCAATCCGGTCGTTTTTGTTTGCGTTTACTGCACTTTGAATTTGAGGCTCTTGAGCAGCGCGTCGGTCTGCGTGCCCTTGGTGAGATCGACACCGGTGAGCTTGATGCTGATCCAGACGCCGTCGCCGAGCCTGCCGTAAAACTCGGTCCACTCCATGCCGTAGCGCTGATACTGCATGCCCTTCATCTTGACGCCGCCGATCTTGCGCGCGGCGAGCGTCTGCACGTTCTCATAGGTGTCCGCCTTTTCGGTGAGCTTTTCCTCGGATTCGAAGAACTCGATCAGGATGTACGAAGCGCTGTTCTTCGCCTTATCCTCGCTCGGCGCGCTGTAATAGTGCAGATCGAAGCTGCCCTTGACCGGATACCAGCCGGTTTCGGGAACGTCTGCGCGGACCTCGATCGTCTTGCCGGAGCAGGTGCCCTCGAGCGTGACCGTCGCGGTCGGAACGGAACCGGCGGGCGCGCTGCTGCCGAGCTTCGGGAAGCGGGAGATGTCCGCCTTGTCATATTCGTCCTTCGGAATGCCGGAGCAGACGATCGAACCGCAGGTCCACGCGCCGTTCGATTCGCGGAACGTGACCGTGACAACGCCCTTGTTTCCGTCCGTCCAGTACGCGCCGTGATACTTGCCGTCGCCGTCCTGCTTGTCGCAGCCCGCCTTGCCCGCCGCCGCGCCGATCTCGTCGAACGTCAGCAGAGAGCGAAATTCGCTCTGCATGCTTTCAAGCCAGTGGTAGAGCGCCGCAAGCTTTTTGCGTTCGATCACGCCGTCGCTGTCGCCGTACGGTTCGCCCGAAGCGCCCGCCTCGGCCGTTCCGCCGTCCGGCTGTGCCGCAGGCGCCGCGGAAGCCTCCGCGCTTTGCGGCTGCGCGCCGCTTCTTCTGAGGGTGAATTCGGTTTCATACACGCGCAGCACGATCGTGTCCGCATCCGCGCGGATGAAGGTGTAGAGCGGTTGTCCGCCCGCCGTGATGCTGCCGTCCTCGGTCCATTCGATGTCCGTTTCGCTGCCCATCAGGTTCAGTTTTCCGGTGCGGTCCGCGTTCAGAACGAGCTCCGTCGGCGCGATGCCGTACTTTGTCAGCTCGTCGCCCTCATAGTAGGCTTCGTCGACCGCATACGCGACCACGGAGTAGACCTCCGGCTCCGGCGTCGGTTCCGGCGTCTGTTCCGGGGCGGGCGTTTCCTCCGGCGTGTCGTCGACCGGCGCGGGCGTTTCTTCCGCCGTGATCTGCAGGATCGGTTCGTCCGGCTCTTTGACGCATGCAAGCGTACACAGCAGGCAGACGGCGAGCAGCCAGACAGCAATTCGTTTCATGTCGGTAGTTCCTTTCTGGTTGGATGATCGGTCAGGAGGGATCGGACTCCCCGTGTTTCGTTTCTTCGGCGCTTTCGGACGCCGCGTCCTTTCGTTTCCCGTGCAGCCGGACTGCGGCGACAACAGCGACAACGGCAGCGGCGGCTCCGACGGCGCACAGCGCGCCGAACTCGATCCATGCGGCGCGGTTTCTGCGCTGCTGCTGCGGCTGCATCGTTGCGGTCGGTTCCGACGTCGGCACCGCGGTCGGTTCCTGTGTGCCCGTCGGTTCGGGCGTCGGCCGCTCGGTCGGTTCCGGCGTGTCCGTCGGCTCCGGCGTCGGTTCCGCGGTGGGTTCCGGCGTCGGCGGCACATAGAAGGAGAACATCGATTCGTCGATGTTGTCGAACAGATCGTCCCCCGCCTCCACGACGCCGGTCGCCATGCCGAACCGGTTGAACGCGTACTTTGCGTCGTCACGCGTCACGGCAAAGCCGAACTCCTGCTGGGTTTTGTGCTTCTTGAACGCTCTTCGCGCAACGGTGTAGGCGTCGTCGCCGTCGAAGAACGACAGCGGGGCGTGCGCGTCGACCGTGATACAGTTCTCGTCGTACAGATGCAGAAACACCTTTTGCACCTGCCACGTGCCGGATACGGCGGCCGATTCGGGATCGTAATCCGGATCGGCGGCAAGCGCTGCCGCTTCGACCGCCGCTTTTGACGTCACCTTGTGCTGCCAGTGTCCGTACTCGCCGTTTTTGTCCTGCGCGACGACGACGAGCGGCTGATAGGTGCGGTAGAGCCGCACGACGGCGAGCAGAACTTCTTCATAAACAAACTTGTCCTTCTCTTCCTTCGGCGCATCGCGCGGAACGTCCAAAAATCCGAGAAACAGCGGACGGTACCGGAGCCCCATGGTCCATGCGCCGTTTTCCGCTTCGGTCATGCGCTCGCGCGTGCGGCAGGTCACATAGGCGATCGTTCCGGTATATCCCTGCTCCGCGCCGTAGACCGGCACGATGCTGCCGAGATACAGCACGTCGTCGTCGGGATGCGTGGAAATCAGAAGATAATCGAGCTTGTCCGGCGTTTCCTGCCACGCATGGAACGGTTCGGGCAGCGTGCCTTCGCCGTATACGCGGCAGTAGATGACCGACATGCCCGCTTCGCCCGCCGTGACCGCAACGCTGCGCGCGTCCGCAAGGATCGGCGTGATCGTCTCTGGCAGGCTTTGCGGCGTTTCGTGCAGCAGTTCGTTTCCCTCCGCGTCGTACTGTGTGATCGTGACGTCCTCCGGCAGCTTGCGCCATTGCAGACAGAGCTGCCTTGCGGGGACGTCGTCTCCCCAGGAAAGCGTGAAGACCGCGCCGGAATCGAAGAACTGGTAGGCGTCGAAATTCGGGCTTAAGATGCGCACCGCGGCGGCGCTGTATCCGTCCGACCGGAATTCGCAGCGGCGCGTATAATCTGTCGCTTCTTCGTCATCCGCAAGCGCGAACGGCGGCAGCAAAAGCAGCAGCGACGCCAGTATGAAAACGAAAATGCGGTTTCTGTGTTTCATGCGGTTAGTATACCACAGCGGCTGCGCAAAGAAAAGACCGTTTTTGCCGTTTTTCGCGCATGCGGTTTGACTTATGCGCGGAATTGTGCTATGATAAATGCTGCATTTTTGATGAGAGGTTCCGGCGCCTGCCGGTTCGAAATGATTCGCGTTTCCAAGGTTTTATTCGCTCTGATACTGGTCGTCGTTCTGCTGCTGCCTGCCGCCGTGCAGGCCGGTACCGGCGCGCCCGAAAACGGAATCCTGCCCTGCACCTACACCGCGCCGGACGACGCGCAGTCCTATACGGCGCATCTGTGCGACGGAAACGACGATACGACCGTGACGCTCTACCGCGGCGAACAGCTTACGATGACATTCGAGAAGGGCGCTTATCCGGACGCGCTGTTCTTCGATTTCTATGAACTGCCCGATTCCTATGAGGTGCTGTTCTGCGACGCGGACGGCGGCGTTCTGGAGCGGTTCTGGACCAACGAGATCCCGGGACACCATGTGATCATGCCGGTCGAAGTGCCCGACGCCGCCTGCGCCACGCTGAAAGCCACGGACCGCACGCTCAGCATTTCCGAATGGTACGCCTGCACGAATGCGTTCGTGCCGCCGTTTGCGGACACGGGCGAGCGCGCCGACGTGCTGGTCGTTCTCAACGAGCCGGGCGACGAGCTCAAGCTGTTCGGCGGGCTGTTTGCGCAGCTTGCGGGCGAGCACGGACTTTCGGTGCAGGTCGATTATCTGACAAAGGCGGACGCCTACCGCACGCATCAGTGCATCGCCGTACTGCGCGGCATGGGCATTGAGCGGCTGCCGTATTTCGGCAAGGGACGCACGCCGAGAGGGGACAGCGACAACGCCGTGTACAACGCCGTCGGCACGCGCGCCGAACTGCTGGAGCGGTACACGAAACGGATCCGCGCGCTGCAGCCGAAGCTGATCCTGACGCTCGACACGAGCCGGGACGCGGCGCGCTACGCCGACCACGTGATCGCCGACGTCATCCGCAACGCCGCCGAGTTTGCCGCAAACGCCGAGCGCTATCCGGGCACGGAAGCCTTTGCCGTGAGCAAGATCTATTCGCTTTCCGACAGCGGATCGACGGTCATTTCGACGGAAACGCCGCTGTATGCATACGAGGGCGTCACCGCCGCCGAATTGGCGGATACGCTGTCTCATCTGTATCGCGAGGAACGCGTGTTCCGGCTCGATATGCCGGACACGGTCCGCTTTGCGCTGATCGGCACGACCGTCGGCGAGGACGAGGCGTGCAACGATCTGCTGGAGCATCTTTCGACCGACCGTTTTGCGGGGTACCGCGTGCCGACGCCGACGCCGGTTCCGACGCCGGAGCCGACCGAGATTCCGACGCCGACCGCCACGCCGCAGCCGACCGATCTGCCCGTCAGCGAACAGACGGAACCGGCGGAAACTGCGGCGGCGGCAACGCAAACGCCCGCGCCGACCGAACCGCCCGCGAAGCGCAAGGGACTGTTCTCCTGCGGCGGCAAAGAGGAAACGCCCGCGCCGACCGCCGAACCGGTTGCCGAGTCGACGCCGGAACCGACCGCGCTCCCGACGCCCGAGCCGACGGCGGAACCGACCGAAATCCCGACGCCCGAACCGACGGCGGAACCGACGCCCGATCCGAACGACGCGTATTTCCTTTCGGAGGACGGCGAGGAGTACGAGCTCGATTTTTCGGCCGGACACTGGCGGTACAAAAGCCGCGTGCTTTCGATCGACATCACCCGCACGGAGACGACGATTTCGAAGAACCGTCCGCTGGTTTACTACGTCGCGCATATCCGCATGCGTGAGTATTCGAGCTATCGCTCCGGCGTACACACCGCCTATCAGCAGCCGTGGCGCTATGTGCGGCAGGAAAAGGCCGTCTTTGCGATCACCGGCGACAACCTTGACGTTGCGGAAAAGAATCTGAAGGGGCTGCTGCTGCGCAAGGGCGTGTTCTATTCGAACGAAGCCGGCGCGGACACGCTGCTCATCGGCGAGGATATGACGCTGCGCGTGCTGCACCGCAAGGCGTTCACCACGCGTCAGGTGATCGACAGCGGCGTGCGCGACACCTACAGTTTCGGACCGATCCTGGTGGAGAACGGCGAGATCAACGAAGCGGTCGGCAAGCATCATGTAGCGCACGCGAACCCGCGCTGCGGCATCGGCATGGTCGAGCCGGGGTACTGGATCGCAATCGTAACCGACGGGCGGCAGCCGCATTATTCGTACAGCATTTCGCTCGAATACTTTGCCGAACTGTTCCATTCGCTCGGCTGCACCGTTGCGTACAATCTGGACGGCGGTTCCTCCGCGGCGATGTGCTTTATGGGCGAGGAGCTCAACAAGCACCTTGCGCCCGGCACCGACGATACACAGCGTCCGTGGATCGACGCGCTGATGATCGGCTACAGCGAGCTGCTTCCGTCCGTCAACACGCCGACCAAGCACGACGGATTCCATCATTGAGCATAAACAAGGTTTTGAGGGTTTCACCCTCTTTTTTTTGCGTTTTACCTTGCGAACGGAAGCGTTCTGTGATACGCTTGCTGTAAAGAAAAGAGGAGTGAAATCGCATGGTTGATTATACGGAACTTGTGCAGCAGGCCGAAGCGCTCGTCGCGGGCGTGCCGCACCGGACGGCGAACCTGTCCAATCTGTCCGCCCTGATATTCGACGCGCTGCCCGATCTCAACTGGGCGGGATTCTATCTGCTCGAAGGCGAAACGCTGGTGCTCGGTCCGTTTCAGGGCAAGCCCGCCTGCATCGAAATTCCGGTTTCGCGCGGCGTGTGCGGCGCGGCGGTGCGCGAGAACCGCGCGCAGCTCGTTGCGGATGTGCATACGTTCTGCGGGCATATCGCCTGCGACAGCGCTTCGAATTCCGAGCTGGTGATCCCGATGCACTGCGGCGAGCGCGTCGTCGGCGTGCTGGATCTCGACAGCCCCTCCCTCGCCCGCTTTACCGAAGCGGACCGGATCGGACTCGAACGGCTTGTGCGCGCCGTAGAACCGCATCTGTTCGGCTGAAGGCATGGAATCGAAGCCCAAAACCAAACCGCGCTTCATGAGCGAGCTCGCCTATGTGCTTGCGCTCCCGCCGCTTGCGCTCGGCGTCGCGCTGATGGAAAAGGCGGACTTCGGCGTGTCGATGATCGTCGCTCCGGCGTATCTTCTGCACCTGAAGCTCGTGACGCTGCATCCGTTTTTTACCTTCGGCGTGCTCGAATATCTGGTGCAGGGCGTGCTGCTGATCGCGCTGTGCATCGTGCTGCGGCGGTTTCGCCCCGCCTATCTGTTCTCGTTCGTGACCGCCGTGATCTACGGCTATCTGCTGGACGCCTGCGTGTGGCTGTGCGCGCCGCTGCCGATCGATGCGTTTGTCCTGCGGCTGATCTGGTATGCGATCGGAACGCTGCTCTGCGCGATCGGCGTATCGCTGATGTTTCACACCTACCTTGCGCCGGAGGTGCACGAGCTGTTTGTAAAGGAGATCTCGGCGCGGTTCCGGCTGCGCATCACGCGCGTCAAGACCGTGTACGACATCTCGTGCGCGCTGATCGGCGTGCTGCTGTCCTTCCTGTTTTTCGGGCTCTGGCACTTCGAAGGCGTCAAGCTCGGCACGATCGTCACCGCTCTGATCAACGGGTTTCTGATCGGACAATGCTCGAAGATTCTGGACCGCAGCTTTACATTTTACGACCGTTTCCCGCTGCGTGCGTGGTTTGAAACGACCGTACCGATATCGACAGACCAACCAAAGGAGACAGAACCATGAACAAACTGCTGATCTATTACAGTCTTTCCGGCAACGGCGATCTCGTCGCCGAACATCTGCGGAAAGAGGGCTTTTGCGTACGCAAGGTCGAACCGAAGAAGGCGATGCCGAAGAAATTCTTCTGGCAGATCATGGCGGGCGGTTTCGCTGCGGGCATCGGCAAAAAGGAGCCGCTGAAGGCGTACGATCCCGACGTCCGCGATTTCGACGAAATCGTGATCGGCTCGCCGGTCTGGAACGGACGCCTGTCCTGTCCGATCAACACCGTGCTGGACAAAACCGATCTCAAGGGCAAGAAGCTGACTTTTGTGCTGTATTCGGGCAGCGGCGACGCGCCGAAAGCGGTACAGAAGATCCAAAGCCTGTATCCCGACGCAGGGATCGTTCATCTGAAGGAGCCGAAGAAATATCCGGACGAGCTCAAAAAGCTGTAAAGAAAACATCCCAACAGGATCACCCGTTGGGATGTTTTTTGCCTGATTCAGTTGACCGTGCCTTCCTCGACAAAGAACCGCACGATGCCGTTGCAGAGCCCCTGCGCCATCCTCTGCTGGAATGCGTCGTCGGACAGCAGCGCGTCGTCGTCCGGATTGCTCAGATGTCCCATCTCGATATTGATGATCGGACGCTTGCACCAGTTGAAGCCGGTCTGATCGCCGCGCTCGGTGATGCCGGTCTTGTAGCGCATCGAAAGACCGGTCTCCCTGAGGTATTCCTCGAGCACGATCTCGGCGGCGCGCCGGTTGAATGTGTAGAAATCGGTACGGTTTTCGGTCGGGATCAGCATGAACGCGCCTTTGACCTTTTTGTCGCCGGATTTGTTGCAGTGCAGGCGAATGCCGAGATCGACGTTGTTGTCGTTGAAGAACTGCGCGCGCTCGATGTTCGAGATATCGACGTCCAGCGTGTCGTGCGTGATCACGACCGTCGCCCCCTGCTCCTCCAGAAGCGCCTTGAGATACAGCCCGACGTTGAGCACGACCTCGTATTCGTAGACGCCGCTCTTGACGCCGCGGCAGCCGCCCGCGACCTTTTGCTTCGTCTGGCTCGAACCCGGCGCGACCGGCTCGGGATGCGGGTTGTACACGCGCTGATGTCCCGGATCGATGCCGATCACGATGCCCTCCAGCGGTTTCGGCGTGGGGCTCGGCGTCGGCGGCTCGGTCGGTTCCGGCGTGGGCGAGGGACTCGGCGTCGGCGGGACCGTTGCGATCTGCGCGGGCGTTTCCGTCGCGGTTACGACGACCGCGACCTCCGGCGCTTCGCCGATCTCCGGCGTCGGCGCAGCCGTCGGCAGCACCTCCTCCTGCGGGACGCAGGCAAGAAGAATCGCGCCGGCAAGCAGCATTGCAATACAGGTTTTCAGGATGTTCGGTTTCATACACGCAGTATAGCACGAACCGTATCGAAAGCGCAACAAAAAAAGCGCGCGATGCGAATACCGGATTCCGCCCCGGACTGCGGAAAAGATGTAAAAACATTGGAAACACCGCCGCCGTTCTGTTGACCGTGCCCCGCTTCCGTGATAGGATGAGGGCAGTAAAACAGCGAGGTTCCCGTATGAATTGCAGAAATTGCGGTGCGCCCATCGAACCCGGCGCACGGTTTTGCCGCAAGTGCGGAACGGATGTGCCGCAGACGCCGGTCGTTGCGCCGCGGACATCCGTCTTTCAGAAGGCGGTCGCGGCTGTGAAAAAGCTGTTCGACCGACCGTTCTTCCACAACAAAAAACTGCTCCTGACGATCGGCGGCGGCACGGCGCTCGCCGTGCTGATCCTGATTCTGATTCTTTCGATCGTCTCCTGTTCCGGCAAAAAGCTGCGTACGCCGGAGGACGTCGCAGACGCGGTGCTTTCGGCGCTCGAAACGGGCGACGGCGCGGCGCTCGCAAAGATGGCGGCGCTGTCCGAACCGGTATGCGGCGCGCACCCCGAGATCTTCGGCGAAGGCGATACGCCGCACAAGGTCATGACCGGCTATTACAAAACCCTTGCCGAAACGCATTATGCGGCATGGAAGGAAGCATACGGCAAGCGCTTCGACCTCACGGCGCAGCTCGAAACCGACACCTACACGGGCATGGACCTGTTTGAGATCAACCGCGCGCTGGACATCGACGCGCAGCAGTACAAGGTGCTGACCGGTCCGCTCCTGATCGACGGCAAAACGGTCGGTTCGATCTCGATGACCGTCGTGGAATGGGACGGCGAATGGCAGCTGCTGGTGCTCTACGTCGACTGAACAAATCTTCGGAGGATGCTATGGAATTCGATTTTACGACCGTGCTGGACCGCCGCGGAAAGGACGCGCTGGCGGTCGATGTGATCCCCTATCGCGACGTGACCGTGAAGGACGGTCTTCGTCCGATCCCGATGTGGGTTGCGGACATGAGCTTCAAGACCGCGCCGTCGATCGTCGACGCGGTGCAAAAGCGGCTCGACCATCCGAACTTCGGGTATTTTCTGCTGCCGGATGCGTATTTTCAGGCGATCATCGACTGGCAGACGGCGCGCCACGGCGTGCAGGGACTTTTGAAGGAGCACATCGGCTATGAAAACGGCGTGCTCGGCGGCGTCGGCTCGGCGCTGCGCGCGCTGACGAACGAAGGCGATCCGATTCTCGTGCACGAACCGACGTACATCGGCTTCCTGCACCTGTTGCACGATCTCAAACGCACCGTGATCACGAGTCCTTTGACGCGCGACGAAAAGGGCGTCTGGCGCATGGACTACGCGGATATGGAAGCGAAGATCAGGGAGCACGGCATCAAGGTCGCGATCTTCTGCTCGCCGCACAACCCCTGCGGACGCGTCTGGGAGCGCGGAGAGATCGAACGGGCGATGGAGGTCTATGCGCGCGCGGGCTGCACGGTCATCTCGGACGAGATCTGGGCGGACCTGACCTTTGAGGGGCACCGGCACATCCCGACGCAGAGCGTAAACGAGGATGCGAAAAACCGCACGATCGCGTTCTACGCCCCGTCCAAGACGTTCAGCCTCGCGGGGCTGATCGGCTCGTACCACATCATCTACAACGACGAGCTCAGAAAGGCGGTCGAGGAGACCGGCCACGCGACGTACTACAATTCCTGCAACGTGCTGTCGCTGCACGCGCTGCTCGGCGCGTACAGTCCCGAAGGCGCGCGCTGGGTGGACGAGCTCAGAACCGTGCTGTACGGCAATCTCAGATACGTCAAGGACTTCATGGAGACGAACTTCGAGGGCGTCTCGATGTTTCTGCCCGAGGGCACCTACATGCTGTTTTTGAACTGCCGCGGCTGGTGCGACGCGCATGGCGTGCCGATGGACGAGCTTCTGAAACGCGGCGTCGAAGCGGGCGTGATCTGGCAGAACGGCGCGGATTTCGGCAACGCCGACTGCATCCGTCTGAACGTCGCCCTGCCCTTCTCGCTCGTCGAGGAAGCGATGCAAAGGCTCAAAGAGCGCGTGTTTATCTGAATCCGGATACAAAAGGACCGCCGTTATCCACGGCGGTCCTTGTTTGTCTGCGTTATTTGCCGATCGAATTTGCGACCAGCGCATTGTAGGCGTCTTCGGAAAGGTCGCAGTGATAGAACAGCTTGAAGTAGTTCGCCACCTCGGTGTAGAGATCATATTCCGCGGCGTCCGGATACAGCAGCTTTGCCATCCACAGCATGCCCAAAAGCCGCTGCACCGACGGCGGGAAGCCCATCCAGTTGTACGGTCCCATCGGTACTTCGTAGTACGCGCCGTTCTGAATCGCGGTGATGCTCTTCCATGTGTCGTCCGCGCCGACCGTTGCGTAGATGCTTTCCGGCGCGAACAGGATCACATCCGGATTCCACAGAAGAATCTGTTCCATGTCGACCTCGTTGCCGGTGCCCTTGCTCGACGGGCTCTCGACGACCGCAAGGTTGTTCGACAGAAGATCGATGATCTCGGCGTGATAGCTGTCCTTCGCAATGACGTTGAGCCCGTTTTCGCCGGTGATGTACAGAAGATTCGCCTTCTCGACCGATCCCGCGATCTTCAGCGTATCCGCATACACGCGGTCGCAGTACGCCGCAAGGACCTCCGCCTCCTCCGGCATGTGCAAAAGCTCGCCGAGCTTGCGGTAGGCGTCGCCCATCGCGGCGATCGTCGCGGTGATGTGGACGAACGGAATGCCGGTCTGCTCGGTCAGTCCGTCGAGGTCCTCCACGATCGTGCCCTTCGGTTCGCCGACGTCGATGACCACCTGCGCGCCGGAGTTCAGAAGCGTTTCGAGGTTCAGCTCGCCCTTGCCGCCGTAGAGCTGACCGAGCTCCGGCAGCTGATAGTATTCGGTGGCAAGGAACTGCTCGGCGCTCTTGTCCCACTTGGACGCGATTCCGACAAGCCGATCGGGACACAGCGCAAACAGAACGATCTGCGCCAGAGGTCCGGAGACCGCGACGCGCTCGATGTTCGTCGGCAGTTCGACTTCCCGTCCGACGGAATCGGTGAACAGGAATGTTTCGGGAAGCGGTTCTTCGGTCGGTTCCGGCTCTGCGGTCGGTTCCGGAGCCGGTTCTTCGGTCGGTGCGGGCTCGGCGGTCGGCTGTTCGACGACCGGCGCGGCGGTATCCGCGGGCTTTTCCGGTTCGGGCTTGGCGCAGGCTGTGACAGTCAACAGCATCAGCGCTGCCAGCAGCAAAGCAATGATCTTTTTCATTTGGGTTCCTCTTGATGTATTTCCGGCAGGATCACCGGTCCGCTGTCCGTATCGAGCAGCCGGATGTCCGTGCCGTATAGCGTTCTCAAAAGCTCCGGCGTCAGCTGTTCCTTCGCCGCGCCGTTTGCCGCGACGCCGCCGTTGTGCAGCGCCAGGATCTCATCCGCGTACCAGAGCGCATGCTGCGGGTTGTGCGTGCTCAAAAGCACCGTATAGCCCTCGCGCGTCAGCTCCCGCACGGTCGACAGCACCGATAGCTGATTGCCGTAGTCGAGCGAGGACGTGGGCTCGTCCATCAGCAGCGTCTTTGCCTGCTGCGCGAGCGCGCGGGCGATGTACACAAGCTGCTGTTCGCCGCCGGAGATGCGCGAAAAATCCTTATCCGCAAGCGCCTCGATGCCGAGCCGCGCCATCGCCTCCTCGGCGATCGCCTGCTCCTTCGCCTTCGGCGCAGACAGCGGCGAGATGCGGTGCGTCGTTCCCATCAGCACCATGTCGCGCACCGAGAAGCGAAACGCGGGCGCGTGCGTCTGCGGGATGTAGGCGATGCGATGCGCGAGCGCGCGGGCGCCGAGCGCTTTGGTCTCGGCGCCGTCGATCTCGATCGTGCCCGCATAGCGCTTCTGTTCGCCGAGGATGCAGCGGAACAAGGTCGTTTTGCCGACGCCGTTCGGTCCGAGAATCGCAAGCAGCGTTCCTTCGCCGAGCGTAAAGCTGACGTCGTTCAGCACCGGCGTTTTGTCGTATGCAAAGGTGAGATGCGAAACGGAAAGGCTCATATTGTCTTCTCCTTTCGCGTGATCAGATAGAGGAAGAACGGCGCGCCGATGACCGCGGTCAGGATACCGATCGGGATCTCGACCGCAAGCAGGTTTCTCGAAACGTCGTCCACCAGCAGCAGAAACGTCGCGCCGGTCAGCATACTGCACGGCAGCAGCCCGCGGTGATCGCTGCCGATCAGCTTCCGGCAGAGATGCGGAATCACCAGCCCCACCCAGCCGATCATGCCCGAGAACGAGACGGACGCCGCGGTCACAAGCGTCGCGCAGACGATCAGCACGGTGCGCACAAGCTCCGTATGCACGCCGAGCGCCTTGGCCTCGCTTTCGCCGAGGCTCAGAAGATTCAGCTGCCAGCGCAGCAGAAGCAGCGGCACGAGACCGATCGCCATCGGCAGCGCCGCAAGCGGCAGGTCCTTGAGCTTGGTGCCGGACAGCGAGCCCATCAGCCAGTAGGTGATCTGCGGCAGCTGATTCGACGGATCGGCGACAAGCTTGAGGTAGGACGTGCCCGCATTGAACAGCGAACCGACCATGATGCCGCCGAGAATCAGGTTGACGACCTTCATCCCCGGCGCGCGCTGCGCAACGAGGAAGACGAGCAGGATGGTCAGGATCGAACCGCAGAACGCCGCGGCGGTGATCAGCCGCGCGGACGCGCCGAGGAGAATTGCGAGCGCCGCGCCGAACGCCGCTCCGCTGGACGCGCCGAGGATGTCCGGCGACGCCATCGGGTTCTGAAACACGCCCTGGAACGCCGCGCCCGCCGCCGAGAGCGAACAGCCGACCAGACATGCCATCACGATGCGCGGCAGGCGGATGTTGATGACGACCGTTTCCATTTCGGCGGTCCACGTCACCGCCATCGGCAGCACGCGATCGAGTCCGGTCAGCGTCAAAAACCGGTGGAACAGAATGCGGACGACCTCGAGCGCCGGAACGCCGTAGCGGCCGATCGAAAACGAAAACAAAAACACGAGCACCAGCACCGCGCCCGAAAGCAGCAGCACCGTCACCCGCCGTTTTGTTCCCGTATTCCCCGTCTTTCGCATCGTCTGTCTCCTCAATTTCTGTGAAAAGTATACCACACGGTCGGCATTTCGGCAAGTTATCCGAATAATTTGCGGTATTGCCGTACAACTTCCGGTATTTGCGAAAAAAACCGGCTCCCGTGCGGGAGCCGGAGATTCTGATACGACCGGTTGAAGGGCGGTTTTGCCGACGGACCGGTTATTCGATTTCGACGCCGCCCGATGCGGTATCGATGTCGATGCGGATTGCGCCGTTGCCGATCTTGTAGTCCTTGCCCTCGGCGGTCATCGGGATCTTGCAGTCGAACGAGCCGGAGAGCTTGGACAGGCGAACCGTCGCGCCGGCTTCCGCGTCGAACAGCTTCAGACGAATTTTTCCGGACGCCGCATCGATGTCGACCGTCTTGACCGCGTCGAGTCCGAGCGCTGCGCCGCCGGATGCGGTGTCGATCTTGACCGTTTCGGCGTTGATGCGATCGACCGTCAGCCCGCCGGACGCGGTGTTGACGTCGAAGGTTCTCGTCACGTTCGCCGTGCCGACGACGATGCCGCCGGAAGCGGAATCGATGTTTGCGTTCCCGGCGTTCAGCGTGTCGATCCGTACGCCGCCGGACGCGGTGTTGAGATCGAGCGTTTTGACGGTCAGCGTATCCGCGCGAACCCTGCCGGAGGCGATGTCGATCTTGAGATCGATGTTTTCCGGCAGTTCAAGCGTCAGGTCCTTGTCCTTGGTCGGGATGATGTGGGAAAAGCCGGATTCGCAGTACTTGATGCGCAGCGTCGTGCCGTCGAGCCACCAGTGCAGACGTTCGCTGATCGACAGCGTTTCGCCGCCGCTTTCCGAGACGGAGAGCGTGCCCGTGCCGTGCTTGAGGGTTACGTCGCCCGCCGCCCAGTCAAGCTCGACCGCCTGAACCTTGTCGGCCTCATAGGTGAACGCGCCGGCGGTATAGCGGTCGGCGTTTGCGTACTTGTTGATGGTCCGGATCGCGATGCAGCCGAACGAGCCGCACAGCAGCGTACAGACCAAAAGAATCGAAATCAGTTTCTTCATATCCGTTCTCCTTCCGTTACAGTTCCTGTTTGTCGGGCAGCGCGCGTTCGAGTTCGTCCACGTCCGCGTCGGTCGTCGACCAGCTCGATGTGAACCGCACGATCCACCGGCCGTCCGCCGTGCGCCCCCAGAGATCGAAACCGACATGCCGTTTCAGCGCATCGACCTCGGCGTCGTTCAACAGCACAAACTGCTGATTTGTGGGCGAATTCCACGCAAACGGATAGCCCTTTGCCTCTAAAATGCCGCGGATGCGGCGCGCGTGGCGGATCGCCTCTCTGCCGATCGCTTCGTAGAGCCCGTCGGTAAACATGGCGTCGTACTGCACGCCGAGCACGCGTCCCTTTGCGAGCAGTCCGCCGTGGCGCTTGACCTGCGACAGCAGCGCTTTCGGCGTCTCCCTGCCGAACACGACTGCTTCGCCGCACAGCAGGCCGAGCTTGGTCCCGCCTATGGAAAACGCGTCGCACAGCGCGGCGAGATCGGCAAGCGTCAGATCGTTTTCGGGACAGCCGAGCGCATAGCCGAGACGCGCGCCGTCCACGTAAAGCTTCATCTCGTACCGGTCGCACAGCGCGCGGATGCGGCTGAGCTGCGCCTTGGTGTAGAGCGTGCCGTACTCGGTCGGATGCGTGAGATAGACAAGCCCCGGACGCACCATATGCTCGTGCGTGGCGTCGGCATAGAAATCGCAAAGATACGCTTCGAGCGCGTCGACGTCCAGCACGCCGTCGTGTTCCGGCAGCGCGATCACCTTATGACCGGTGAACTCGATCGCGCCGGCTTCGTGCACGTTGATATGCCCCGTCTTCGGCGAGAGCACGCCTTCGTACGGCGCAAGCAGCAGATCGATCGCGATCATGTTGGTCTGCGTGCCGCCGACGAGGAACGTGACCGACGAAACCGGTGCGCCGATCGCCGCTTTGATCTTTTTTGCGGCGCGTTCGGTGTACGGATCGCTGCCGTAGCCGCTCATCTGCTCCATGTTCGTGCGGATCAGCGCCTCCAGAATCTTCGGATGCGCGCCTTCCGTGTAGTCGCATTCAAACGTCCGCATCGGTCTCTTCCTTTCCCTCTTCCAAAAGGTTCGTCAGTACCCGGTCCAGTTCCGGCAGCACGGTCTTCAGCGCAACCATCCTGCCGTCCTTCAGAAAGCAGTGCTTGGAGCCGGCGACGGTGCAGAGCGTTCCCTGCGTGCGGTTGCGGATCGTATAGGCGAGCTCGAGGATCTTGCCGTTGTAGCGCTCGACGCGCACCGCGACCTCGAATTCCTCCGCAAACCGGACCGGCTTCTTATAGGTTACGGAGACGCCGATCACCGGCACGACGACGCCCTGCGCTTCGATCGTTTCGTAGCCGAAGCCCGTCGCCGCCATGAACGCGACGCGCGCTTCCTCCATCCACTTCACATAGTTTGCGTGGTGGATGATGCCCATCTGATCGGTTTCGTGATACTGCGCCGTTCTGCGATACGGTTCCATAGCTGCCTCCGCTGCGTCTTTCCCTTGTTGTATCATGTTCTCCGTAAAAAAGCAAGGAAAATCGGTTGACAAACGCGAAGAACGTGATATACTGTATGTAGTTGAACGGTTGCTCAACTAATGCGAATCGGAGGTCCGATATGGCACGTCTGCCGGTATGTGAATGCGAATCCGTCCATCAGGACATTGTGGATGCGGTGAAGCCGCAGCTTCTGGGCGATGCGGAGGCGATCGACCTTGCCTCGGTGTTCAAGCTGTTCGGCGACGGAACGCGCGTGCGCATCTTGCAGGCGCTTCGCGTGCACGAGCTGTGCGTGTGCGATCTGGCGTGTCTTTTGGGGCTCACCAAGTCCGCGATCTCGCATCAGCTGAAGGCGCTGCGCCTTTCGAACCTTGTCAAATTCCGCCGCGAGGCGCAGAACGTGTTCTATTCGCTTGCCGACGAACACGTGGAAGCGATCCTCGACATCGGTCTGGAACACTTGCGCGAATGATCGCGCATCTTTTTTGCGCCGTGCAGTTGAATGATTGAGCAACTATTGTATTGAACGGAGGCTTTTCCCATGAGCGAACACGAACATGAGCATGAGCACGAACATGCGCATGAGCATGAACATTGCTGCGAACATGCGCATGAACATGAGCACGGACATCACCATGACGCCTGCGGCTGCGGACACGAGCACGGACATCACCATGACGCCTGCGGCTGCGGGCATGAGCACGGCGGCAAGGAGGAAGGCGAACACCGGACGATGCTGGTGCGGCTGATCGTCGGCGGCGTGCTGTTTGTCGGGGGACTGACCGCGCATCTTCTCAAGGCGCCGCTGTGGGTGCAGCTGCCTCTGTTCATCCTGTGCTATCTGATTCTCGCCTACGACGTGATCCTGAACGCCGTTCGCGGACTGATCCACGGACAGTTCTTCGGCGAAGCGCTGCTGATGACGATTTCGTCGGTCGGCGCATTCGTGCTCGGCGAGTATCCGGAGGGCGCGGCGGTCATGCTGTTCTATCAGCTCGGCGAGTTTCTGACCGATCTCGCGCTCGACCGCTCGCAGGATTCGATCCGCGCGATCCTCGACATCCGTCCCGACACGGCGAACGTTCTGCGTGACGGCGCGATCGAAACCGTCTCCCCCGCGTCCGTCGAAATCGGCGAAACGATCGTGGTCCGCCCGGGCGAACGCATCCCGCTCGACGGCATCATCCTCTCCGGTTCCTCGGCGCTCGACACCCGCGCGCTGACAGGCGAATCGGTGCCGCGCTCCGCGCACGAGGGCGACACGGTGCTTTCGGGCTGCATTGCGCTGGACGGGATGCTGGAGGTTCGCACCGAAAAGACGTTCGGCGAATCGACCGCGTCCAAGATCATCCGGCTTGTCGAGGAGGCGACCGACCGCAAGACGCCCGCCGAACGCTTCATCACGAAGTTTGCGCGCTGGTACACGCCCGCGGTCGTCGGCGCAGCCGTGCTGCTTGCGATCCTTCCGCCGCTGTTCCTGCACGGCGGCTGGGCGGAATGGATCCACCGCGCACTGGTGTTTCTCGTCATCTCCTGCCCCTGCGCGCTTGTGATCTCCATTCCGCTTGCGGTGTTCTGCGGACTCGGCGCGGCTTCGCGCGAGGGCGTTCTCATCAAGGGCGGAAACTTCCTCGAATCACTCAACCGCGTGCATACGGTGGTATACGATAAGACCGGCACGCTGACGGAAGGCAGCTTTGCGGTGCGCGAAGTGCTGCCCGCCGAGGGCTTTACGAAAGAACAGGTGCTGGAGCTTGCGGCGATCGCGGAGCAGTTCAGCTCGCACCCGATCGCAACCTCGATCAAGGCGGCGTACGGCAGGGAGATCGGATCCGGCGAGGCGTCCGATATCCGCGCGATCGGCGGCGAAGGCGTCAGCGTCGTCCACGGCGGCAGGACCCTCGCGGTCGGAAACCGGAAGCTGATGCAGCGGCTGCATCTTGCGCCTGAGGCGCCCGACGCCGTCGGCACGCTCGCGTACGTTGCGGTCGACGGCGCGTATGCCGGCTGTATCGTGATCAGCGACGCAATCAAGGCGGACAGCGCCGAAGCGATCCGCGGCATCCGGGCGCTCGATGTGAAGCGGCAGATCATGCTGACCGGCGACGCCGCGGCGGTCGGCAATGCGGTCGCGGGAGAGCTCGGGCTCGACGGCGTACAGTCGGAGCTGTTGCCCGATCAGAAGCTTGCGGCGGTCGAAGCGCTCTATACCGGTCTGCCGGACGGCGGCACGCTGCTGTTTGTCGGCGACGGCATCAACGACGCGCCGGTGCTGGCGCGCGCGGACGTCGGCGTGGCGATGGGCGGACTCGGTTCGGACGCGGCGATTGAAGCGGCGGACGCGGTGATCACCTCGGATGCGCCGTCCAAGCTGTGCGACGCCGTTCGCATCGCAAAGCGCACGCACCGGATCACGATTGAAAACATCGTATTCGCGCTCGGCGTCAAGGCGATCTTCCTGCTGCTCGGCGCGCTCGGCATCGCGAACATGTGGGTTGCGGTATTCGGCGACGTCGGCGTGATGCTGCTTGCCGTTCTGAACGCGCTGCGCGTGTTCCGCTATACGCGGAAAAGCGCCTGATTTCGGGCAAATACCGCTTGACTTTTCCTCGCAAAACCGCTATCATGGTTGCCTGCGAGGTGAACGAACATGAAACAGAAACAGAGCATCATCGGTTATTACAAGAAATACGGCTGGCGTATGGCGGGCCGCGATCTTCTGCACGACATCATCGGCAGCATCCTGTATGCCGCGGGCATCTATACCTTTGCCGCAACGGCGAACTTCGCCCCGGGCGGCATCACGGGTATTGCGATGATCATCAACCACTATGTGCCGTTTCTGCGGATCGGTCTTCTGTCGCTGATCATCAACGTGCCGGTCGCGATCATCTGCTACCGGCTCCTCGGACGCGTATTCTTCTTTAAATCCGTCAAGAGCATGCTGATCTCGGCGCTGTTTCTGGACCTCGTTTTCCCGCTGTTTCCGCAGTATGACGGCGCAAACAACCCGCTGCTTGCCGCGCTGTTCGCAGGCGCGCTGTCCGGCGCCGGACTTGCGCTGATCTACATGCCCGGCTCCTCGACCGGCGGCACGGACTTTATCATCATGTCCATCCGCAAGAAGAAGCCGCACCTTTCGATCGGGACGATCTCGATGATCGTCGACGGCACGGTTATCCTACTCGGCGGCGTTGTGTTCGGCAACATCAACGCGGTGCTCTACGGCGTTCTGATGACGATCGTTTCGACCACCGTGATCGACAAGGTCATGTACGGCACGGGCACGCGGCGAATGCTGCTTGTCATCAGCGACAAGGCGGAGGAAATCGCCAAGGCGATCATGGAGGAAACCGAGCGCGGCGCGACGCTTGCCGACGTGCGCGGCGCGTACACCGGACAGCAGCATCAGATGATGATGTGCGTCTGCTCGAAGGTTGAGGTCTTTACCTCGCGGCGCATCATCAACCGCATCGATCCCGGCGCAATCGTGATGCTCACCACCGTCGACGAAGCGTACGGCGAGGGCTTTATGGAAGCGGATACAGATTAAAACAATTGGAATTACGCCGCGCTTGACAGCGCGGCGTTGTTTTGATAAGATAATAAAAAACACAGGAGGCAAACGAGCGAATGCGCAACTGATCCGTCTTTTTCAGGAAACGATAGCCCGATACGATCGGGCGGATTGACGTTGCCGAAAAGCGGATCGCCCTCCTTTTTTCATACCGTATCATACGGTTTTCAGGTCGTTCCCCGCTTTTCGGCGGAGGAGCGATTTTTTCATACCGGAGGCTGACATGAACATCCGAACCGAACGATTGAACATTTGTGAGTTTACCCCCGATATGGCGGAAGCGGTGCATCTGAACTCGCTGGACGAGGACAACCGCCGCTTCGTGCCCGACGAGGTCTTTGAAACGGTCGAGAACGCCGCGGAAACGGTCGATTTTCTGATGTCGCAGTACGGCGGCACGGAGGGACCGCTGGTCTACCCCGTGCTTTTGAAGGACGGCACGAACATCGGCTACGTGCAGGCGGTGCCGCTGGACGGCGGCGTGTGGGAGCTGGGCTATCACATCGCAAAGGCGTACACCAAAAAGGGGTACGCAAGCGAAGCGGTGCGCGCATTTCTTCCGGTCGTCATGGAACGGCTGCACCTTGATACCATGCTCGGCGTATGTCTTGCGGACAATTTCGCGTCGCGCAGAGTCATGGAAAAGTGCGGCTTTGTCAAGTGTTTCGAAGGCGTGGGACCGTATCAGGGGGCGGAGCGGCCGATCTGCCGCTATACCTTTACGCGAACATAAAGAAACAGGTGATTGTTACGATACAGGTCAGAAACTGTACCATTGTAATCGACCGTGATCAGAAAACGGTCGTCGAAAACTTCTCCTTTACGGTCCCGCGCGGCAAAAAGGCGGCGCTGATCGGCGAGGAGGGCAACGGCAAATCGACGCTTTTGAAGTGGCTGTATGATCCCGCGCTCGTCGAGGGCTATGCCGCCGTATCCGGCGACGCCTACATCGACGGCACCGTCGGGTATCTGCCGCAGGAGATTTCCCAAGAGGACCGGCGGCTGTCCGTTGCGGCATATCTTGCGGCGCACTGCGGCGAGCACATCGAGCCGAAGGCGCTGTCCCGCGCGATGAAGGACGTGAATCTCCCCTACGATCTCGCGTTCTCTGATCAGACGATGGCGACGCTGTCCGGCGGCGAGCGTGTGAAGCTTGCGCTGTGCACGCTGCTTCTGAACGACTGCGACGTGCTGCTTCTGGACGAGCCGAGCAACGACCTCGATCTCAATACGCTTCTGTGGCTCGAATCGTTTTTGCAGTCGGTGAGAAAGACCGTGCTGTTCATCTCGCACGACGAGGTGCTGCTTTCGCGCACGGCGCAGATGGTGCTGCACCTCGAATTGGTGCGCCGCAAGAAGATCCCGCGCGCGGTCGCGGCGAACATCCCCTACGATACCTACATGCAGCGGCGCGAGGCGGCGTTCGAGCATCAGGCGCAGGTCGCGCAGTTCGAGCAGAAGGCGTTCCGCGAAAAGAAGGAACGGTATCTGTCGATCTACAACGCGGTCAATCATGCGCAGGCAACGACCAAGTCAAGCGCTCCGGAGGAGGGACGGCTGCTCAAAAAGAAGATGCACACCGTGCTCTCGATCGGCAAGCGGCTTGAAAAGGAGCAGGAAGCCCTCACCGAGGCGCCGGAAGCCGAATGGGCGATCCTGCCGAAATGGCTCGGCGGCGAAGTCAAAAACGGCAAAACGGTCCTGAACTACGGTCCCGCCCCGCTGTACGTCGGCGACCGGCTGCTTGCGAAGGATGTGCAGCTGCGCATCACCGGACCGGAGCGCGTCTGCATCGTCGGCGACAACGGCTGCGGCAAGTCGACGCTGCTGAAAATCCTCAAGGACGAGATCGCCGCGCGCGGCTTCCGTACGTTCTACATGCCGCAGGTCTATGCGGACGTGCTGCCGCTCGATTCGCTTCCGGCGGAATACCTCGCGCCCGACGGCGACAAGGAATCGGTGACCGAGGCGCGGATCTTTCTCGGCAGCATGAAGTACACGACCGATGAGATGTCGCACCCGATCCGCGCGCTGTCCGGCGGTCAGCAGGCAAAGCTTCTGCTGCTGAAAGCGATTCTCGATCGCGCGGACGTGCTGGTGCTCGACGAACCGACGCGAAACCTCTCCCCGCTGTCCGCGCCCGCGGTGCGCACGCTGCTGCGCGGTTTTTCGGGCGCGATCCTGACGGTGACGCACGACCGCAAGCTGATCGGGGAGGCGGCGACGCGCGTACTGCAGCTGACGCCCGAAGGGCTGAAGCCGTTTTCCCTGTAACTACCCGAGCAGAACATCCATCAGCATCATCAGCAGAAACCCGCCCGCGACGCACAGCATTCCCCTGTGCCGCGGGCGTTCCTGCAGCGCCTGCGGCATCAGTTCGAACCCGACGACGTACGCCATCGCGCCGGCGGCGAAGCTCAGAAGCCACGGCAGCGCGGGCACGGCGAACCGCGCAAGCAGGATCGTCAGCGCGCCGGCGACCGGCTCGGACACGCCCGAGAGCACGCCGCAGAAAAACGCGCGTCCGCGTCCCATGCCCTGCGCGCCGAGCGGCATGGAGATGATCGCGCCTTCGGGCAGATTCTGCAGCGCGATGCCGAGCGACAGCGCGAACGCGCTCAATGCGGTCACGGTCGTGCTGCCGGAGAGCAGCCCCGCGTACGCCGCGCCGACCGCCATCCCCTCCGGCACGTTGTGCAGACAGACCGAAAGCACGAGCATCCGGGTGGAGTGCCCGACGCCGCCGGTGTGTCCGAGGCGCAGGGAGACGCGATCCCACAGTCCCAGCAGCGCCACGCCCGCAAAGAACCCGCCGATCACCGGTACATACGCCGGCACACCTCGGGTTTCCGCTTCCGCAAAGGCGGGCAGCAGCAGGCTGAAGATGCTCGCCGCGACCATCACGCCCGCCGCAACGGCGTTCAGGAATGCGGAAAGGCGCGCCTGCGTTCCGGCGCGTACGCAAAAGACGCCCGCGGCGCCGAGCGCGGTCCCGAAAAACGGCAGCAGCAGTCCTTTTATCGCCTCTCCGATCATGGGTTTTCCTCCTTGCGTTCCCTGTATCGTATGAAAATCCGCCGCAAACGGTGACGCGGCAAAACGGGCACAAGTTTGTTGCTTGTTTGTCTTGACAAACCGGCACAAACCGCGCTATACTGAAACCGGAAATGGGCACAAGCGACCATTCGTTTCGAAAGCCAGACAACCGCCAAAATTCAAACGCAGAAAGGAATATGATCATGGGCAAATTTGAAGTCAAAGAAGTCAAATCCGGTTTCAAGTTCAATCTGAAAGCCGGCAACGGCGAAATCATCGCAGTCAGCGAGATCTACACCACCGAAAAGGCCTGCCTGAACGGCATCGAGAGCGTCAGAAAGAGCTGCCTCGGCGAAATCGAGGATCAGACCGTCGAGCCCGTCGAAGTCAAAAAGCATCCGAAGTTTGAAGTCTACAAGGACAAGGCCGGCGAATTCCGCTTCCGTCTCAAAGCAAAGAACGGCGAGATCATCGTGACCGGCGAAGGCTACAAGGCGAAGGCAAGCTGCCTGAAGGGCATCGAGAGCATCAAGAAGAACGCGCCCGAATCCCCCATCGTCAAAGTCGAAGCATAACCCGAACAGCACAAAACGCCCCCGTACGGAGGGCGTTTTTTGTTTTGCAGCCGTTCAGTAGCGGCGTCTTGCGCAGCGGCAGGTCGGCGCGCTGCGGCCGTTTTTGATTGCCTGCATGATCTCGAGACACTCGCCGAAGCGCTGATAGTGCACGATCTCGCGCTCGCGCAAAAAGTACAGCGGTTCGATGATCTGGCTGTTGTTCGTCATGTTCATCAGATGCTCGTACGTCGCCCGCGCCTTCTGCTCGGCCGCCATGTCCTCACTCAGGTCCGCGATCGGATCGCCGGTGCAGGCGATGTACGCGGTCGTAAAGGGCACGCCGTTCGGATCCGCGGGGAACACGCCGTTCGAGTGCATCACATAGTAGCCGTCGAGTCCCGCGGCGGTCAGTTCTTCAAGGCTTGCGCCCTGCATGCACTGCGTGATCATCGTCGCGATCATCTCCCAGTGCGCGATCTCCTCGGTGCCGATGTCGGTCAGCGTTGCGCGGATGCGATCGTCCGGCATGGAATAGCGCTGCGTGAGATAGCGGAGTCCCGCGCCGAGTTCGGAGTCCGGTCCGCCGTACTGCGCCATCAGAAGCTTTGCCATGCGCGGATCGGGCTTGGTGATTCGAACGGGATATTCGAGTCGTTTTTCATAAATCCACATCGTTCTGCCTCCTTATATCTGCCACGGCCACGTCTGATAAACCCAGCTGCCCGTCTCGTGCGGGGCGTTGCCGAAGTTTTCGAGCGGACCGAAGGTTTCGGTGTATTCCGCACACAGACGGTTGAGCGTCGAAGCATAGCTGTTGAAGTCGTTTCGCGCATCGAGGTCCTCGGGATGCGTGTCAAGATAGAGCTGCAGCTCGACGCACGCGAAACGCGCTTCGCCGATCCGGTTCAAGAGAGCCTGTTCCGTTCGTTCCATGCTTACAGCTCCCCCCTTCTGCAGGTCGGATATTCGGAGACGAGCTCCGGAAAAAGTGTGCCGCGCGATAACGCTTCACACGGGCAGAAACCCGCGCGGTACACTTGAGTCGGGAAATAAACGGTCGCGAGCGCACAGCCGCCCGCGCCGGGCATGCCGCAGGAATTCTGCGTGCCGACGGTTCCTGCCGGGACCACGTTTTCGACCGCGGTCGGATCGACGGCAGGCGCATCGGACGCAAAGCAGCACGCGCCGCCGTTTGCATAAGGTTGTACCATCGTTGCTACCTCCTTGGTTCTTTACTCTTATCGTATTGTTTGCGCAAAAAAAGTGTGCGTCCCCGCGCGGTCCGGATACGGTTTCGTAGCAGCGTCATTTATCGCTTGCGCCGCGCGAGCGGATATGATAACATAAATATGATGCGGGTTTGCCTTTGCGTGTTCTGTACGCGCAGCCCGCTGCATCCTGTACGGGGAGGAAAATGCATGAAGACCACAAGACGCGAACGCAGATACGCGATCGAACATTTCAACGAAGTCCACCATACCACCCTCAATCCGGAAGGACCGGGCGTGGTGCGGATCCATCTTGTGCCGCCGGTTCTGCAGGACGGCGAAATCGGCGCGAGCTGCGCGATCATCAACGGGCAGGACATCATTCCGGTCAACCGTTCGTGGAGCATCCTGCTGACGGAGTTCATCGGACAGGTCAACAAGTATGCCGGAAAGCCCATCTCCGAGGAAGATCTGGAACGCATCCTGACCGACACGACCAAAGCGGTGCGCAGGATCTATCCGGTCGTCTCGAACAAGCGGCTCAGATACGACGTTTACCGGATCATGAAGACCTTCCGGCAGATCGCCCGCGGGGAAGCCGTGGACGAGGAGATCGATTACTGCACGATCGGGGAGTACGCGCCGTTTATGCGCGCGCCGCACCGCATGGATCTGCTCGTCAGCGCAATGACCAAAAAAGGCGCATGGCACTGCAACCAGAAATGCGTACACTGCTACGCCGCCAATCAGCCGCAGGCGGAAGAAAACGAGCTCGGCACCGAGGACTGGAAGCGCATCATCGACAAATGCCGTGACGCGGGCATCGCGCAGCTCACTTTTACGGGCGGCGAACCGACGCTCAGAGCCGACCTGCCGGAGCTGATCGAGTACGCCAAGTGGTTTATCACCCGTCTCAACACCAACGGCATCCTGATCACCGAATCCTTTGCAGAGACGCTCAAAAGCGCCTCGCTCGACAGCATTCAGATCACGTTCTATTCTGCGGACGAAGCCGTGCACAACACGCTTGTCGGCGCCGATCGGTACGCCGATACGCTGCAGGGAATCAAAAACGCTCTCGCGGCAGGGCTGAGCCTTTCGGTCAACACGCCGCTCTGCACGCTGAACAGGGATTATGTGAAAACGCTCGAACTGCTGCACGAACTCGGCGTGATCTACGTGACCTGCTCCGGACTGATCACCACGGGCAATGCGGCGACGGAAGCGTCCGAGAACCTGCAGCTTCAAACGGACGAACTGAAAGCCGTTCTGAAGGACGCGGTCGACTACTGCTTTGCGAACGGCATGGAACTGAACTTCACCTCCCCCGGCTGGATCGAGGATTCGTTCTTTGCCGAGCTCGGCATCAGCACCCCGACCTGCGGCGCCTGCCTCAGCAACATGGCGGTGACGCCGGGCGGACACGTCGTGCCGTGCCAGAGCTGGCTTTCGGGCGAATCGCTCGGCAGCATGCTCGAGGACGACTGGGAAACGATCTGGCAGGGTGAAGCCTGCGCGGCGCGGCGCGCGTTCTCGGCGCGCATGAGCGGCGAATGCCCGCTGCGCAAACATCGGGAAGGAGTTGAGGATCATGGCTGAAAAGCGTATCTTAGCGGGAGTCCTTTCCCTTATACTGGCTTTGTTCCTCTTCTTCGGCTTTATCCCCGCAACGGAGGCGGACGCGCTCGATGAAATCCTGGAATACGCGATCACCGTCGACGTCAACGAGGACGGCACGCTGTCCATGTACTATCATCTCGACTGGAAGGTTCTGGACAGCACGAGCGAGGGACCGCTTTCGTGGATCCGCATCGGCATCCCCAACACCCATGCCAAGTCGGTTCAGGCGCACAGCGATACGATCTCCAAGATCGGATTCAGCTCCGACAGCGGCGTCTATGTCCGCGTCGATCTCGACAGGGACTACTATGCGGGCGAGGTCGTTTCGTTCGATTTCGAACTGGTTCAGGACTACATGTATGAGATGAACCGGTTCACGGACGGGGAGACGTATTACGAGTTCACGCCCGGCTGGTTTGACGCGGACGTCGATTCGCTCGTCATCCGGTGGAACAGCGACAAGGTCAAATCCGTCACCCCCGCCTGCCTGCTCAAGGAGGACGGCTACTATACGTGGACGACTTCGCTGGACGCGAACGAGACGTTTACCGTGTCCGTCACGTATGACAACGATGCGTACGCGTTCGACGAATCCAAGTCCATCAGTTCGATCGACGGCGGTGGGCAGAACGGAAATACCGGTTTCGGCTCCTGCGTGGAGAACGGAATGTCCGCGTTCTGGGGACTGATCGTGCTGCTGTGCACGTTCGGCATCCCCGCGGGCATCATCTTCATGGTGATCCGCAACGCGATCTATTCCGTGACGGCGAACTTCTCCGGCGGCAAGTCCAAGAAGGAGATCAAACGCGAAAAGATCGTCTACTACCCGTCGTGTCAGGGCTGCGGCGCGCCGAGACCGGAAGGCAAGGACAACTGCGAGTTCTGCGGCAGAAGCTTCATCAAGAGCAAGGAGACCATCACCGAGGAGCAGGTGCCCAAGGACATGCGCGACAAGACCACGGACGGCACCTATCGCTACGGCACCGATCCGAACGCCTTTATGCGCGTCCATGTGGTGCACATCCCGATCACGACGTCGCACTCCTCCGGCAGCTCCACGCGCTCGGGCGGTTCCTCCCGCTCAAGCTGCGCGCACAGCTCCTGCGCCTGCGCCAGTTCGTGTGCCTGCGCCTGTGCGTGCGCCTGCGCCGGCGGCGGAAGAGCCGGCTGCTCCGTCAAGGATTTCTACAACACCGGTCTCAAGACGGAACTGCTTGAAAAGCGGATCAAAACCCGCCGTAAGAACTGAATCCGTTTTCGTTTTCAAAACTGCCGTTTCCGACGGCAGTTTTTCTTTTGAGAAGAATCTTTTCACAAACGATGTCTGATTCAACGAGCCGGATACGTGCGTTGTAAACGCACGAAACCAAACGACGAAGGAAGAACAGCAGGCTATCAATCGTCAAATTCAGCGACATGTGCGGTGAATTTGACTCCTTGCAGCTCCTGCCGCCCGGAAATGCGACAGCATTTTAGGCAGGGGCTGAAAACCAGACTGTTGAATAACGGAGTTTTCAACAGTCTGAAGCTGCTGCGGCAGTTCTTTTTGCCGTTTTTTCGGCATAGAATGCAGCGAAACGGAGGGCGGAAATGGATGAATCGATGTGTCTGTGTCAAGCGGGAGGGATCGGAATGCTGTTTTCGGATCTGAAATGCCGCGAGGTCATCAACGTATGCACGGGCGAACGCTACGGAAACGTATGCGATCTGGAGTTCGATCCGTGCGGCGGGCAGATTGCGGCGATCGTCGTGCCGGGCGGGCAGAAGCTGTTCGGGCTGCTGAAAACGCGCGAAGGCATGGCAATCCCGTTTTCGAAGATCAAAAAGCTCGGCGAAGATGTGATTCTCGTCGAGCTGTAATTCTGAACAATCCGTAAATTCGCTTGTTCCGGTCGGTCGGGCTATTTCAAATGCCGGTGCCGGTGTGGTATACTACCATATCATGGGTTACGTGTATGCGCAACCCTCAAGGCAAGGAGGACAAGCCCTATGAAATGCCGGTATTGCGGAGGCACGGACAGCAAGGTTATCGACTCGCGTCCGAACGAGGATTTCACCGCCATTCGCCGTCGCAGAGAGTGCATCGGCTGCGGCCGCAGGTTCACGACCTGGGAGCGCATCGAGGAGAATCCGGTGATCGTCGTCAAGCGTGACGGACGGCGCGAACCGTTCGAGCGCGAAAAGGTTGCGGTCGGCATCCGGAAAGCCTGCGAGAAGCGCCCGATCCCCGCGGACGTGCAGAACCGTCTCGTCGACGAGATCTGCCGCGAGATCAACAACTCGCTCGAATCCGAGGTTTCGACGGAGGCGATCGGCGAGCTCGTCATGAAGAAGCTCAAGGACGTGGACGAAGTCGCATACGTGCGGTTTGCGTCGGTCTACCGCGAGTTCAAGGATTCGCAGACGTTCCTCAAGGAGCTGCAGCGGCTGCTGGACGAGAAATGACGCGCGAGCAGTTTGAACGCGACTACGCAAAGATCGTTCCCGCATTTGCCTATCGGGAGCGAAACGGCGTCGGCATCTATACGATTCCGGCGTTTTCGGCGTATCCGGACATCGACCACGGCTTTTCGGCGCGCACGGGCGGCGTGTCGACCGGCTGCTTTTCCTCGCTGAACCTGAGCTTTACGCGACCGGAGCAGCGCGACAACGTGGTGGAAAACTACCGCATCTTCTGCGACGCGGCGGACATCCCGCTCGACAGCATGGTGATGGACCACTACGAGCACGGTACGACGGTGCTTCTGGTCGACCGGCTCGACTGCGGCAAGGGCTATTCGAAGCCGGAGCTGCCGTTCTGCGACGGACTGGTGACCGACGATCCGGAGGTCACGCTGATCACCGGACACGCGGACTGCATGGCGTTCTATTTCTACGATCCGAAGCGTCAGGCGATCGGGCTCTGCCACGCCGGTTGGCGCGGCGCGCTGGACCGCATCGGCACGGAGGTCATCCGCATGATGCGCGTCGGCTGCAAGAGCGAACCCGGAGACATCATCTGCGGCGTCGGTCCGTCGATCTGCCCGAAGTGCTTCGAGGTGGGCGACGACGTGGCGGACGAATTTGAAGCGGCGTTTCCGCAGTGCGATCTTCGCGGCGTCAACGAAAAGGGCAAGGCGACGATCGACCTCTGGCGCGTCGCGGCGGCGCAGTTTCTCGAATGCGGCGTCAGACCCGAAAACATCCATCCGATGGGCGTCTGCACCTATGAGGACACGCGTCTGTACTCGCACCGGCGCGACAAAGGACGCACCGGCGGCATGGCTGCGTATCTTCGAATTTTGAAAAAGTCGTAAACTGTTGCAAATCCGTTGACAATCGCTGTGGAAAAGTGTAAAATTCATAGGATTCCAACCGGAAAGAAGTAGGAGAACAGAACATGAAGAAAAAGAAAACCATTCGCAACATCGTGATTGCAGCAGCCGTCGTCGTCGTGATTGTCGCTGCAGTCATTCTCGGCATTGCGCTTCGCAAGGACGGTCACGGCATGAACGCGTTCGAACGCTCCCGCACGGCAGCTTCCGCAAACGGCGTTTCCGTGTCGATGCTCGAGTATGCGCTGACCTTCGATACGCTGGCGCAGAGCTATTCCTCTTCCACCCTGACCGACGCGCAGATCAAGGTCCTGCAGGACAACGCGGTGAATCAGGCGCTGCTGCAGAAGATCTACACCAAGGAAGCGAAGGCCCTCGGTCTGACGCTGACGGACGAAGAAGTGAAGTCCTGCAAGGCATCCGCGCAGGAGCAGATCGACGGGATCGTGGAAGCGTACACGCAGCAGCTTGTCGAAGGCGGCAGCTTCTCGAAGGCGGCGCTGGACAAGCAGGTTGCCAGCTACTATGCGATGATCGGCATGACGCAGGGACAGTACTATGACTACTGCAAAGAACGCTACGAATCGAACGCCTACATGAGCAAGCTCGAAGCGTACTACGAGGAGAACGGCAGCGGTCTCAGCGAGGACGAGGTGCTCGCGTACTATCACGAATCCGTCGAGAACACGATGGTCGAATACGCAGAAGGTCAGTACACCTCCTCCCTCATCATGTACGCATACGGCTATTCGATGCCGATGCTCTACGTGCCCGAAGGCTTCTTCTATGTCGATTTCATCGAGGTCAGCAAGGACACCGAAGCGGAAGTGCAGGAGATCTTCAACAAGGTCATCTACGGCGGCAAAGAGGATGCAAGCGCATTTGCAGCCGATACGGAGACCGAGGAAGTCAGCGAAGATACGCCGAAGGATCACCTCGTTCTGGAACCGCTTTCGTTTGACGAGCTGCTGGAATCCGACGACAACGTGAGCGTCTACCGCAATATCGCGGAAGGTCCGTATGCGATCGGAGACAACGATTACGGCTATCTGTTCGATACGGATGCGGAAGCCTATGAAAAGGCAAAGGCGCTGGAGATCGGTCAGATCGGCACCTTCATCAAGCCGGTTTCGAAGACCGACACGGACGGCAACGAGCTGATCACCGGCTATATCGGCTATATGTTCCGCCGCGCGGAAGGCAAGATGTGCGAGGACGGCTCCAACATCATCAAGATCGATTACTATCCGACGATCCGCAGCGACGTGGAAAGCGGTCTGCGTCAGAAGAAGTGGACGAGCGACATCACGGTTGACGACGCGGTGTACGGATACAGAGGTTCCCTGGCATGAAGCAGAAAACGATTCGTCTGATCGCATGGATCATGGCGGGACTGATGCTGTTCGGCGTAGTCGTCGCCGTACTCGGCTATGCGCTCTCCTGAACACAACCGAATCCGACCTGCAAAGCGTCCTCGTTTGAGGGCGCTTTTTTTGCCGGAAAAAGGAATGTGCTTCTGCCGATGCCGCGCTTGCAAAAGCCGGTTTCGTATGCTAAAATGATAAATGAAGAATTGTACGCAAAAGCGCGCAACGTATCCGGAGGAAATCATATGAAAAAAGCATTGGCCGCGATTCTGGCGCTCGTGTTGCTGGCTGCGCTCGTCCCGACGGTCGCAGCGGCGGAAGGCGACTTCGAGCTGGTCATCAACGGCGGAGAGACGAACGCCAACATGGATGTGATCAATGAGCAGAGCTGCCTCAAGGTGGACGTGTATCTCAACGGCATCACCGATGAAAAGATGCTGGCATCGACCAACTTTGCCCTGCTGTACGACACCGATCAGCTGACCTATTTCAAGAACTCGTACGACCTGGGCGTGCACAGCCTGTACACCGTCGACAGCAGCGGTCACGAATCGCACAACTATATGTTCCTGGTCAACGAGAAGGAAGCGGGCGAAGTGCTGATCGCCATGGCGACGACGTACGGCTGCAAGCTCAAGGACGGCATGCCGTTCATTACGCTCTACTTCACGCTCAACGGTCAGCTGACCGAGGGCACCGAGATTTCCTTCACGCTCAACAGCGCCGCAACCATCGAGTCCATCAGCCTCGATGAGATCCTGAGCGGCGGCGGCAAGACGGTCAAGCGGACGCTGACGACCGATTTCAAGCCGTACACGGTTTCCGGCGTGAAGGGCATCTTCGAATGGAACACGGACGACGTGCAGTTCAAGGGAGAGACCGCGTATGTGCTGTACAACGGCAAGGCGCAAACGCCGCGGTTCTACATCAAGAACAGCCTCGACGGCAGCGTGATCGATCCGTCGAACTACGACTTCGAATACAAGGAGAATACGCAGGCGGGTACCGGCTATGTGTTCGTGACGCTGAAAAACGCGTATGCGGGCGAATGCAAAGGCACGTTCAAGATCTATCTGCCTGCGACGACCAAGACGACCGTCGAGAACGTCGACGAGGGCATCAAGGTCACGTGGGAGCCGGTCGAGGGCGCAGCGGGATACGTCATCTACCGCAGAGCATGGAACCTTGTAGACAACGGCTGGACGACGTTCGCAAGATGGAACAATACGACCGCCACGACCTATATCGACGGCGTGGACGCTTCGCACAAGGTGTACGCGGGAACCAGATATCAGTACGGCGTCAAGGCATACTTTGCGCGCCGTCTCGATCCGGTTTCGGGCACCGAAATCGGCGGCAATGTGAACGCGGATTCCGGCAACTTCAACCTCGGCATGGTCGGACCGCTGAAGACGACGGTGCGCATCACCACGCGCAAGCTGACTTCCGTGACAGGCGGCAGCAAGCAGCTGACGGTCAAGTGGGAGGGCTCGAAGAACTTCACCGGCTACGAGGTGCAGATCGCGACCGATGCGGCATTCACGAAGAACATCAAGACGGTGAAGATCACCGACGCCAAGACGTATCAGACGACGATCAAGAGCCTGAAATCCTACACGACCTACTATGTGCGTGTGCGCTCTTATCACGAATTCGAGGGCATGACGTATTACGGCGGCTGGTCGAATGTGCTGACGGGCAAGACCAGATAAATCTCAGACGAAACAAAAGGACGCGTTACGGCGTCCTTTTTTGACGCCCCAATCCGACGGTAAAGACGAATACGAACAGCAGACCGAGCGCGGCGGCGAGGGAGACGGTCAGCAGCGCCCAGGCGTTCTGTCGGATCTCGGATGCGCTTGCAAACGTCGGGACGATCGTTTCCGGCACAAAGAGCGGCGTGAGAATGCCGGTCAGAACGGCGGCGAGCAGCGCCGCGAGCGCCTTTGAACGCGCATAGCGCAAAAGCCGGACCGGAAACTGCGACGCGGTCTGAAGATGGACGGACAGCCCGCCAAACTGCACGAACCACGCGGCAAGCGCAAGACGCACGGACATGGGCAGCGGCAGCGCGGCGGCGGCGCGGACGCCGCAGGTCATTTCGAAACTGCCGAGCAGAACGGCAAGGACGGTGTTCTGCGGGATGTGAAACGCCGATTGCAGCAGCGCGCCGAGCACGGAGGCGAACACGATGCACCCGCCGATCACGCCGATCGTCTTGACACCGTCGCCGATCGCGTCGGGCAGATCGTTCGGCAAAAGCCCGCGCGGCTCCGGCGCCTTATCTGCATGCAGACGCAGCAGCGGCAGCGCAAAAAGCAGCGCCGCGCCGTACACGCCGAGCAGCAGCGGGATCGCGCAGTTTAGGTTTCCGAAGAATCCGAGCGAGACGACCGACAGGAGAAAGACGGGATTCGGCAGATTGCAGCGCACGGCGACGCGTTCGGCGTCGGCATCGTCGAGCACCTTTTGACGCCGCAGTGCATCCGCAAGCCTTGCGCCGACCGGATACCCGAGAAGCGCGCCGCAGAGAAACAGCGCGACCGGCAGAAGACGCGGCCTGACGCGCAGAAGCGCCCCGCTGCGCGCAAGCAGCGAGGCGGCGACCAGATACGGCAAAAGCGCGGGCAGCACGCGGCTCCACCAAAGCAGCGCCGCGTCTGCGGCGGCTTCGGACGCGGCTGCGGGATAGGCGAGCAGACCGGCGATCAGCAGCGCGGGCAGGATCCAGTCGAGCTTTTTCAGGAACGTTCTCATACGAGAACCTATGCGCCGGACGGGAAAATCTTGTCAGATTCCGAGCGCGTCGCGGATCGCGGGGAGCGCGGCAGACGCGGCGGCGCGTCCGACCTGGATGCTTCTTGCGGCGTCGTGCGGGATGATCTGCCCCATGAACGAGACGTCCGGCCGGATCAGCACGTCGGCGGGCTTCGGCGTCAGCCGGTTCATTGCGGCGCGCATGATGTCGACGGAACGGAACAGCACGCGGCGCACGTTTTCGCGCTTCGACTGATACGCGGGACCGATCGAGAGATCGACGGCAATCACGACGTCGGCGCCGTTTCTGCGCAGCACGTCGATCGGGAGTTCTTCAACCGTGCCGCCGTCGATGTAGGTATGCCCGTTGAGACGGACCGGCCGCAGCAGCCCCGGAATCGAGATGCTGGCGCGAACCGCCTGCGAGAGCGAGCCTTCGTGCAGATAGTGCGTTTCGCCGGTGTCGAGCTCGACGGCGGAGCACCAGAAGGGGATGCAGGTCTCGGAAAAGCTGCGGTCGTTCGTCACGATGCGGCAGAGCCGCAGAAACTTGTTGCCCGACAGCAGTCCGCTGCGAAACGGGTGCGGCACGTCGAGCACGTCGCGGCGTCCGAGAAACTGCGCGAACGTGCCGAGCGCGTACAGGTCCATTTCGGCGGCATACGCCGCGCCGAAGAACGCGCCGACCGACGCGCCGGAGATCAGATCGATCGGGATGCCCGCTTCCTCCAGAACCTGCAGCACGCCGATGTGCGCCATGCCGCGCATGCCGCCGGAACCCAGCGCCAGTCCCACGCGTTTATTTGTCTTCTGCATACTGCCTCCGAAAACGGTTTTCTTTAGTATGCGAGGGACGGTTTTGTTTATTCGAGTGTGGACAAACCGATTCGGTTGTGTTATACTAACTCCGGCAAATATCCCGCTCGATCGACATAAAACGACGCGGGACAGGAGAGGAAACGAACCGATGAAGAGATGGATACTGTGTCTGATGATCGCGGCGCTGCTGCTTTGCGCGGCAATCGGATGCAACGAAACCGCGCAGCCCGTCGACGCCGAGGCGCAGAACACGCCGGAGCTGGTTGCGCTGCCCACGGAGGAGCTGCAGGAGTTTATCACGGCGATCCCGACCGATACGCCGACGCCTGAGCCGACGGAAACGCCGACGCCTGAGCCGACCGACACGCCGGAACCGACCGATACGCCGGAACCGACCGCGACGCCGGAGCCGACCGCAACGCCGGAACCGGTCGTCGTCTTTACCGATGATTTCATGCTCGTTTCGCCCGAAAAGGATGTGCGCGTCGGCGCAAAGGTCGTCGATTCCGCATCGGTGCCGAATCCCGCGAACGTGGAGATCCGTCTTGCGGACGGCACGGTGGTCGGAACCGGAAAGGTGAAGGCGAAGGGGGACAACAAGATCACAATCAAACTTCCGCAAGGCTGTCCCGCCCGCACCGATCTGTATCTCTATCTGGAAGGCACGGAATATCCGGTCCACATGCGCAGCGTCGCGGTGATCGACAACGACTACGCGCCGGTGAACGGCAACTATGAACGCGGCGACAAGATGTGCGCGTTCACGTTCGACTGCGCGTACGGCGAAACGAACACCGACTGGCTGCTGGACGTGCTCGACGAATACAACATCAAATGCACGTTCTTCATGACCGGCAACTGGATGGGCAATCACGGACGCTGGATCGAGCGCATGATCAAAGCCGGTCACGAGATCGGCAGCCATTCCGTCTCGCATCCGCGCATGATCAAGCTGGACACGAACGCGATCCGAAAGCAGATCGAGCCGACGGTGAATCTGATGCTCGAAAAGCACGGCTACCGGATCCACCTGTTCCGTCCGCCGTACGGCGCGACGAACGCGAAGATCAATACGATCTCGCGCTTCTACGGGCTGGAGGTCATTCGCTGGGGACAGACGTCGAAGGATTCGACGGAGACCTACACCGGCGAAGCGATCCGCAAGCTGCTGCTGAAGGAGACGGAGCCGGGAGACATCATCCTGTGCCATAACGGCGCGAAGGAGCTCAAGAAATACCTGAAGCCGGTGCTTGACGAGCTGATCGCGCGCGGCTACACCTTCTGCACGGTGTCCGAGCTGATGGGCTGGGAGTGGGACGACACCTACACCGATCGCGAAGCGCGCATCGCCGCAGGGGAAACGTTTGAATAACCGAACCGCAAAAGAGAACCGCCCGGTGTTTTCCGGGCGGTTCTGTTATTTTTCTGTTCAGTCGGCGATACGGCGATAAAACGCGTCGATTTCCGCATCCGTCATGCCGACGGAGCCGAGAAACCGGCGTGCGTATGCGGACAGGTCCGCGGTAGTGATGTCGACGGAATCGTCGTTCACGATATAACGAATCATTCATTCAGAATACGGCGAACGGAAATCTTCCTTTTCCAGGTAGCCTTTCACCATGCCGAGATAAACGCCGCCGAACTCCGTCTCATGAAGGGTTCTCCTAATTTCGGACATGGGAAGCGCCTGTTCCCCGAAAGGAACAGGCGCTTGAATCGCGGATTATGCTTTGCCGTTGCAGCCGAGCACGTCGACCAGCTTGTGCTGAACCATCTTCTGGATGGCGGCACGGGCGGGCTTGAGGTACTGACGCGGATCGAAGTGATCCGGATGCTCGTTGAAGTACTGACGGATGCAGGCCGTCATCGCAAGGCGCAGGTCGGAGTCGATGTTGATCTTGCAGACCGCCATGCGCGCGGCTTCACGAAGCTGTTCCTCGGGGATGCCGACCGCGTCGGGCATCTTGCCGCCGTTCTCGTTGATGATCTTCACGAACTCCTGCGGGACCGAGGAGGAACCGTGCAGAACGATCGGGAAGCCGGGGAGACGCTTTTCGACTTCGCGGAGGATGTCGAAACGGAGGGGCGGGGGAACGAGCAGGCCCTGTTCGTTACGGGTGCACTGCGCTGCCGTGAACTTGTAGGCGCCGTGGCTCGTGCCGATCGCGATTGCCAGCGAGTCGCAGCCGGTGCTCTCGACGAATTCCTGCACATCGTCCGGATGCGTATAGGAGGAATCCTCGGCGGAAACGTTGACCTCGTCTTCGACGCCTGCCAGCGTACCGAGCTCCGCCTCGACGACCACGCCGTGATCGTGCGCATACTCGACGACCTGCTTGGTGATCGCGATGTTCTCCTTGAGCGGGAGGCCGGACTTGTCGATCATGACGGAGGTGAAGCCGCCGTCGATGCAGCTCTTGCAGAGCTCGAAGCTGTCGCCGTGGTCCAGATGGACGCAGATCGGCAGATCAAAGCCGGCGTTCTGCTCCGCATCCTCGATCGCCGCTTCGATGAGCTTCATGAGGTAGATGTGGTTCGCATAGGCGCGGGCGCCCTTCGACACCTGCAGGATCAACGGAGCGCGCTCCGCGATCGCCGCCGCGGTGATGCCCTGGATGATCTCCATGTTGTTGACGTTGAATGCGCCGATCGCGTATCCGCCGTCGTATGCCTTTTTGAACATTTCGGTACTTGTTACAATAGCCATAAACGATCTCCTTTGCAGAATTTTACAAGTTCATTATATAACTCCGGAAAAGGAATTGCAACCGAAACTTTTTTGCGGTATACTATGAAAAACAACAATCCGGAGGCAGCGATGGCAGAAAAAATGCTTTCCTTGATCATTCCCGTCTACTACGAAGAGGAAGTCTTGCTGGAATCCTACCGCCGCATGGACGCGGCGATGCGTTCCACCGGGCATCCGTATGAGATCATCTACGTCAACGACGGCAGCCGCGACGGCACGATGCGCGAGCTCCGGCAGCTTGCGAAGGCGCATCCGGACACGGTCAAGGTCTATTCCTTCTCCCGCAATTTCGGGCATCAGCTGGCGGTCACCTGCGGCATGGACCATGCGAAGGGCGACGCGCTGATCATCATTGACGTCGACCTGCAGGATCCGCCGGAGCTGATTCCGAAGATGGTTGAGATGTGGAAGGACGGCGCGGACATCGTCTACGGCAAGCGGCTGAAGCGCAAGGGCGAAACGGTGTTCAAGAAGCTGACCGCAAAGCTCTATTACCGGCTGCTCTCGTGGATGAGCGCGTATCCGATCCCGCTCGACACCGGCGATTTCCGGCTTCTGGACCGCAAGGTTGCGAACGTGTTTCTGAAGATGCGCGAGCAGGCGCGGTTCTTGCGCGGAATGTCCGCGTGGATGGGCTTTGAAGCCGTGCCGATCGAGTACGTGCGTGAGGAACGTGCGGCGGGCAAGACGAAGTACACGCTCAAGAAGATGCTCAAGCTCGCGTGCGACGGGATCTTCAACTTCTCCTCGAAGCCGCTGGAGCTGCCGTTCGGCATCGGCGTCGCGCTCGGCGTGCTCGGCGTGCTCGGGCTGGTTGCGATGATCGTCTTGACCGCGTTCTTCGGAACGGCGTGCCCGCAGTGGCTGTGGGCTGTTGCGGGCGGCGTGCTGCTGTTTGCGCTGCTGTTCGGATTCATGGGCGTCTACGGCATGTATCTCGGCAGAATGTACGACGAACTCAAAGGGCGTCCGCTGTACATCGTCGCCGAAGAACTGAATACGGAAGAATAATTCAGAATCAACAAATCCCTGTGCGCGTCACAGGGATTTTTCGTATTCCAGAAATGCGGCTGTCACCGTGCGCGGACCGCGGACCGCGCGGATGCCGAGCTCGCAGAGCTTTGAGAACGGCAGCGCGTCCGGCGCGTAGGTTTTGAGCCTGCGGATGCGCATGACGCGGCGGATGCAAACGTTCGGATCGTCATAGGCATAGGGGAGATTCACGGCGACCGCTTCGCAGCGGTAGCGCACGGCGGACACCGGCGCGCCGACGTACAGATACACGATGTCGCCGATCCGGACGTCGCTCGACTGCTTCCAGAGGATTTCCTCGCTCTTTGCAAAGGCGGCGTCGACGTCGTAATAGCGCGGATTGCCCGGCACGATCCAGTTCGTCCGCCCGTCCTGCGGCGTCTTTTTCCCGCCGCGCGCGGCGAAGCTCCGGCTTCGGTCGAGCAGTTCGAGCACCGTTTCGTCCGGCACGGTATCGTCCAGCAGCACGCTGATCCATTCCGGACGCTTCATGTGATAGGCGGGGAAGATGCCGGGGATCGCGGTCAGCGCCCCAAAACGGTCCGGATCGATCTTGAGGTTCACGACCTCGACCTTCGGCGCGGTCTCCGCCGGTTCCTTCGTCAGCAGCGAGCGCTTGATGTCCATGACGAGACCGTACCACTTGCGCGTGTCGGGATGGCGGAACGCCGCATAGGTTTTTGCGGTACGGAACGGATGGTCGAACCGGTCGCCGTACCGGCGCTCGAGCGCGAGCGCGATGCGGTTGGTCTGAGGGAAAATGAAAGGCTCCTCCATAAAGCACTGCGCCGCGATGCGCGAAAGGATCGCCTGATAGCCTTCGCGGACGCTCCCGACGAACGCGCCGACGCCCGCTTCCGTGCGGATCGGCAGGTATTCCTCCTCGAGATCGCAGTCGACGACGCTTCCGTACACGCCGCCCGCTTCGTCGATCAGAATCTCCGCGCGAAACGCGCCGTCCAGAAACGGTTCGGCATAGCGATAGCCGTCCGGCGTTTGCACGAATCCGAACGGTTCAAGCGCATCCGGGCGCACAACGCGCCGCAAAAACGGTTCCTTTTCCGAAAACATGATTTCCTTTCTTTCCGCGGGTGATTGACAGCTTGCCGCAGAACACAGTATACTATATACAGCCATAATTCGCAAGCGGCTGCGGTCGGATTCCGTTCCCGCGAAAGGAGCTCATATGAAGAAAAAACATTATGCGCTTATCCGGGCGCTTGTATGCGCCCTAATCACCGTATTGGTCTATCTGATCGGCAAGCATCTTGGCTATCTCGATGAGATCCCGCGGTTTCAATGGAATGCGAAGGCAGCGCTGCGCGGGATTTTGATCGTGTTTGCTCTGTTTGCGGCGGAAGGTCTGATCCTGTTCCTGCTGAGCCTTCCGAGACCGAAGAACAATCGTGCGAGAACGCTGCTTTCCCTGACCAAGAATATTCTGCGATACGCCGCGATCCTTGCGGCGATCTGCGTTGCGCTGACGATCTTCAACGTTGACGTCGTCACGATCCTCGCCGGTCTCGGCATCATCGCCCTTATCATCGGCTTCGGCGCGGAGAGCCTGATCGCGGACATCGTCACCGGCATGTTCATTTTGATCGACAATCAGTACAACATCGGCGATATCATCGAGGTCGACGGGTTCCGCGGCACCGTGACGGAAATCAACGTCCGTTCGACCGTGCTGACCGACGCGGGCGGGAACGTCAAGATCATCAACAATTCGGACATGAAGAATATTCTGAACCGTTCGGACAACACATCCAAGGCGATCGCGGAGTTCCCGATCCCGTACGAAGTGAACCTCGTCGAGCTGGAAGGGAAACTCCCCGCAATGCTGCAGGAGATCCATGATGCAAACCAGCCGCTGATGCGCAGCGTGCCGAAGTATGTCGGCGTCGAGCGCATTGACGACAGCGCGCTCGTTCTGAAATTTGTGGTCGATGTTTCCGAGGTGGATATCTATGCGGGCATGCGCGCGCTCAATCGCGATCTGCTGCTCGGCATGAGTAAGCTCGGCGTCAATGTTCCGTATCAGAGAATTGACATGCGCGGCTGATGAAACTGTTCGCGAAAAAACGGTGGCAAAGCCGGACAGACATCCCGCCGGAGCATGCGGCCGATCCGAACAAGGAGATCGCAGCACCGCCCGATGAGTACAACCTGAACGCACCGATCGTCGAACGTGAAGAACGGAAACCGTCGACGGTGCGCAAGATCATGCTGTACCTTGCTTCGATCGGGATCGTCATTCTCGGCGTGATCACGCCGATCGTCCGACTCAACGAAACGGAGGATGCAGCACAGGCAACTCCGGCATCGTCCGCTGTCGCGCATGCGTCCGAACCGACGCCTCTCCCGGCGCCGACAGCAGTGCCGACAACAGCGGTGACGGCGGAACCGACGCCGATCGATATCATGGCCGGCAAAATCCATGTCGTGGTATATTCGGAAATCTTCGACACGGAAAACGCCGGGCAAGGCGTATATCCGAGCAGGATCCTTGACGAACAGACGTTCGAAGTTTCGACGTTCGCCGAATACCGGCTGCCCGAGCTTCCGGAGCAGGAGGGATATACCGCGATCGGCTATGTGCTGCTCGCGGAGCAGGGTCAGACGTATCTTAACAGTCTCATCGTTGACGGCGAAGCGCCGCATCCGATCGGGACCGTTGCGCTCGGCGGTACGCTGACGATAGACGATCTCGGCATCCTGCCGAACGACGGCACCGAAACGCATGAGGCGGAGATCCATGCCGTCTGGACCTGCGAGGAATCCGATCATCTGCTGCAGTTCTATGACGAGGAGTTGTTCGGCGAGTATCACATCGGCTTCCTACCGGATCGGGAACAGCTTTGCTGTCTGGCAGCGTTCCCGGAGCCGACGCGTCCCGACAAGACGTTTGTCGGCTGGTGCGACGCAGAAGGGCATATGATCGACGTCGTGACCCGGTTTGATTTCTATCAGACGATCCCGCCTGCTGAAACGCCGGAGGATCGCGATTGGAACCATCCCGTGCCGTGCAAGGTCTATGCCTGCTGGTCGGACGGAACGCGCGGCACGATCAGAGTGCCGCGGGAGGAGAGGACGGGCAGGATCCATGTGACGATCTATTCCGAACTTCCTCAGACCGACGCGGCGGGACGGACCGTCTATGAGAGTGAGATCTACCGCGAGGCAACGTTTGACGCGGCGACGTTCACCGAATATACGCTTCCGCGGCTTCCGAAGGCGGAGGGCTATACCGCGATCGGCTACGTTCTGCTTGCGGACAGCGGCGAGGCATACCGCGACAGTCTGTATGACAGCGGCGCACAGCCGCATTCGATCGGCAGCGTTCTGCTCGGCAATACGCTGAGGGCAGAGGATCTCGATATCGTGCCGAAGAACGTCACGGACGTTTGCGAAGCGGAGATCCATGTAGTCTGGCTGTGGCAGCACAGCGCGTTCGAACTGCAGTTCTATGACGGAGAAGAACTGCTCGGCGCGTATTATGTCGGGTTCCCGCTTGCCGATCGGCAGCTTTGCTATCTGGCACCGTTCCCGAAGCCGGAAAAGCGCGGGAAGACGTTTACCGGATGGTGCGACGCCGAAGGGCATATGATCGACGCGGTCACCTATTACGACTTCTTCGAGAAACTGTCGAACGCGCGGAAGTTTGACGACCGCGATCTTGAGAAGCGGATCCCGTGCAAGGTCTATGCCTGCTGGTCGGACGGAAGCGGCGGCGCGCCGCCCACGCCGGTACCGACGCCGAAACCCACGCCGAGACCGACGCCCGTACCGCCGCAGCATACGTTTACATGCTCCTCCAGATGCGGA
>JAEEGH010001803.1_pt1 | contig 60307 bp, 50 predicted proteins | sample 9134181 | NCBI WGS metagenome assembly JAEEGH01 (sample SAMN16246544, study PRJNA631951) | gut metagenome | biome: gut microbiome; feature: rumen; material: DP-attached | host: Bos | place: Iran: Karaj | collected 2018-10
CGAAGAGGACATAGGGGAAATAGCAGACAAGATAAATGCAAGACCAAGGAAAAAGCTCGGATTCGAGACGCCAATGGCCTGTTTTGAAGAAAAATTCAAAAAGTGTCACTCAAATATCAAATAAGAATAGTAACTTTGCACACAAAACGGAAAAGAAGATGAAGAAATACAATTACGACAGACTCAAGGATGCCTACCGACAGTTCAGCACAGCTGAGACCGAATATATGAAGGCATGCAATCAAGATGACGAGCAAAACCAATGGGAAAAGGAAGAAATCCTAAACGCCTGCACAGACATCCTCACCGTCACTGTGAAGGAGATCCTAGAGGATGAAGAGGACTTCATACAATAGAAAGTGCGATTGCACTTGCCAGTTGAATTCGCGATTCCCAAACAAAAGTTAAATACGTTAAAATTGCTCCCATTTTTGCACATTCCAAAGCCATCAATCCACTTTTCTACCGTTTAACGTATAAGTAACTGATTTTCAATGCTTAATATATTTCAGAACTGTAGCGGTTTGACCTCTATCACGATTCCTAATAGTGTGACGAGTATTGAACATGACGCTTTCTCTGGCTGCAGTGGCTTGACCTCTATCACGATACCCAATAGCGTAACGAGTATTGAAAATGGTACTTTCCTTGAATGCAGTGGCTTGACTTCTGTCACGATTCCCAACAGCGTGACGAGTATAGGAAATTGGGCTTTCCGTTATTGCAACAACCTGACTACAATAACAATTGGTGATGGCGTAGAGACAATCTACACTAGAGCCTTTGCCAACTGCCCTGAATTAACCGATGTATATTGCTACGCAGGAAATGTGCCAAGTATGAAGAATGGTTCTAAAACTTGTACCGATGCCTTTGCAGACTCTTATATCGAATACGCAACGCTGCATGTGCCAGATGGTTCTATGAGTGCATATAGTCAGACTGAGCCTTGGAAGAATTTCAAGACAATTGTAAAGTTAGACAAGCCGAAACACATATTAGCTTATTATGTCGATGGTGATGTATACAAGACCTATGAGATTGAGGAAGGTGCAACAATTACTCCAGAGCCTGCACCCACGAAAGAGGGCTATACTTTCTCAGGTTGGAGTGAAATACCGGAGAAGATGCCTGATCACGATGTGACTGTTACAGGCACATTCACCATTAACAAGTACAAGCTGATTTATAAAGTAGATGGGGCGGAGTATAAATCTTATGAAGTCGAATATGGGACTGCAATAACTCCAGAGCCAGCCCCCACAAAGGAAGGCTATACATTCTCTGGTTGGAGCTGGATACCAACAAAAATGCCAGCTGAAGATGTGACAGTTACTGGTACATTCACTGTCAATAAATATAAGTTGACGTATATAGTAGATGGAGAGGAATATAAATCTTATGAAGTTGAATACGGAGCAGCAATAACCCCAGAACCCGCGCCCACAAAAGATGGGTACACATTCTCAGGGTGGAGCGAGATTCCCGAAACTATGCCTGCTCACGATGTAACGGTAACAGGTACTTTCTCATCAAAGAAGTATAAGTTGATTTATAAAGTTGATGATGCTGAATATAAAATATATGAGTTGGAATATGGTGCAACAATCACCCCAGAACCCGAACCAACGAAGGAGGGCTATACATTCTCTGGTTGGAGCTGGATACCAACAAAAATGCCAGCTGAAGATGTGACGGTTACTGGTTCATTCGTAGTCAATAAATATAAGCTAATCTATTTGGTAGATGAAGAGGAATATAAAGTTTATGAGGTAGACTTTGGTACTGCAATCACTCCTGAGCCAGCACCGGAAAAAGAGGGATATATTTTCTTAGGTTGGAGCGAAATACCAGAAACTATGCCTGCTCATGATGTAACTGTTACTGGTTCATTCACTCCAAATAAACCCGTGTTTGATAATATATCTTATGAGATTACAGATGAAGGCGTAGTTGTTGTTAGTGGGGAGAACAGTAGCGGTGCGGTTGTTATTCCAGCCATCATTGAATATAATGGCCAGACTTATCAGGTGACAGCCATTGGCGAAGGTGCCTTTAAGGGTAATACCGCAATTACTTCAGTGTCGATAGACAATGGTATAACTAAGATTGGAGCTTCGGCGTTCGAAGGTTGTAGTAATCTGACTGAAATCGTTTTGGGTTCGGATATTGCCTCTATTGGCGAAAGGGCTTTTGCAAACTTCGCTCCGTCATCAAGTGCGCCAAGACGCGCGGATGAGGTTGGACTGACCGTATATTGCTATCCTTTGAGCGTTCCGGAAACAGCTGCTAATGCCTTTGAGAATACGCCAATCGACAAAGCATTGCTGTTAGTGTATGACGAGGTGATAAATGATTATGCCAATGCTGCTCCCTGGAATAAGTTTGGAACCATCCAAGGCTTCAATGGCGGAACAGGCATCAGGTCTATCTGGGCTGGTGAAGGCGACAATGCAAAGATCTACGACCTCAAGGGCCGTAGAGTTGTGCAGCCCTCCAAGGGCCTTTATATAAAGAATGGTAAGAAATATGTGGTGAAGTAAAAGCCAATTACCTATATCTCTTCACATCAGTCCCACTCATCCGTCGAGTGGGATTTTTTGTATCAGGTCTGTTCCCGTGATAGATAGTATGACACTAAAGGGACTCTACCCTTATACTAAAGGGTGTTTTGTGTCATACCATATTGCGGATAGTTTCAAAGAGGGTGGAGGAGGTGGAGGTGTTTCCTTAGGGGGATTAGAAATAAATCATAAATCACTTGGAAAAAATGCAAGAAGATTTATGATTTATTTTATCAATTATATAGAAATCACGTCCACCTCCTCCACCCTAACACGCAAAGGAGCTGCTCTTTTTGTTTAAAAAAGAGGGAGAGCTCTCCATTTGATCAAGGTTCTGTGATTATTTTTTGAGTATTAACCGAGAATTCCTGCGAAGCCGATGGCGGACGGAGCGGAGAATTTCTATGCTCCGTCCTAAGAATTTCTCCGCGCCGTCCGGAGAAATTCTCCGCCTAGGGCAGTACTGCCAACTATAGGGAGGTCGTAGTAAACGGGCAGCTTAGTAGTAGTAAGCGGGCGGTTTAGTTGGCTTAAGCGGCCTGCCTACTTCCTTTAAGCGACAATTTCTCTAAACACCTCACCTCCTACTTAAATCGTTGGAAAAGCCTTGATGGAGAAGAGGTTCGGTTAAGTAGGTGTTCGTGCAACACCTACTTAACACCTACTGCACACCTACTTGTAGCTATTGCTACCATTAATGCCCGCAATTGCTACCATTAATGCTAGCAAAATATTCTCTTAATCTATAAAAAAACTTGCGCCCTGCCCAGGGCGCAAATATTCCCAGGGCTGGGAATAAATTCTGATAGGTATTAACCGCCCAGTAGGTGTTAAGTAGGAGTGAAGTAGGTGTTTCGAGAACACCTACTTATTGGAAGTCCCTTTGTACAAAGCTCCTCCCGTGAATGATCAGGGGACGGTTCTGTGATCATTTTTTGAGTATAAACTGAGAATTCGCTGACCTGTTTTACGCTCCGGGCGGAGAATGTCTCTGCGCCGTCCGTAACACAAAAGGTACGGTTCCTTTTGTGTACTTTTATCCCCCGAGATTCGGGGGAATTTTGTTATTTTTTTCCAAAAGTTTTGCAGATAAGAAAAGTTTGTTTATCTTTGCATTTGATATCCACAATTACTCCCCATGAGCAGAGGACATAGCGACGACTATTACTATCGAGAGAGCAAGAGGTTGCGGGCAGAAGTCTTGCAACAGGCAGAGGCATTAAAAGGCCAGCCTCTTAGGGCTGTCGTCGAAAATGGCATCACGATGGAAGTGGAAGTGACAAAGTCTGACCTGCGAACTTTGGTTGGCAAAAGTACACGCGACAATAAGTTTAATGCCATCAAAAACGCCTTAGCACGCGACATTATTGGTTATTTGACTAAGGCTGAATACCTTGGTTGGCGAACTGTCGTTGAGGGTAAGCACCCCGAAGCGGCCTATTTTGCATACTACAGCAGGGAACTGGGCGTAAGAACCATTTTATGCATGCGCCGAATGGCTGACGGTGGCCTGTTCAAGCCATACGCCATCATATCGCAGCAGATGTTTGATGCAGAGGTAGGGAATTTACAAAAAGGAACTCCGTTTTAATGGGTCGCTTGCCAGAGCAACTGGGGCTCCCACCCTAAACGGAGTTTAAAAGTGCTTCTATTTTAGTAAGTCGCTTGCCAGACCAACTGGGGCTCTTACCCTAAACAGGTTCCTTTCGTGCTGCAAAGATACGAATAAACGAGTAAACTACCAAATAAATCGCTATTTATTTTTAGTTTTGTAACATATTCGAATTTACCCTCCCTTCCTCCCGTTTTCGCTCGGAAGCCCTTTGTACAAACGCGCTGGGGCACGGGAGGGATTTTCGTTATTCCTCCCGTCTCCCTCCCGTTTTTCATCATTGAGCCTCCCATAATACACAAAAGGGAAGGAAAAATCAGTACACAACACATAATGTAAGAGGGAAGGCTAGGGACCCAAAAAGGGAGGGTAACGGGAGGGACTTTGTTTTTCCCTCCCGTCCGTCAACCCCAGTAAATAAAGGGGTTCCGAGCAAAAACGGGAGGAAGGGAGGGACTTTTCGAAAAATTCTTTTTTTCAAGAAAAGTCGATACTAGGGATGGACAAAACACATACTACAAGCAAGCTCTCAGTCAGCCTAATGCAAACTCTGAGTCCGAAGGCTTCGGACTGAGAGTCCGCAAGGACGGACTAAAGTTTCCTTCCCCTTTGTTGCAGAAAGGTGCCGCCTAAAAGGTTGTCAGCGCCTATGTAAAAGGTAGGAAGGTTGCTTGCAAAGTTAAAACGAAGGCAACGTTTGATAAAACTACGACAACGTTTGTTAAATCTAAGACAATGATTGATAAAACTACGGCAACGTTTGATAAAACAAAAATAAATTCGTAACTTTGCAGAGACAGACAACGAAAAAGCGTTTCGCGTGGACGACAAACGATATATTCAGCGCCTGATTAGCGAGGGCGAACATCAGCAGCAGGACTTTAAGTATAAGGTGGAGGATGCTGTGAAGCTGGCCAAATCGGTATCGGCATTTGCCAATACGGACGGCGGGCGGCTGTTGATTGGTGTTCGCGACGACGGACACATGTCGGGCGTTCGCGACGAAGAGGAGATCTACATGATGCACCAGGCAGCCTACCGATATTGTCGTCCGCAGGCCAGCATCAAGTTCGACACGTATCATGTGGCGCCACAAGAGACGACGGGTGGAGGGCGAAAGATGCGTACGATAGTCGTTGCCACAGTGCCGCCCTCCGACAGGCGTCCCGTGTGTGCCATTGGCAACGACGGGCGTCAGCGTGCCTACATCCGCATAGCCGACGAGAACATCGTGGCGTCGCCCGTGCATCTGGCCATCTGGCGCGAGGCGCAGAATCCGCAGGGGGCGATGATGACCTATACGGATACGGTGCGCAAACTGATGGACAGCCTGCAGGGACAGCGCCTTACGCTGAACCAGGTGGTCCGCCGTTCGGACATTCCCCGCCACAAGGTCATCACGCTGCTGGCCCGACTTATTCGCTTTCATATTGCCCAATGGGAATATGATGACCAGCAGTTTCTGTTTAGTTTGTATTAGAAATATTCAAATAAATTTGGCAATCTGCTTTCTTATTCGTAACTTTCACCCTTCTTTGACCTGAAGGTACAAAGCGATAAATCGATGAGGTGAAGTTACTTCCGTTCGAAAATAAAAAGAAAAACTCGTTTTTCTTTTGTATTTTGCTCACTTATTCGTAACTTTGTCCGCAAAAAGGATATGAAGAAGATATTTGTTACGATGCTGGCCGTTGTGCTGTTCGCAGCTGTGGGCCATGCAGGAGACGGCATTGAGGCTGTCGATTTGGGACTTAGTGTGAAATGGGCCAACATGAATGTGGGCGCCAAGAAGCCTTCTGGCTATGGCACGTACTTTGCATGGGGCGAGACCCAAGCGAAGGATTATTATTCGTGGAAAACCTATGCCTGGAGCAAGGGTGACTCGCAGTTTCTGACCAAGTATTCGTCTATCGACAAGCGCACCAAGCTGGCTTCCGCTGACGACGCTGCCACCGCCAATTTGGGCGGCGACTGGCGCATGCCTACTGCAGAAGAGTTCGACGAACTGGTGAACCCCGACAACTGTACTTGGGAATGGACCTCGCAGGATGGTGTCAACGGATATAAGGTTACCAGCAAGAAGACGGGCAACGCTATCTTCCTGCCCATCACGGGTTTCCGCTACTATGCCGACACGCAGTTCCGCGCCATCAGCGGCGTCTACTGGACCTCGTCGCTCTACACGGTGAATCCTAACAAGGCATGGTGTCTGGAATTCAACTTCTCGAAAGTTAATGTGCACTACGGCGACCTTTCCAGCAATCGCTTCAGTGGTCGCTGCATCCGCGCTGTGCGGTAAGGAATTCGATGAAGATAGGAACGATAGACTTGGGCGAGCGCCCTGTGTTGCTGGCTCCGATGGAGGACGTGACGGACATCGGGTTCCGCATGCTGTGCAAGCGGTTCGGAACCTCGATGGTGTATACGGAATTCGTATCGGCTGAGGCTTTGGTGCGCGATGTGAAGTCGACGGTGAAGAAGCTGACTATCAGCGACGAGGAGCGCCCTGTAGGCATTCAGATTTATGGACGCGACGTAGACGCGATGGTGGAAGCAGCGAAAATCGTCGAGCAGGCCGGACCGGACCTCATCGACCTGAACTTCGGCTGTCCGGTGAAGAAGGTGGCAGGCAAGGGCGCAGGGGCTGGTATGCTGCAAAACATCCCAAAGATGCTGGAGATTACGCAGAAGGTGGTGGATGCCGTCCGTCTGCCCGTAACGGCAAAGACGCGTCTGGGCTGGAACTGCGAACAGCTCATCATCACCACGCTGGCCGAGCAGTTGCAGGATTGTGGCATCCAGGCGCTGACCATTCATGGCCGCACTCGCAGCCAGATGTATACGGGTGAGGCCGACTGGACGCTGATTGGCGAGGTGAAGCGTAATCCCCGCATCCACATCCCCATCATCGGCAATGGCGACATCAAGTCGTTGGACGATGCCGATAGGGCGTTCGACACGTATGGCGTCGATGGCGTGATGATTGGTCGCGCCACATTCGGCTGCCCCTGGATATTCAGTCGCCAGCAGCTGACGCTGGACGAGAAGATTGACGTGTTGGAAGAGCAGTTGCGCATCAACGTAGAACGCATCGACGAGTATCGCGGCATTCTGCACACGCGTCGCCATCTGGCCGCATCGCCCGTGTTTAAAGGTATTCCCAACTTCCGCGAGACACGTATCGCGATGTTAAGGGCAGAAAAAAAGGATGACCTATTGGCCATCCTTGAACGTTGTCGCGAGCAGTTGCGATAGACTTTCCTCACTTTACCATTACCTTACGCACGGTACCGTCGCTCATGCGAACGATGTTCAGTCCGTGTTGCAACTGACTGACCATGCGGCCGTCGAGTGTGTAGATAGATGTCTGATGTAAGATGGCTGACGGCTGATGGCCGATGCTGGTCGTGGCGTTAGCTGTTGCCTTCTGGCTCAGTCCGCCAAACTCGTTGACAGCCTGCACCTGCCACAGGTCACCCTCAGTATAGCCGTCGAAGGAAGTCTCCTTGGTGAAACCAGCCACTTCGCCATTCTTTGTCACGACGTAGCAGATGGCATAGGGCACAGCCTGCCATGAAAGCGTCGAGCCCTCGCCCTTGACTTGAGGAGCGTCGCAAGCCTCGCAGAGCAGGTCGGGCTGCCAGCCGTCGTTGCCGCTCATGACATTCTTCAGCGTATACTGGGCAGCCTCCTCGGCAGTCAGCGTGTTCTTCACGTCGAACTTTTCCACTTTTTGTGTCTTTTCGGCATCAGCCCAGTAGTAATAGTACGATTCGCGCTGACTCAGATCCAACGGATTGCCGTTGGCATCGACCGTGTTGTACTCAGCCCAAAGTTCGGGCAGACCACCCATCGTGTTGTACCAGCCCTTGGCAGGGATATTGACGAAGGACTGCGTGTTGATGTACACCGTCTTGGGAGAGCCGTGCCAGGGGCGCCCGAGCCACACATCGGTCACGTCGACACCCTTGTGGGCACGGATGATGTTGTTCTGGAACACATAGCCCCACTGAGTTTCAGCAGTGTGCCAAGGAGCCACAATGTAGCCACCAGAAGGACGGTTGATCTCGATGGTGTCACCATCCAGATAGACGTCGCCGCCATTGTAGATGAAGTCGACAGCACCCTCGATGAGCGAGTTCTTGATGTAGTGACGGTTCTTCTGGGTAGAAGTGGTAATCCAGGTGTCCTGATAAGAGAGCAGCGCCACGTTGTTCAGCGCGATGCGGTCGCCCTGTGTATTCAGAGCCAAAGCCTGCGGACCAGCCTGTTTCTCGTGTCCATACGAGTTCTCGAGGGTGATGTTCTCGAAGAAGATGTTATTAGCATTGACCACTACTGTTGCGCCTACGCTGACGTGTACTGCATTGTCGCCACCACAGAGCTTGTCGTCGAGGATGACAGCCTTGTCGCGGTCCTGTCCGATGATGTGCAGATAGGGCTTCTTGGCAGGAATATCGATGTGTTCCTTATATTGTCCGTTCTTGACGAAGATGAGCCAAGGCTTCGCACGTCCCTCAGGGGCAGCGTCGATAGCACCTTGCAGCGTAGTATAGTCGCCAGAGCCGTCGCTGGCCACTACGGCGTCATAGAGACGGGCCTCAGGCTGGGTACGCTCCATAGTAGTGAACGTAATCTCAGTAGCAGCAACCGCCTTGCCAGCGCGAGAGGTCAGTACGCCCTCGGGCATCTGGAAGGTGTATTGTGTAGCATACTTCAGTCCGCTATACTTGAAGATGGCCGTCTTGCCGCTGATGACAGGGGCAATCTCCTCGCCAGCCAGCGTAGCAGCACTATTGCCAGCTTTTATCTTGTTGTCGAAGGTCAGGATGACAGAGCCGCTGGCACTGACACCCGTGGCATTCTGGGCAGGATTGCTGCTGACCAGCACGGGCAATGCATCGGCAGCGCCAGTGGTTTCAGCCAGCACGAAGACATCGGTGAGCATAGTGCCGTCGTTGGTGCTTTCGACACCTACCTTCGGAGAGGTGTAGTCGGGCATGAAACGGATGTAGATACGCTGCTGGTCATTGGCCTCGGCAGGCAGGTCGAATTCGCCGTCAGTCCAACCACGGTTAGGCAGTTCGTAAGTGCCAAACTTGGTGAACGTCGTACCGTCGATGCTATACTCGGCATTGATGATGCTGTAGGCGTTATAGTCGTCGCCCACGGCAGCCGAGAGCTTCAGATTCTGATAGCCCTTCGATGAGAAAGAAATCTCGAAGTACCAGTTGTCGGCAATGGGGCGCCACACACGGATGCCGTAGCGGCCCTGAACCTTACCTGTGGCTACACCATTGGCCAGCCAGCTGGTAGTCTCACCAGCAGCATTGCGCAGCGACAGCATGCCAGCATTCTCAGAGTCAGCGGCATAGTCGGCAGCACGGTCGCTCTTGGGAGCATCCTGATAGAGATCCCAACCTACGATGTAGTCGACAGCGGAGAAAGTGGCAGTGAAGTTCTTCTCGCCATCCATCTTCACATCGCGTTCCATCGTGGTAGTGTTGTCTTCCCAGTTGGTGAAGGTCAGGATGCGGTTATTCTGAGCAGCCAACTTCACATCGGTGCCTTCCTCGTAGTAGTGAACACCTTCTACAACGTTACCTTCTGGCGTGAACTGCACTAGATTGGCATTGGCGCCGCCCTCGAGTTTCAGATTGAGGGCATAGACATTCTTCTTGGTATATTGGGCTATCAGCGTGGTGTTGGCCTTGATTTCAAAACTATAGGGATTGTCTGTCGAAATGACGTTGCCATCGGCATCAGTCCAGCCTGTGAAGTGGTAGCCAAAGTTCTCGGTAGCAGCAACAGTCAGCTTGGTGCCTTCGTCAAATTCAGCACCTGCGGGGTTGCACGACACGCTACCAGCACCTTCCATACCCAGTTTTACACTCATGGTATAAGTAGGAACGGCCTCAGGAGTACCACTAATGTCACCAGTGACAACGACATTGCCAAAGCCGTATTCCTTGTTGGAAGCCAGACTATAAACTCTGATTTTCAGTACCAGCCCGTCACTTCCGACCGTCAATTGCGACAGGTCGTAGCTGAGTGACGAGAATTCGTTGTTACGCTCTGGGTTGATGCCAGTGGCAAGTGTGGTCTCGCTGCCACCGGCTATGGCCACAACGTCAAACTTTCCACCTCCGGTGCCCCACTTCGATGATTCAAAGGCAAACGACTTGGGAGCAAAGGTCAGACCCTTCTTGGGTTTGATGGTGAATGTCAGTGCATCGTCATCATTAGCTGCAGCAGCATTATGGTTCGATGGTTTGTAGAGCGTCTGCTGAGAGGTTCCAGCAGCACGCTGCTGCGAAACAATCAGCTTGCCATAGTCGAACTCGGCCACACTAAACAGTCCCGCTTTCTTTACCTCTGCCGCAGTAGCATCGCCTGTGCCCTTGCCCAAAGGCCAAGAGAGGGTAAAGTCCTTCTCGTTGACGCTCTCCTGCGCTGCCGCCATCATAGGCAGCAGTGCAAAGAGCGTTACTAACAATTGCGTAAAAGAAGATTTGATTTTCATAAAAGAATTAGTAGTTTTTGATTGTTATGATATTATAATATGATTTTCTTGGTGGTGCCATCAGCCATTCGAACAATGTTCATTCCACGACGGAGCGAAGGCTGCTCGCGTCCGTCAAGGGTAAAAAAAGCGATGGGCTGTTGGCTATTGGCTGTTGACTGTTGGCTGATACCTGTGGTAGTATCCACTGCTATACCATGAATCGTGAGGTCGCTAAGACAGATGGTCTTACCCGTTGCGGCACCATTGTACCAGGGATACACGCGGACCAGCAGCTCCTGACCATCCTTGACGGTAAGCACAGGCTTGGTCTCGACAAACTGAGGATTGTTGGCAGGCATCTTCTTCATCTCGAAAATGGTGGTGCGCGTCTCGAAATTGTCTGTAGAATAGTAGACGTGGCAGCACATGCCGTTACCACCGCAACCTGCAGCGAAGAGCGAGATGAGGTCAATCTTCAAATCCATACCAGCAGATGGCTTGATGCCCCATTGGATGTAGCGGTCGGGATTATCGTCGATTTCATCGGCAGGCCAGGCATCACCAGTCAGCAGATTGCGCTGCATCTTGCGAGAGGCATCATAGCCCGTCCATTCCGGCCATTCGGTTTTGGCGTTGGGATTGGAATAGCGCTGCACATACATGCCCTGGAAACTCTGAGCAATGGGAGTAGCAGGACCCGTCAATTCATAAGTGTCGTCCTTTTCCAGACGCCAGTAGACATTGACCTCCGCACCGCCTTCCAGCACAATAGCCGTAGCAGTGACGGGAATCTCGATGGTTTTATCGCCTTGTGTGATGGTGATAGTTCCGTTGAAATCGCCGTTTTCTGCCAGTGTGACCTGTGCATAGAAGGTCTGTACCAATGTTGAGGCTGTGTAGGTAGCCGTCAGAGACTGCTGCCAATTGGTTTTATCGGTAGAGAGCTTAATGCCCTCGGAAGCAGTGATGCTTACTGAACCCTCTTCAGGAGAAAGTCCGAAGCCATTCAGCGTGAACTCCTTCGTCAGCGTCTGTCCCTTATAGGCCTCGCCCAAATCACCTGTTGCAGGGGATACTGTAAGATCTGTGGGCAGAATGATGTCGTCAGTCATGATGCCTTGGGCCTTCATCAGACGGGCACACTCGCGAGCCACCAATAGGGCGCCAGTGGTGTTGAAGTGGGTAGAACCCTGACCATCGAACAGATACTCATGACACTTGGCATCGCCATAACTCTCGTAGAGCGTAGCAGTAGCATTGGTGAGGTCGATAAAGGCCACATCTTTTTCCTTGGCCAGCTGCTCAGAATGGTAGGCATAGTCCATCGTGTGGTCGTCAGCGGCAAGTTTGGTACCGTCCTTGGGACCTTGTTCCGTCAGTACCTTGTAGCTGTCGCCCAAGTCGTGACGCCCGTTGCGCTTAATCTTCGAACCGCTGAAGTAGCTGCGGCATACGGGCGAACATATAATAGGTGTGGCACCGAGGGCTTTCACCTCGTCGACAATCTTGCCGAGCCATTCCTTGTAAGTCGTCGAAGGCACTGTGCCACGCAAATCGACAGCGGCTGCTGCCGTCGCATCATCAATGCTTTCGTAGTAGGCTTTCAGCGCATAGCCGTCCATACCGCTATTCTTCTCGTCGTTATGTCCAAAGGTAATGATGACGTAGTCGCCAGCCTCGACGTTCTTCTTGGCAGTCTGCCAGAGTTCGTTGTAGCCGCCACGGGAGTCGCGTCCTCCCTTGGCATAATTGATGCTGGTCCAGCCGTTGGTGAGGAAGTTTCCAAAATACATACCCCAGCCGCGTGTGACGGTGGCCGACTCGTCGTAGGGTGCCATCGTCGAGTCACCCAGAGTGTGTACTTTCTTGGCGGAGGATGCCGTGCAAAGCATCACCACCAGAGTCATCAGGAAAAGAAATTTTGACTTCATTTTGCAGTTCATTTTGATTCGTTATTCGATTTCTGACTGCAAAATTACTATACTATTTCGATGGAATGGGATGATTATTGCATCAAACAGGTATGAAAAATGCGTCAATATGCATATTTCTACCATTGTTGACGCATGATTACCCCATGAAGCCACATCCTCTGACCGTTAGTCAGCGTGCGGCATTGTCTTATATTCAGAAGGCGATTTTCCTGTACTCTGTTTAAAACAACGGCTAAAGTATTTGGGGTCCGTGAATCCGCAGGCGTATGCCACTTCAGCGACCGTTTTATCTGTTTCGCGCAACAGCTTACAGGCATGTTTCGTACGTGCTTCGCGTAACAAATCCTGAGGAGTGATACCCATCGTCTGCTTCAATTTGCGCTGTAAACCAGAACGACTGGTTGCTGCTGCCGATGCCATGTCGCCAACAGAAGCATCGGCATTAGAAATGTTCGCCTCAATAAAATCCATAACCCGCTTGAGCATGGGGTCATACGCTGTGTGATCGGATTGTGAACTGGGCTGTGAGATGGTTCCTTGGCCATTTCCTGTTTGGCTTTCCAATAGTGCCAGATAGGCCTCCAGCGTCTCCCGTTGTTTACGCTTGATGCGACGTATATATAATAAGGTATAGACAATTCCAAACAGTGTTCCTGTTATTAATAACAAGATGAGCAGGCGTCCCCAAGCGGATTCAAAGAAGGTGGGTTTGACGATAATGGTTAGGGTGCGTATGTTATCCTGCCACAAGCCATCGGCATTGGTTGAGCGTATCTCTAACTGATAGGTTCCTGGCTCTAAGTCTAGCAGCGTAGCGGAACGTCCGTGACCAATGTAGTTCCACTCAGTATGGTGTTGAAGACGGAAAGCATAACTGATACGTTCTGCTCCACAATAGTCGATAGCGGCAAAATGTACGGTGACACTTCGCTCGTAGGGTTGTAGTGTCAAAGTGTCTAAATAAGCTACCCCAAGATTCTCGCTGCCTCCTTGTATGGAAATACCCGTCAAAACCAGCCGAGGACTATAGGTCTGTTGGCGCATCTGGTCAGTGGAAGTGATAAAGGCTCCGTCCATCAGTCCGAAAAGCCATCTTCCTTTGCTGAGCTGAAGGGGGTGGGCATCAGAGAAGCGATAATCAGCATTGAAATATCGTGCATCAAGTTGTCTATAGTGCCCTATGCTGTCAATCATTGCTATCAGATGGCTGCTCACCATCAGCATGTTTCCTTCGTCCATGGGAGTCAGTGACATAATCACATCCGACGGCAACTTGTTGTTGCTGGCCGTATAATGTCGGAAAGTCAATGAGTCGGCCAGCAAATCAGCACCTTCGATGCTGTTAATGCCTCCACTTTCTGTACTGACATAGATGCGTCCGTCGAACCCCGTCATCATATTCATAATGGCACTACTGCTCAAGCTGGTTGCACGATTTGACTCGCGCAGATGTCGATGAAATCGCATTTTATGGGCATCCTGTTCCAGTTTTGCAATAATCAACCCCTCTGTGGTAGCCGCCATCATCACCTCACCTTGTTGGACCAACAACAGATTACGCACTCGTTGTGCTACCTCTTTGGGATAGCCTTTCGGCGTGTGAAATTGCAGCTGGTCTTTCCGGTCCAATGCTGCATAGTAAAGCCCGCCACCCAGAGTTGCTACCCATAGCCGTCTGAAACGGTCTTCACATATGCTATATACATTCTGATCGGGAAGATTCGTAAAATGGGTAATCTTAAAAACGCCTGCTGATGTCTCTTGCAAACGGAACAGTCCATCAGGCTTGGAGCCTAACCATAGGATTCCATCCGTTGTTTGGTACATACAATAAACGGGAGACCCAAAAGCGGTATAACTGTGATGTAATCGTCCGTCTTTACCCAAATAGCCTAACAGTTGGTCGTCAGCGTAAGAGTAAATGCGCACGGCCCCATCGCCCCTAGTACACACCCAATAGCGTTGATGATTGTCTTTAAACAAACACTTTACCTCCGCTTGGGGTTCTATGTCGATTCGCTTTGTATGTTGGACGACAGCCGTCTCTTTTTTCAAGCCAGAAGGGGTAATGGCCCATTCGTTACCCTGCCGATCGGTTAGGGCAAAGGAAGTGAGTCCGTCGTCATACCTTACGGACTTACTCGTGCGGTAACGTTTGATGTCGTCTGCGATGTTGGTGGCTGCGCTGTCGCTCAGATTGCTGAAACGATAAGTATGTGTGTCGAACAGACAGTAGTCCTCATCTACGCGGCACACCATTTGTCCGTCGGGTCTTAGGGCGATGTCTCGAAACCTGTCTGTCGTCATGCGACAGCCGTCACCCATTTGCGCCTTGAAAGTACGAAATTCGTAACCATCATAGCGGCACAGGCCATTCCATGTTGCCAACCAGATGAACCCCAGTTCGTCTTGCAACAACTGAGTGATGTGGGCATGTGGCAGTCCGTCTTCTTCATCATAATAAGTTACGTTTTGCAGTGGCTGTCCTGATAAGGTCAGCCATCCTGTACAAACAATGATGAAGAAGGTCAGATGCCTCATTTTAGAACCAATTCATCAGTTTGCGGAGATAGGCCGTCAGTTCGCCGGCCATCTTTTCATCCTGATAGATGTTGGGATGCCAGTCGTTGCCATAGAACGCATTGCCGTCGATGGGTGCCATGTCGAAACGATAGACTTCCTTGTCGCCAGCCTTCTGGGCTTCGACAGTGACCTCGTCCAACAGTTTTTTGGCGAGTTGCAGTTCCTGATTATACAGCATGGAACCCGTGAGGAACACGATTTTTGCCTTGGGGTTATGCTGGCGCACCAGTTTCAGAAGCTTCTGATAGCCTTTCTTCAGCAACGTGGGGTCATAGTTGTTTGTCGAGAGGTCGTTGGTGCCGAGGTTAATGCAGACAACATCGGGTTGATAGCGGTTGAAATCCCACTTTTCCCTCAGGAATGTTGCTTCCTTGCGGAGTTCAGGTTTCCATGCATAACCTGTAAATTCGTATTGTACGGGCATATGGGATTCGGGATTACCCGTTTTCGGACCATCGTAGTTGCGGTAGGCGCCAATGCCGCTGCGTGCTACTACCCAGTGCTGGGCCTCGAGGTTACGGGCAGTAATGGAGGCATATGAGTAATAATGGTTCTCAGTGGCATAGTCGAAATGCTCTTCCTTCTTCAGTCCCTCGTTACCATAGCCGCAAGTGATGGAATTGCCGATGAATTCGATCTTTCTTGACGGAAGTTGGGGGGCGTCAACCAACTGACGACCTTTGTCTAATACAAAACCCCAAAACTCAGGGAAGAACTCGTAGCCCTCGATAACATACATCAGGCGCACCAGATGACGACCTTCAGGTAATGCTGTTGCCAGTGTCACCACAGAGTCGCGCTCTCCGCGAAAAGCCACCTTGAATGGTTCAGCCCCGTCAATCTGTGCCACGAAATAGCCACTTTGGGGTTTGGCAATCATGCGTAGTGACGTGCCTTCGAATGCTGCGATGATTTGCACACCTGGAAAGTTCCATGCCGGACGCTCTGGATTGGTGAAACTGATGCGTCCCGTATACAAAATATGTGGGTCGGTGGGTTTGATGACTGTTCCTTTCAGGGGAACGGTAATAATGGCATTGACTCCCAGAGTAGTCAAGAACATCAAAAAAGCAAAGAAAGTACGTTTCATAAGTAGATTTTTGTTATTTGGGCGCAAAATTACAAAAAATATGCTTAACTTTGCACACAAAAGCAAGAAAAAATCATGATGGACGAAGATTTTGACATCCGCCAAGAGCAGATGAGCTCCGCTGAGAAGGACTTTGAAAATGCCCTTCGCCCGTTGTCGTTCAACGATTTCAGTGGACAGCAGCAGGTGGTGGAGAATCTGGAGGTGTTTGTGGAGGCCGCCAAATATCGTGGCGAGCCCCTCGACCATGTCTTGCTGCATGGTCCTCCAGGATTGGGAAAGACCACGCTCTCGAATATTATTGCCAACGAGTTGGGGGTAGGCTTTAAGATTACCTCCGGTCCTGTGCTTGACAAGCCTGGTGATTTGGCTGGTATCCTGACGTCGCTGGAGAAAAACGATGTGCTGTTTATCGACGAGATTCACCGATTGTCGCCTGTCGTTGAGGAGTATCTCTATTCAGCGATGGAAGACTACCGTATCGACATCATGATTGACAAAGGTCCGTCGGCTCGCTCCATTCAGATTGACCTGAATCCGTTTACGTTGGTGGGTGCTACTACTCGTAGTGGACTGCTGACAGCTCCGTTGCGTGCACGTTTCGGCATCAATATGCACCTGCAGTACTACGACCCCGCAACACTGCAAAAGATTATCGAGCGTTCCGCCTCGATTCTGCGCGTACCTATTACTACCGATGCTTCCGACGAAATCTCCCGTCGCTCGCGTGGTACGCCCCGTATTGCCAATGCTCTGCTACGAAGGGTGCGCGACTTTGCCCAGGTAAAGGGTACGGGAAAGATTGACTCAGAGATTACCAAGATTGCGTTGAAAGCGCTGAATATCGACCAATACGGACTGGACGAGATTGATAACCGCATCTTGTTGACCATCATCGACAAATTCCGCGGAGGTCCTGTGGGCATTACCACTATCGCTACCGCTGTTGGCGAGGATGCCGGAACGGTGGAGGAGGTCTACGAGCCTTTCCTCATCATGGAGGGTTTTATCAAGCGTACCCCACGTGGTCGTATGGTAACGGAACTGGCCTATAAGCATTTTGGGCGTAATCCGTATAGTGGGAATATTATGGAACCGAATCTTTTTGATTAATTGACAATTGATAATTGAGAATTATGATTAGAACGGGCATTTTCGTAGGGAGCTTTAATCCGTTTACGGTGGGACACGATTCTATTGTGCGTCGTGCACTGCCGTTGTTCGACTGCTTAGTGATAGGCGTGGTAGGCGACCAGGTACACAAGCCCGATATGCCCTCTGCTGAGGAACGCATCAAGGCCATAGTCGAGCTCTATCAAGACGAGCCTGCCATCGAGGTGAAACCCTATTATGGATTGGCTGTTGACTTTGCCAAGCAGGAAGACGCCCATTTCATTGTAAAGGGTGTCCGTTCTGTTAAGGATTTTGAGTATGAACGCGAACAAGCCGACATTAATCGCAGCCTCAGTGGTATAGAAACCATTCTGCTCTTTGCAGAACCACAATATTCGTCCATTTCATCAAGCATGGTCCGCGAGTTGCAGCACTTTGGTGTGGATGTTAGTGCGTTCCTGCCGAAACGCTCGAAAAAATGAAGTATTCGAATAACGGTATAACGTTATAACGTAATAACGACAATATGATAACTTATTCAACAGAAAACGTTAAGTTTCCCAGTATCAAACGCCGTGAAACGACAGCTTGGATTCGTCGCGTGGCTGCCACTTATGGTAAGAGGGTGGGTGAAGTGGGCTATTTGTTTTGCGACGACGAGCATATCCTCGAGGTGAATCGCGAGTATCTGGGTCACGACTACTATACTGACATCATTACCTTCGACTATGATGAAGGCAATGTGTTGAATGGCGACTTGGTCATTTCCTTGGATACCGTCCGTACGAATGCTGAGCTGTTTAAAAAGGAGTACGACGAGGAGTTGCATCGTGTCATCATTCACGGCATCCTGCACCTTTGTGGATTGAACGACAAAGGTCCCGGCGAGCGCGAACAGATGGAAGCAGCTGAGAATGCTGCCTTAGCGCTGCGCTAAGAAATTCTTGATTTCATCGAGGTTGTTAGCCACCTCAATATACGTGCGCCAAGGTCTGCGGGTTAGTCCTTTGGCCTGTAACTCGTCGAGCATAGCGATGAGTTTGTCCCAGAAGCCCTTCATGTTATAAAGGATGACGCGTTTCTGGTGATAGCCGATAGTTGCTGAAGCGGCAATGGTAAAAACTTCGTCCAACGTTCCGATGCCACCAGGCAGGGCGATAAACACGTCGCTTTGGTCTTCCATCAGTTGCTTGCGGTCGCTTAAGTTGTCACACAGAATATCCACATCTACATACTGCGACATGCGTCCTCCCTGCTCAACAATTCGGGGAATGACGCCAATGGTCTTTCCTCCTTGTTCGTGGGCAGCTTTCGACACGCATTCCATCAGTCCACAGTTCACACCACCATAGACAATAGTATGACCTTCACTTGCAGCCCATCTTCCTAATTCTTCCGTCAACAGGAAGAAGTCGGAATCGATGCGGTCGTTAGCTGAACAAAAGATACAAATCTTCATCGTAGGTCAGTTTTGAGGGTTTTCGGCAGGGATAATCTTAAAGAGCTTGTCGCTGGGACGTACCTTCTCAGGAACCTTAATGCTGACGCGCGTGCCTTGTTGGGCCGTCTCGACAGCCTGCACGTCATCGTGAATCTCGTCGACAGTGACATAGAGCGCTCCTGTCGTCGGACCTGTGATGAGCATCTTGTCGCCAACACTAAACGTATCGGCCTCGACGGTGAATTCAGCTACGCCCAAACGCGAAAAAAATTTCACGCCCTTGCCGATATATTGTTTGCGCTCGGTGGCATTGGAACCATAGTTCTTGTTCCATTCGCCTAAGGTCTGGCCCTGATAGTAGCCATCCCAGAAACCCCGATTGAATACAGTGGCCAGGCGCTCGTCCCACTGGTCCTTCTTCTCTTCCGTAAACGTGCCGTCGAGCACGCTTTGGATGGCCTCACGATAGCATTGTACGACGGTGAGCACGTATTCGGGTCCACGGGCGCGCCCTTCAATTTTAAACACCCTGACACCCGAACGCATCATCTTGTCGATGAAACGGATGGTTTTCAGGTCTTTGGGCGACATGATATACTTGTTGTCAATCTCCAGTTCCGTACCTGTCTCGCGATCCGTTACGATATAGGAGCGACGACAAATCTGCATACAGGCACCGCGATTGGCCGAGCGTCCCGTGTTGTCGAGACTCATATAGCACTTGCCGCTGATGGCCATGCAGAGTGCTCCGTGACAGAACATCTCGATACGTACCAGCTGTCCAGATGGACCACAGATATGCTGTTCCTCAATCTGGCGGTAGATATCAGCCACCTGATCGAGGTTCAGTTCACGGGCCAGTACCACCACATCGGCAAACTGTGCGTAAAACCGCAAGGCTTCGATGTTCGATATGTTCAGCTGGGTAGAAAGATGCACCTCCATGCCTTTCTGACGACAATAGGTCATCACCGCTATATCGCAGGCTATCACGGCAGTGATCTTTGCCTCCACAGCGGCATCAACAATCTGATGCATTAACTCGATGTCCTCGCCGTAGATGATGGTATTTACCGTCAAGTACGACTTCACGCCGTGCTCCTTACAAGTGGCAGCAATCTCGCGCAGGTCATCGATGGTGAAGTGGTTGGCAGAATGTGAACGCATGTTCAACTGCTCCACGCCAAAGTAGACGCTGCCGGCTCCTGCTTTCAGGGCTGCAGCCAGCGAATCGCGACTTCCCACAGGGGCCATAATCTCAAAATCTGTTATATTTTCTTTCATTTCTGCTGCAAAGGTAAGAAAAAGTTTAGAGTTTAGAGATGAAAGATTAGAATTATTTGTAATTTTGCAGGCAGAAAACAAACTATGAAGCAAATGACAATGATAAAAAAGATTTTTTTGGTCTTTATTTTGATGCTGAGCACTGTGTTCTGCCAAGCTGCTCCTGTGTCTATTCTCGAAGCGGGAGGCTGGTTCGAAAGTGGCTATGTTACTTGGCAGAAGACCAGCGGAATGAAGTATAACGTCTACGTCAGTCCTGTATCAGAAGAATCGTGGGTCAAGTTAGACGATGAACTGGTGCGAGAATATGCAGACTACGGCCGTGCCGATGCTTTGGGACTCCCTGCAGGCAACTACCGTTTTAAGGTGGTTCCCGTTAGTGGTAGTGAGGAGCTGTCAGCTGATGCCGCCATATCGTCTGCCATTGATGTCAAGGCTCACGACCGCAATGGTTTTGCCCACAAACAGGCTGGTGCTACAGGTATAGGTGCTTATAACAACGATGGAACCTTGAAGTCCAATGCCCGTGTGGTGTATGTTTGGGCAGAGAATGCCAAGACGGTGTCGCTGAAGGTCAAGAAAGACAAAAAGGGAACGGAGGCCACCTACACCGGCCTTCAGGACATCATTTATGGCTATCAGAAGGGCGATGCCGACGGCAGTTATGACGAACGTCCTTTGTGTGTCCGCATCATCGGCACCATTCGCGATACGGATATGGACTCCTTCGGCAGTTCTGCTGAGGGTTTGCAGATTAAGGGCGCTAAAGAATATCAGCCGATGCATATCACCATCGAGGGTGTCGGCAACGATGCGACCATCTGGGGCTTTGGCTTTCTGATAAGGAATAGCGCTTCCGTCGAGCTCCGCAATTTCGGTATCATGCTTTGCATGGACGACTGCGTCAGCATAGACACCAAGAATGAGATGATATGGGTTCATAACTTGGACTTCTTCTACGGCAAGCCCGGCAGTGCCAGCGATCAGAAGAAAGGCGACGGCACACTCGACATCAAGGGAAACTCCCATTGGTGTACCTTCTCGTACAACCACTTCTACGATTCAGGGAAGTCGAGCCTTGGGGGTATGAAGAGCGAGTCGACTACCGATTATAATACCTATCACCACAACTGGTTCGACCATTCCGACTCCCGTCATCCCCGTATCCGTACGATGTCGATGCACATCTACAACAACTATTTCGACGGCAATTCGAAGTATGGCGTAGGCATGACCTATGGAGGCTCTGCTTTCGTAGAGCAGAACTATTTCCGTCATTGCAAGAACCCGATGCTGATTTCCAAACAAGGCACCGATGCCAAGGGCAGCGGCACCTTCTCGGGCGAGAATGGTGGAGTCATCAAGTCGTATGGCAACATCGTGAAGGACGCTTCTTCTCTGGTGACCTACCAGCAGAATGCCTCGTCGTGGGACTGCTGGGAAGCCAGCGCACGTAACGACCAGGTACCTGCCGATGTGGTAGCCAAGGCAGGCGGAACAGGCTATAACAATTTCGATACCGATGCCAGCGTAATGTACGATTACACCCCCGATGCTGCGGCGGATGTTCCCGCTATCGTGACAGGAACGTATGGCGCAGGTCGTATGCAGCATGGCGACTTCCTGTGGACTTTCGAAAATGCGACGCAGGACACCAATGATGCCATCATTCCCGAACTGAAATCCGCCCTTCAGGACTACCAGACAACGTGGGTAGGTTTCTTCACAGGCGCCACAGCCATTCGTGAACTCCAACGGACACCATCTGACAACCAGTCTTTTTTTGACTTGCAAGGACGGCAGATAATCCGTCCTGTAAATCATCAGGTTGTGGTCCACAACGGACATAAATACGTAAGTCAATGAAATATGGGCGCGTCTTTCTGTTGCTGGCATCGGTAGGCCTGTTGGTTGCTTGCGGACGCAAGGAGCAGCATCAGTTTACTCACGACTTCCTGCTACCCATGACACCCGTCAAGGATCAGGGCAAGACGGAACTCTGTTGGGCCTATGCCATGTTGGCCACCATTGAGACAGAACATATTCTGCGGGGCGACTCCGTCAACCTCTCTGCGGTCTATGTCGGGCGGCAGCTGAATCATTACCAACACTCCATAGGTTATTCGTCATCATCCCAACGTGCCATGGGTATGACGCTGCTCAACATGATTCAGCGCGAAGGCATTGTGGGTTACGATGTACTGCCTGACGATGCTACTGACGACCTGCCGACGCCCCAGTGGGTATTTATGCTGGGAGCGCAGTATACACCGCAGGAGTTTGCCCATTCGGTGTGTGCTCCTGACGAATATGTCGCACTGACCTGCTGGCCAGACTCTCCTTATCATCAAAAGGTGGAAGTACCTGTTCCTGATAATTGGGAACACAACCGTCTGCTGAACCTGCCTCTTGATACGCTGAAAAAACACGTCGATGGTGCCCTGCGCAGTCATCATCCTGTCTGTTGGGAAAGTCGTGGACACGCTATGACCATCATAGGAATGGCCCGCGACGAACAAGGCAAACCTTACTATGTGATGAAAAACTCCTGGGGCACCAAGCGTCCTCATGGCGGACTGGTGTATATGTCAGTCCGCAAGATGTGGAAAGATATGATCGCTGTCTATATGACCCGTAAAGCCTACGACTGCTGACTGGGGAACTGCTGATAGATAGTTAGTCCGTATTCGCTGCTGGCGGCAAAGATATATTCCATGATGTCAGCAGTATCGTGTTCGAAATCGGCCCAAGCCTGAGCATATAGCCAGAAGGTAAACTCCAGACAACATCCGGCCTGCGAAGCTTCTGCCTGACGCACCAAAGGATTCTTTTCGGCAATGACCTTCGGATTCTCACACAACCATTGTTCCACATGTTGGCGGAACTTGGTGATGTTTGCCACTCCGTCGTCGTCGAGTCGGATGGAACGGAAGTCGAAGTAGACCTTGCGCGTCTGCTTGCGTCCCTCGTTTTGTTCCATACCCAGCCAGTTCTGGAACGATCCGTCGACCAATGTCTGAGGGGTGACGGTAACGATGGTGTTGTCGAAATTGCGTACCTTGACGGTAGTCAGAGAAATATGTTCCACTCTGCCGTTGATGCCGGCAGCATTCAGCGTAATCCAATCGCCGATATGAATCATGTCGTTGTTAGTCAGGCGAATACCTGCCACCAGTCCTTTGATGGTATCCTGGAAGGCCAGCATCAGGATGGCCGAAGCAGCACCCAGTCCGGCAAACAGTGTGGAGGGGTCTTTGTCGACAACGATGGCAATGACCACAATGATGGCAATGAAAATGATGATGATCTTCAGTACGCCGCAGATGGAATAGAGATACTGCCGACGGGCGGAGCGCGGACTATTCTCCAGCAACATCAACGAGTCGATAAAAACGATGAGAGTTCGTGTCGACATCACCGTAATGTAGATGGCTGTCAAGCGGGTCAGCACTTCACGAACGGTGGGGAAGTCGTAGAACGTCCAGGGCAGTACCAGCCAGATGACAATGGCCGGTACGATGCTGCATGCTGCCTTCAGAACGCGCTCATTGAACAGGGCATCGTCCCATTTGGCCTCTGTCTTGGCAGTAACTTTCAGTATGACGGGTATCAAAGCCTTCCTGCATATCCAGCCAGAGACTCCAGCCAGCAAGAAAGCCACGATGACTAAAGCGGTATGGGTAATGGCATTGATGGCATCACCCGTTATGCCGCAGGCTGTTACAAGTTGTTCAACCCAAATTTGTATTCTTTCCATAAACAGTCTATTTTGTTAATAGTCGTATAAAACGACGTGAAGCATCTTCCATTCACCACAGGCAATACGGACGTGGCGCCCCTGATGGCTCTGGTCTCCATTATGCCGACGCAGAAAGCGCATCTGGCCTTGGGCATCTATGCAGACCTCGTCGACGGTTCCTATTCCTTTTCGCGGACCGGAGAATCTGCCCTTTGCCACTTCCGATGACTTGGCATCCTGTCCTTCAGCCACGAAACCATCTTCGCCCAACACTTTCCGTTCTTCGCGATTCTTCTCGTATTCGGTAGCAAAACTGACCACTACGCCTGTTCCTGCCAAAAGGTATTCGTTTTTGGCCAACTTCATCAGGATGGCTCCGCCTTCTAGCCATACGGAACCGTCTTTGGCACGAGGGTCCCAAGGCAGGGTGTAGTAGTGTCGGCAGGTGATAGCAACGTGATCATCGTTAATGACGCGTTCCTTGTCCTCCTGGTCGAACAGCAAGCCCCAACTCTGGTTCTGAGGTGTCGGATACTTATTGTGGAGTTGTTGCAGCAGTGTGTAAGCCTTTGTGATGCTTTCCGTTTCGCGAGGCGAACTCTGGTCGATGGCAAAGGGCGAGAAGCCTAAAGCCTGGTGTTCGCCAAAAACAGACATGGCTCGCGCCCCGCTGTTTTCGCAACAACGGCTCTCAGGAATAAACAGCCGGTTGTTGGGCAAGGCATATTGCCCTGTCCACGACTTGAAGCCCGTATCGTAGATGTCCGGTGACAACATGTCGATGCTGGGAGCTCCAGCATGCCAGAAGTCAATGAGATGAGCCAAGGGACCTGCCGATGGATATTGTCCGGGCTGACGTCCACGACTGTTCAAAGCTGCATTGACATAGAGCGGCATATCGTAGATGCTGCGGGCAGCCTGGGCCAAATGCTCTACATACAAAGCGTAGTGGTAGGCCATGAATTTCTCCTCACCATAGATGTCATCTCCAAACAGTTGTCGCCATGTCGTGGGTTTGCTGATGTGGAGCAACGGATAGAGCGCCTTGGGAATCGGTTGGTCGTAAGCCTTTTCTGCTAAAGGCGAATGGTCGCGGGCCGATTCCAGCATGCCGATTTCGTTCTCAATCTGCATCATCACAACGGTTCCTATACCCTTGTCGACTGCTGCCAGATGTTGCATCAAGGCAGTGAAGGCCTTGAGGTCGGCCTGTAACACATGGTCCGAGAAACATGTGGCAATCTCTAAAGGCTTGCCTTCCTTGGTCATAGCACGGGGGAAACGTTTCGTGTCCTTCTTAAACCACAGGGGGGCATAGCACGACATGGAGTTTTTCCAGGCGCCAAACCACAGGAACACCACTTTCAGTTGTTGCTCGCGGGCCTTTTCTATCGTCCGGTCTATCAGCGTGAAGTCGAACGTCCCTTCCTTGGGTTCTATGAATTCCCAATAGGCAGGCACCAAGACGGTGTTGAGTCCTAATGCCTTCATGCGAGGCATGACTTCATCGATATCCTCCACACAGGTTGCAGCCGAGTTGCTAAGCTCGCCTCCCAAAATAAAAAGATTTGTTCTCTGCTGGGCAGCCACACGGACTGTACCCAGGCAGAGCAGGATGATAAGTAGTAGTTTGGTATGTTTCATTGTTTTCTTTTTATTCCATAACTGGTCGGTTACTGAGTATATCCTCGGGTGGGGTTCTCGTACATGCCGATAGGGATGTTGAACTTCATCATCTCGTCCAGGTTATGCACGGGATGCTCCATATCCTGAGGGATGGGACGATGCGAGAAGGTTTGGAAATACAACAGACAAGCGTCGCGCCACCACTCTGCATCACGGGCCTGAATGCGCAGCTTTCGCTGCACTTCGTCGAAGCGCTGACCGTCCACATAGGGCTGCATGGCATCCCAAACGGTCAGGAAATGGCGTGCCTCGCGAACTCCCTCGTCGTACTTATGGCATAGCTCGTCCCAGAAGGTACGACCACTCTTCATCTTATGATCCCAAGGCACATGGTGGAACCATGCCAGCAGGTTCTCGGGACAGGTGTTGATGTCGTTATATTCACGGCAGAGCGCTTCCGGATACTGCTTGACATTGGCCGAACCGTTCAGTGTGCGGTCGAATCCCAGTCCGATGCCGTCGGCCTTATGGTAGTAAGGCGGTGTCCAGTCGGCCCTCACTCCCTGCGGGGCATACCAAGGCTCCGGACCGTAGTGGTGACCTCCAGCAAAGATGTGGTGGATACCCAGTGGCATCATATAGTTGACACAAGCCTCGCGGCTGTCCAACATGACGCTCAAGAGTTGAGAGTATATACTCCCCTCGCCCTTTGGAGAGGGGTCGGGGGTAAGGCTGAACGTCTGACGCAGCCATTCGTCGGCAATCGCTTCTGACGTCAGCGAGGGATTCCACGCCAGTCGTCCGAAGGCATACCAGTTGGACTGCGCAAAATGATGTCCGCACCAGTTCGTGTCGTCACCGATATTGGCGACACCAGCCATTGCTTTCAGACTAGCGGGCTTTACAAACGAGAAGAACTCCTTCCACATCGGTGCAAGATACACCAGATGGTTGGCTGCGCCCAGATACTCCTGCGTAATCTGAAACTCCACCATCATCGGGGTCTTCTGCATGGCGGTAAACAGCGGGCTGTATGGCTCGCGGGGCTGGAAGTCGATGGGGCCGTTCTTGATCTGGATAATCACGTTGTCGGCAAACTGACCGTCCAGCGGCATAAACTCCTCGTAGGCCTGATTGGCGCGGTCGCTGCTCTGCGGGTTGTAGACGAAGGCACGCCACATCACGATACCTTTATGCGGTTTCAGCACCTTGCCCAGCATGTTGGCTCCATCGGCATGGGTGCGTCCGAAGTCCTGGGGGCCAGGCTCACCTTCCGAGTTTGCCTTTACCAGGAAACCGCCGAAGTCAGGGATCATCTTATAAATCTCGTTCACCTTGTCCTTCCACCAACGCACGACGTCGGCGTTCAGCGGGTCGGCGGTCGTCAGTCCGCCTATCTTGATGGGCGAGGCGAAGTTGATGGACAGATAGACGCGAATACCGTAAGGTCGCAGCAGATCGGCAATCTCTTTGGTCTTCTGCAGACTTTCAGTCGACAGCGCTGCGGGTTTGGCATTTACGTTGTTCAGCACAGTGCCATTAATGCCTATCGAGGCATTGGCACGGGCATAAGTGCGAATGAGTTCTTCGTGCGCAGCATCCCATTTCTCATTTCTCATTTCTCCTTTCTCATTCCAGAAGATGCTCCGTCCGGCAAATCCGCGTTCTACAGTGCCGTTGGGATTGTCCCAGTGGTTCAGCAGACGCAGTGAGAAGGCGGGGCGCTCTTCGCAGGGATTTACGGGCTGTCCCGACTGTTGCAGGCGCAGCAGGTAGTAGGCACCGTAGAGCAGACCTATATCTCGGCCATGAGCTTTCAGTAGCAGTCCGCCATCGGCTTTGCGCTCAATGGTGAAACCGTCGTCACCCTTCTTCCAGTGCATGGGGCCGCAGTCGGCTTCCATCGTGATGGGTGCTCCGTGCCAGTACTGTTGCAGTTCTTTCATAGCCAACTCAATGGTAGGCGAAGGTGCCACTGTGCCACAGCCGTCGTACCACAACGACAGCTGTACCTTGGCAGGCTCTGGGTTAGGCTGATAGCGCAGCCACAACTGGTGTCCGTCCTCAGCACTGGCCGCTAGTGCTAAGCACATAATGAATAATGATAATATCAGTTTTTTCATCGTGAAAATGTTTATTCTGCAAAGATAGTGTAAAACGAGCGAAAAGCAAAAAAAATTAGGATTTATTTTTATTTTTCACTTGACCAAGGAAATATTTGCTAACTTTTATTTCTTTTTCTCCATTTTTACTGACATCCGACATAAGTTATTTGTTAATCACTTTATTATCAGTTGTTTACAAACGAATTTGCTGCCTATATACTGACATAAAACCGACATAGAACCGACATAAAACCGACATAATACTGACATTTAATCATTAAATTAAGGCTCATTATGCTTCACAAGGGACCTAACTGACTTGATACTTGGCCCTCGCACTCTTTCCGCCCTATTGTGGTAAATAAATTCTCTAGAGAATTTTACCGTTACCTCCGCTCTTAGCAATTGTTAGGACTAGGGTAAGCACAAAATTCTCTAGAGAATTTCATAACGAGCCTTATACTAAAGATTACAAACCCTTATCCTTCACTTCGCTTACCTTCCTCCTGAACATTTGTGTGCTTTGTTCCCAAAAGCAGACTTCATCATATCGCATCTATGTCTGCTTTCTGTCTGTTTTATGTCGGTTCTATGTCGGTTTTATGTCAGTTTTATGTCGGTTCTATGTCGGTTCTATGTCAGTAAGAAAATTGTCAAGCCTCTGAATACTAGTAAGATAGCGCTAAATTATGTCGGATGTCGGTAATTCCGCTTTTCCCGATGAATACTTATCGATTTCCTCCGTTTTTTCTTCTATTCCTTAGACATAATGGCGTCTTCGGCGATATGCCTCCCACTAAAATCCTATCTTTGATTAGGGAGTGCTTCGGGGTTCGTTTAGTATTTTTAACGGTTTATCGTGCAGTATTTTTCCATATCGTGGGTTATATGGACAGAAATCACTAAATTTGCAATCGATATGAAAAAGATGAATTGGGCAACCATCGCCCTGATGATGGCAACAACAGTAACTATTGGTTGTACCAGTAGCAGTGATGAAGATGTTCCCCAGCCTGTCATTTGTCCTGTGGAGCCACCAACGACACTTGAACTGACGCGTGCAGAACAGGAGATGGTAACCAGCAGCAATGACTTCGCCTTCAATCTGTTCCGTATGGCGCAGGACGAGAAGGCGAGTCAGATTTTCTCCCCCCTCAGCATCACATACGCCTTGGGCATGCTCAACAATGGCGCAGCCGGCGAGACGCAGGAGCAGATAAATAAGGTGTTGGGCTTTAGTGACACAGGCGCCAGCGGTATCAACGAGTTCTGCTACAAGATGCTGAAAAGGGCATCAACCCTCGATGATAAAACGAAAGTGATCATTTCCAACAATATTTATGTTAACACGGATTGGGGGTGCGACTTGTTTCCCGCATTCGTGTCAACGGCTAAGGCTTTCTATGATGCAGAGCCAGAAAGTCGCAGTTTTACTGATGGCAAGACGCTTGATGTCATAAACCAGTGGGCCAGCGACCATACGGAGGGCATGATTAAAAAAGTATTGAGTGAGGATGAATTCAATCCTAGTTCTATCAGTTATCTGCTTAATGCCATTTACTTCAAGGGTATGTGGGCAGAGAAGTTTGACAAAAATAACACAAAAGATGAAGAATTCATTCATGCTGGAACCACTAAGGAACTGACCATAAAACCCATGATGTGGCAGATGTCGACATTCGATTATGCCGAAAACGATACCTATCAGGCTCTTAGCCTGCCTTACGGTAACGGATCTTTCCAGATGACGGTGCTGCTGCCAAAGGCGAATATGAATTCCGTTCCCCAAGTGCCCACCGCTGAAGCTTGGCGGCAGATTCAGCAGCAGATGAGACCTGCTACAGTCAATGTAAAACTGCCACGTTTCGAGTCCAACACAGACATCAACCTTGTCCCCATCATGAAGAAACTTGGAATGATCAGAGCCTTTGATAGCGATCTTGCTGAGTTTCCGCACTTCTGTCCTGTAACAAGTTATATCGGGCTGATGAAACAGGTGGCTAAAATCAAACTCGATGAAGAGGGAACAGAAGCATCAGCCGTTACGGTGATAGGTGTTGATAATGCCGCAGGCCCTTTGGGTTCTGTCATGACATTCCACGCCAACCATCCCTTCCTCTACGTGATTAGCGAAACGACAACAGGGACCATCTTCTTTATCGGACAATATACGGGATATTAAACAAAAGTGCCATTAGGGAATATTGACGAACAACGCTTGGTCAAGCGGCTTCGCAACGGTGAAAACGGGGCGATGGAGGAGTTCTATTCCCAGTATGCACCCTATCTAAAGGCAGTCTGCTCACGATATATCACAGACAAGGAGGACGCGAAGGATGTGTTCCAGAATGCGCTTGTCAGAATCTTAACGCACACCAAAGAATATCAATATCAAGGACAAGGTTCCCTTCGGGCTTGGGCGACGAGAATTGTCGTCCATGAGGCGCTCAGGTTTCTTAACAACAAAAAGCGACACGAACTGACAACATGGGATGACGATATGATGAATGGAGTGGAAGAAGACGACCCGCCCATTGAGGACATCCCGCCAGAGGTGATTCAACAGATGGTGAGGCGACTGCCAACAGGCTACCGGACAGTGTTCAACCTCTACGTCTTCGAAGACAAGAGCCACCAGGAGATAGCCAGTCTGTTAGGTATCAGCGTCGGAACATCATCCTCTCAACTTTGCAGGGCGAAAAACCTGCTTGCTGATATGATCAGAGAATACAACGACAAAAATCAGTCACCACGATGAAAGAACAATGGAAAAAACAGATGCAGGAGAAGATGGCAGACTATCAGGAGTCTGACATCGAAGTGTCGTGGGCTGAGATAGAGAAGGCTCTTGCCAAGAACAGACAGCAGGCAAAAGTCGTTCCCCTATGGATCAGGCGTGTTGCCGCTGCGGTAGCCGTCATTTTGGTAACGGGTGTTGGCTATTGGACACTCTTTCGTCATCGGACAGAAATCAATAAGACAAGTGTGACAAAGATCATACAGACGCCAACCACACCAGACCAAATAAATACCCAAGTAAAATCCATTATTGAGGAAAAGCTGGCACGGGTGACACAAGGAGTCCGGCGCCCCCAAACAGTTAGCGACACAATGGATGTCACCCCTTTAGTCGTTGAAGACTCCGATACATTGACTGGCGTTTTCGCAGAAACAAAGGACTCACGGATGGATCAGGAAATCGTGACGAACCACCCCTATACGATTTATCCCACCGATTTGCGCAAACAGACCTCTTCATCCAACAGACTGACGGCAAAAGTCTATCTTTCAAATATGTTGGCAGGCAGTTCGCAATATCATTCTTCCTCACATCAAGAACCCTTGAATCAAGGGTTGCCAAATGAAAATGGTTATGGGAAAGACGGGCAAGAAGGAACAGATGGCATAGATGGTGAAAATAAACCACCTGTTCATAAGACTGTTCAGACCAGCGAGCGTGTGCACCATCACCAACCCATCCGTTTCGGATTCTCTTTACGCTATCGCATCAACGAACAATGGAGTATTGAGAGTGGACTGACGTATTCCCGTCTTACAGCAGATATCACCAATACTATTGACGGGCAAGCTACTACTACCGAGCAGAAACTAAACTATATTGGCATTCCTCTTAGTGCATCCTATCTGCTATGGGGCAATCGTTATTTTAATTTCTATCTCTCTGCTGGTGGTCTGGTGGAAAAGATGGTGATAGGCAGTCGCATGACGCAAGGTGTAACAAACAACGTCAGCATCCATCCCCTTCAGGTATCGGTGAATGGAGCAGTTGGCGCCGAATTCAAATTAACTGACGGTTTCAGTCTCTATGCAGAGCCTACCTTAAACTATTCTTTCGATAATGGCAGCAGCATACCTACACTTTATCAGGAAAAACCCATGAATTTCAACATCACCGTTGGTATCCGCTTCAACCTCAAATAATAAACGCAACAATAAAAAGCCACCCTCACGGATGAAGGTGGCTTGCGTTGTGCTATGGACTCCTTACTGTTTCATGAGGTTCAGCTGCTCCTGGGGAGCGAGGGCGTTGGTGGTCTTCTCGGTGTATTCCTTCAGGGCGAGGGGCAGGGTTGCCTTGATGTCGCGGCTCGAGAAGCCGAAGCGGAAGGTGTAGGTGCCTGCCTCAGTGAGCCACTGTGAACCGGCTTCGTCGAAGCTTGCCAGGTCGCGCAGCAACAGATTCATCGTCAGCGTCTGACTCTCGCCGGGCTTCAACTCGCGGGTCTTGGCGAAGGCCTTCAGTTCCTGTGCGGGCTTCTCCAGCTTACCAGCGGGAGCCTGGACATAAACCTGTACTACTTCCTTACCAGCCACGCTACCTGTATTCTTGACCGTTACGGTAATGTCGACCAGATTGCCGCGAGCCTTGACGGTGGGTTTCGAGAGTTCAAAGGTGGTATAGCTGAGGCCATAGCCAAACGGATAGGCCACCTCGCGGTTGAACGTATCGAAATAGCGATAGCCCACGTAGATGTCCTCCTCGTGGTTGGTATAATCGTTACCAGCCACACTGCCGGTATAGCTCCGCATAATGTCCTTAGAGTACTGGTCGAGATAGCCGGGGAAATTCTTTGTAGAAGGATGATCGGTAGCGGCAATGGGCCACGTCATGGTCAGTTTACCAGACGGATTCACCTTACCCGTCAGCAGGTCGGCAATCGAGTTGCCGCCCTCCATACCGGGCTGCCAAGCGCAGAGAATGGCATCGGGATAACCACTCCACGATGATGTCTCGATGACAGAGCCGGAGTTGATGATGACGATGACGGGTTTGCCTGCTTCATGGAAGGCGTTGCAGACGTCGACTATCAGGGCGCGCTCCTCAGGAACGAGGTTGAACTCGGTGTCGATGTCACGGTCGATGCCCTCACCAGCCTGACGACCAATGGTGATGATAGCAGCATCGGCTGTGGCCACCTCTTTATTGATGGCGATGGGCGAGAGGCCAATCTCCGGATATTTCTGCTGGCCCATCATCTCTGTCTGGAACCACTTGGCGGGATGGCGCTCGGCCTGGAACTTCAGCTTGGCAAATTCGATGTATTTGCGATAGATGTCGGTAAGAACAGGTGACGATTTGATGCCGGCATTCTCGAGACCTTGGAGCATATCTACCACATAGGGAGGATGCACGCAGCCAGAACCTGTACCGCCGCTGAGGAAGTCGTAAGAGTTCTCACCGAACAAAGCAACCATCTTGATGGCACCGTCCTTCCAAGGCAGGGTGCCGTTGTTCTTCAGCAGGACGATGCCCTCGGCAGCACTCTGGCGGGTGATGGCAGCGTGGGCCTTGAAGTCGGGATTGTTCGAGGCGGGATACTGGTGGAAGCTGGGGGTCTTGACGATATATTCCAGCATACGACGCACGTTGCGGTCGACATCGGCAATGTCGAGCTTACCGCTCTTCACACCCTCGATAATCTCCTGTACCTGAGCGGGCTGGCCTGGTTCCATGAGGTCGTTGCCGGCATGTACCTCGCTGATGGTGGGCAGACCAGCACGGATACCAATCCAGTCGGTCATTACAATGCCTTTATAGCCCCAGTCGTCGCGCAGAATCTTGGTCAGCAGGTCGTGGTTACCCATCGAGAACTGACCATTGACCTTGTTGTACGATGCCATGATGGTCCAGGGGTCGCTCTCGCGGACGGCAATCTCGAAGCCGCGCAGATAGAGCTCACGGGCTGCACGTTGCGAGACGCGCTCGTCGACGCTGGTACGATCCGTCTCCTGCGAATTCACGGCAAAGTGCTTGGCCGAAACGCCCACCCCCTCTTTCTGTACACCCTGAATATAGGCGGCAGCAATCTTACCCGTCAGCAGCGGGTCCTCAGAATAGTATTCGAAGTTACGTCCGCACAAGGGGTTACGGTGCAGGTTCATACCAGGCCCCAAGATGACGTCACAACGATACTCTTTGGTCTCGTTACCGATGGCTTCACCCACTTTGCTCACCAGTTCTGTGTTCCAGGTTGATGCCAGGCAAGAACCGATAGGGAATGCCGTAGCATAATAGGTCTTGCTGTCGCCTTCACGGGTGGGGTCGATGCGTACTCCGGCAGGGCCGTCGGTAAGCACGGTGGCAGGAATTCCCAAACGGGGTATCTCGGGCGACGTGCCTGCAGCGCCCGCTACTAGGTCGGCCTCACCGCCAACCACAGCAGTAGCGCTGAAAAATTTGTTAGCACCGCCAACCAAAAGCTTGGCTTTCTCTTCAAGGGTCATTGCCTTCAGCACCTCGTCGATGTTATCGGCACGCAGTTTCGTTTGTGCAGTCATTGTTGCAGTTGTTAGCAGGACACTCAGTCCCAGGGTCAATAGTCTTTTCATATTCTTATGTTTTTAACTTTATTACCTTTATTTATAATAGGCCTTTAGTTGTTCGGCATAGTCGGCCAATTGGCGCGTCTCAATGTTGCCATAGCGTTGCCAGATTTGCTGGCAGGGTAACAGCAGAGGGCTGAACGTCACATCGCGACGCCGCAAATAGGGGTCACAATGCTGGAACACCTCCAGGATATCTGTCACCAGTTGAGTCGGTAAGTGCAACAGTCGGGCCATCTCCTGTACCTCGGGGGTTTCCGTCACCATCGTAATAGGAGTGAGGCGGAAATACAAGTCGAGTATCAGGATGAGTGCGATGGGCGTCAGCCGTTCGTCCTCGCTGAGTGGACGGAAGTCGCGCTCGAAGGTTTCCTGTATGTCAACGCCCTCGAAGAAATCGCCCCCAGAGTTGAATCCCGTCATCTGCCTCAGGAGTTTCACGGCACGACTCAGGCGTCGTGGATTCTTTCCATACTCCAGCCAGATGCGCTCAATACGAGGTGTACGCAATTGGGCAATATCGCCCAAGCGCTCGTGAAGCACCTGAGGCGGGATGTGCAACTCAATACTTAGTTCCACCATCTCCCGATCATAGGTAGGTTTGATACCTGTTGGTTTGCGCAGATACTGTTGCATCAGCAACAGCCAATAGTCGTCGTTCCAAGGTCGTTTCGTAGCCATTCTATCGTTTTTTTCGGTTTTATGTTGCAAAATTACAAATTATTTTTTATATTTGCACACAAATTTGCAGAACTTATGAGAAAAATCTTGCTAAGTATGGTCCTGGCAGTGATTGTTACAGGCCTCGAGGCACAGAGTATTCGCGATGAGATTCGCAACAACCTGCGTTGTTCAGCAGGCAACTATATGGCTTACCCAGTACCTGCTCAGCTTCGGCTGACAAAGGCTCCTGCTGGTAAGCAACCTTTCTATATCAGTCATTATGGACGTTACGGCTCGCGTTATCACAACCGGCCTCACGACTATTCGACACCCTATCAGACTTTGGCTAAGGCCGATAGTTTGGGAAAGTTGACAGACTTGGGGAAGGACGTGCTTCACAGACTGGTACTCATACAGCAGGAAGCAGACGAAAAATACGGTGAACTGACCATATTGGGTGCGGTGCAGCAACACCTGATTATCAAACGCATGGTCGAGCGTTTTCCCGAGGTGTTTACGGACAATTCCACTGTCGACGCCCGCAGCACGACACTATTACGCTGCTACCTCACGATGGAGAATGCGATGGTGCAACTGTCCAGGATGCGTCCCAACGTCAAGATTCATCACAATGCTACCCACCGCGACATGTATTTCCTGAACCAGATGGACCGCCATTTGCTGGCCACCAAGATGGATTCTGCCACCACTGCCCGCTACAAGGCTTTTTCGCGGCACTTGGAAAACAACAGCCGGCTGATGCAGTCGCTGTTCAACGATACAGCCTATATCCACCAGCACGTCAATATAGAGGAGCTGAACGCCAGCCTCTTCAAGATTGCCAGCAACCTGCAGAACATGGATGTCAGTCATCAGATGACACTCTACGACCTGTATACCGACGACGAGATTTATCGTAATTGGGAACGCGAGAATGCCTGGTGGTATGTCAACTATGGCTTCTGTACATTAAATGGCGGAAAACAGCCATATTCGCAACGAAATCTGTTGCGCAAGATTATCAACGATGCCGATAGTTGTATCCAGATGAATTGTCCCAATGTGCAACTGCGCTTTGGCCACGAAACAGTCCTGTTGCCATTGGTCTGCTTGCTGGAAATCAACAATTTCGGACTGGCTACTGACGATCTGGATGCATTGGACCGTAAAGGCTGGGCGGCTTACAAAGTAATCCCGATGGCAGCCAATATACAGTTTGTCTTCTATCGCGAGGGTCCTGACGACAAGGACGTGCTGTTTAAGGTGCTGCTCAACGAAAACGAGGTGCGTCTGCCTTTAAAGAGCATCGATGCACCCTACTACCATTGGCGCGACTTCCGCAATTACTATCTCAAAAAACTGGATGCCCATGTGGAATGAAACACTACACTCTGACTTTTGGTCAAAGAACCAGAGGTGTTTTCTGACCCTCCTACTGACGGTATTGAGTTGCTGGTGGTCGGAAGTTGCTGCACAGTCGGCTTTCGACATGATTCGGCGCGACCGCAACCTCTCGGCCAGTAATTACTGCATCTATCCCGACAGTGCGTTGGCACCATTGACGCCAGCCCCTGCGGGTAAGCATCCCTTCTACATCAGCCATTATGGTCGTCATGGCTCCCGTTACCTGAGCAATCGCAAGGGCTACGATATTCCCTATAATTATCTGAAGCGTGCCGACAGCTTGGGACTGCTTACTCCTAAAGGGAAAGAGGTGATGAATGAGATAAAACGCATCATCGATGATTCCGAGGGACGTTGGGGCGACCTGTCGGGACTGGGCAAACGCCAGCACCGCCAGATAGCGTGGCGCATGAGCGAGCGATTCCCCGAGGTGTTCAAGGGCAATGCGTTCATCGATGCCAAGAGTACGGTGGTTAACCGTTGCGTCATCTCGATGGGTGCTGCCATTCAGCAACTGGTGGCCCTGAACCCTGACTTGGACATCAGTATGCAGGCCTCCAAGCGCGATATGTGGTATATGAACCATCAGGACACGCTGTTGCGCAACCGCATGTCGACGCCCGAATCCGACAAAGCCTACAAAGCCTTCAGTGATCCTATCGCCAACAACCCCCGACTCATGGAGATGCTCTTCATCAGTCCCGACTCAGCTCGCAAGGTGATTAGCGAACAATGGCTCAACTACTATCTGCTGAAAGCTGGCCTCATTCAGCAGAACACCAGCATGGGCAAACGTTCGCAGCTCGTCGACCTCTTCACCTACGAGGACTTTCATTGCTATTGGCAATACGAGAATGCCTGGTGGTACATTCGCTATGGCTTCTCGTTGCTCAACGGAGGCGAACAGCCCTACTCCCAGCGCTACCTGTTGCGCAAGATGATTAACGAGGCCGACAGCCTGATGCGAAAGGACCGCAACGGTGCCTCGCTGCGCTTTGGCCACGAAACCATCATCCTGCCTTTGGTCTGTCTGCTGGGCATCAACGGTTTCGATTTCCAGACTGCCGATCTTGCGGCCCTCGAAGGTCACGGCTGGTGGGCCTGCCTGGTGTTCCCCATGGCCTCGAACATCCAGTTTGTGTTCTATCGCGAGAACTTTGACGACAAAGACATCGTCTTCAAAGTGCTGCTCAACGAACAAGAGGCCACGCTGCCCATTCCGACAGACATGGCCCCCTATTATCATTGGCGCGACTTCCGCGAATACTATCTGAAGAAAATCGACGACTACGAAGCGTTGCGCGCGTCGTCGACGCAGCCACCCGGCACTAACCCTTAGACTGAAAAGCCAAAGCGTACATCCGCATCTGCTTCACCATCGCCAGCAAACCGTTGCTGCGTGTGGGCGACAGGTGTTCCTTCAGCCCTATCTCGTCAATAAAGTATAGGTCCGCGTCCAGAATCTCCTGAGGCGTATGACCAGACAATACGCGAATCAGCAGCGACACGATACCCTTCACGATCAGCGCGTCGCTCTCCGCCCTGAACAGAATGACATTCCTTTCATTCCCTTCATTTCTTTCATTTCTCATTCCGACATAGTCGGCCTGCAGCCATACACGACTCTGACAACCGTCTATCAGATTGCTTTCCGTCTTATACTGCTCGTCCAGCGGCTCCTGTTCGTTGCCCAGGTCTATCAGCAGCTGGTACTTGTCCATCCAGTCGTCGAAACCAGCGAACTCCTCAATAATCTCGTCTTGTATCTCGTTAATCGTTGCCATAATGCCTTTTTTATCGCTTTTCAGTGTGCAAAGGTACGAATAAGTGAGAAAAAAGCCAAATGAATTTGGACTTTTTCGAGCGAAAGTACCTTCGACGTAAGTCAAAGATAGTGCAAATCGAATGAAAAACCATGTCTTATTTAAAATAAGACATGCTGGTAGTACGCGATTTGTCCGTCACCGGTATCGGCTTTTCCTGAAAAAAAGAAATTTTCAAAGTATCCCTCCCTCCCGTTTTCGCTCGGAGCCCCTTTATTTACTGGGGTCGAAGGACGGGAGGGGTAATGAAAAACCCTCCCGTGCCCCAACACCTTTGTACAAAGGCCTTCCGAGCAAAAACGGGAGGAAGGGAGGGTAAATTTGAATATGGACGATTTTTAGATCATGAGAATCGTCCCTCGGTCACTTATCATTTCCTTAGTCTCTATAGCGAAGCTGTTGCTAGCCAACACCACTTCTCCATACAACAAATGGCTTACGACAGTGGCTACCGAAGCTACACCACTTTCAGCATTGCCTTTAAACAGCGCATGGGGCAGAATGTAACAGCATGGATGCGCAAAACAACCAAATAATCAGAGATTCGACTTTCAAAATTTGCAAAAGACTTTCAAAATTTGCAAAAGACTTTCAGAATTAACAAAAATTGTTTCAGAAATAACAAAAAGGTAAGTAGGACGTCCCTAAGCTATTGCACTCTTGTAGCTTTTTTACTACTTTTGCAGGAAAATTAATCAAAAATTGTGGTATTAGTATTGAAAAAGATTGTATTATTTTCCGTGGCTCTGCTGGTGGTAAGCGTAACCTTTGCTGCCCAGCAGAAATCCACGGATCAGGAAAAACAGCAACAACCCTCAGAGAAGGAGCAGGCAATGGCTCAGCGCCTACATGAGGCACAGATGAGTGGCAGCGACTCGGACTTCTACGAGGCGCACCATACGTATATGGACTACTTAGAGAATCGCCAGGAGTGGGATAAATACTATCGTACATGGCTGAATCGCGTGATATATGATGTGAACCATAAGCATTTCCATCGTGCCTTCACCGTAATTGATCACCTTACAGACCATATTAAAGAGCATCATCAGGAAAAGTATCTCTACATCTCGAATATGGCGCTGGGCTTTTTCTATAACGGTCGCAACCAGCCTGAGATGGGCGAGAAGTTCTTCCGGCGTGCTTTGCAGGGCATCAATGCCGAGAAGGAACCTGTGGCTGTGTTCAATGCCTATCTTTCGCTGGCGCAGTCGCTCAGTTTCAAGCGTCCTGCTGAGGCTATGGTGTGTCTTGACAGCCTGCCGCAGCAGATGCTCTCGAACCCGATGTATGAGAGTGGTGTGCTGGGTTATCGCTGTATCATCGCCAACAAGATGAACGACCGCGAGGCTTTCTACCGCTATTTTGCAAAGTATGACAGCATCCGCCAGCATCTGCCTGCACAATTCAATGCAGCCAATCTGCAACAGGTGATGGTGTGCCACAGCCTCATGCAGAACGACTATCGGCAAGCCCTTGCCTGGTGCGATTCCCTCGATGTGCCGCTGACGGCTACCGAGTTACGCATCAACGTCTATGAGAAGATGGGCGACTGGAAGCGGGCCTTTCGTGCTTCAGAGCTGAAAGACAGTTTTGTCCTTGCCGATGAAATCGAGGAATTGGAGCTGCATTTAGCAGATATGGCACATGATATCGACTTGCTTCAGGCTGAGCAAGACAAAGCCGAGATGCGACGTGTGCAGTTGGTAATTGTCGGACTGATGGCCTTGGCTATTATCGCCCTGCTCGTGGGTATGCTCGTCTATCGCCACAAGAAAAACCGCAAGTTGAAGGAACAGTTCCTCCAGTTGCAGGAGGCTCGCCGTATCAGCGAGGCAGGGCTGGCTATCCGCCGTGCCTTTGTCAGTTCGATTCAGCAGAAACTGAAGTCTCCCATCAACGTATTGAGAGGTTATGCACGCATTTTCAATAATCCCAATTTCCTTTTGAAACCAGAAGAGCGCCCCAAGCGTTACAACGACATCCTCGAAGCAGCCCGAAACATAGAGTCGCAGATGGATCCCGTGCTCGACTCCTTTGCACAGGGAACAACTGGTATCACTAATGAGGAGAGGTCGATTTGTTGGGAAGCACTCCTTTCTCCGCTGTATACACTGATCAACACAGCAGAGATCATCATTGATGGAAAGGGACAGATACCAACAGATGAGTATATGCAGCTGCGTGCTGGCGTTTGTCACGATGCCTACCATGTGGCCACCTCTACGCATCAACTGATTCTGTTCAGCCTCTATGGTGATGACATTCCGACCCCAAAGCAATACAAAATCGGCTTAAATGAAGTTGCACGTTCCATTCTGAATAGTTACGACCTCCACCCCTCAGCTATAGATAAAAACCGCTGCATGGCCACAGAGTTCAAGACCGATGTGGCAGACGACGTGATGATCGATACCAGCCCGTTGTTACAGGATTTGCTGAACTGCCTGCTTGACAACGCTGACAAGTATGCTACAGGTGGTACTGTGCTGATGAACTGTCATGCCAATGCCGACGGCACCTATGCCATATCCGTCACCAACGAGGGACCCGTCATCCCCGCTTCTGATGCCGAGCGTATCTTCAAGCCCTTCGTTCGTCTCTCTCCCGACGAGCATAGCCTTGGCATTGGTCTTCCTTTGGCCCGTCGCCTTGCCTTCTCAATGGGTTATAATGTTACCCTCGATACCGAATATACCAACGGTGCCCGTTTTGTTATCACGGGTATCTGAGCAAAAGAAAATCGGGGATGGTTCTGAGTAAAAATCGGGGACGGTTCTGAGTGATCCACTTTGTTTTCAGCGTTTTCCCTAGGTTTGGATGGTGGTTTTGAGGATTTTTGGCAACGTTCTTTGGATAGTGTGGTAAGAAGAGTATTTATCGCCAAAGTTTAGAAATTTAGATATTTAGGATTTTACCTTAAAAAGAAAAAAATTAATTTTAATCTTATAGTTATACTACCAAATTCTAAATATCTAAACTTCTAAACATCCATACTTTCCCCCATGATGGCTTAAGCCAACTAAGCGGGCGGCCCTTGGGAAGCGGGCAGGCGATCTACCGGTAGTAAGCGGGCCGCTTACTACTACTAAGCGGACAGTCCGCTTCTTGAGCGCCGTTTGTTCCCAAGGTGGGAATATTTTATTCCCAGGGTTGGGAATTTTTACGCGCTGGGCAGAGAGCAATTTTTCCTTAGGCAGAGAACAATTATTTAAGTGGCTCTTATTCGACGAGAAGTGGCACTTATTGGGAAATAAGGGGCTCTTATTGCAGGATAAGGGCAGGTTATTTGAAGAGTAGAAACCGAGAAAACGATTTCTCACAAAACGTTCTAAAGTAAATCAGGGGACGAATACTCGTTCGAGCAGGCCGCTGTAGGTCTGAATGTTCAGGCGGATGGTGTCGGGACGCTGCTTGCTGGGGAGCAGGATGCTGACATAGCGGCGGTTGGTGTAGTATTCGGGACTGCCGTTTTGGTCGTGCAGGAAACGGTAGTAGGCCGTACGATGGCCGTCGGGGTGTGTGATCAGGGTGTCCTGTGCCAGTCCGATGGTGTGTGCGGGCTCTTCGTCGTCGATGCGTCCCGTCTTGAGGAGCAGTCCCATATTCAGGTATTTGCCGTTTTTTGAGAGCCAGGCACTTTCGATGTCCAAGGGATCCTGCGGTAACTTCTTGAATTTCCAATGTTCGAGGGGTTTCAGGGTAGGAATCATGCCGATAGCTACCAGTTCTGCCTGCGAGTCTTTCACCTTATTATAATATATAAGGGTGCGATAGGTGGTGTCGGGCGTTTCAATCCATTTGGCCGTATAGGGTGAATTCAAAGCGTAAGAGTCGCCATCGTCGGTGACAAACGACGTTCCCTGTCGCTGTCCGTCGATAGTGAGCTCACCGAGGTCGGTCTGCATGAGCGAGTATTCGCCCTGCCCCGTCTCGTAGCTCTCCGTCTCGCAAGCGAGGAAGAAGAAAGAGGAAGACAGAAGGAGATAGAGGGAGAAAGATGACAATAGCTTTTTCTTCATAGCTGTGAACGTTGGGTGGCAAGATAGTTTCGCAGGGGATTGGCATACATGGTCAGTATACATTCGCGCAGGAAGGCGTCGTCTTTGTCGGGCAGCTTGATCTTGGCCAGCTGACCAGCCAAGTATTCCTCGAAACGCTTCTTGTCGGCCTGCGTATAATGGTCGGCGTGCGTCTGGGTACCCTCTAGCTCGTCGATGGCGATGTAGTTGCAGGGGTAAAGCCGATAGTGCTTGTGCAACTCGCTGTCGATGCGACGGCTGAGCGTAGCATAAAACTCCTGTTTGGGCAGTTCAGCCAGCTCGTCAATCCAGCTGTTGATAGGTGCAGCACAATGGTAGTGGACGCGTCCCTTATAGCCGAAGATGCCCGTCTTCATGTTGTCGAGATCGTCCTGACGACTTTTCTTGAAAGCGGGGTTGTCGCGTTTCTGCTGCATTTCCTGCGCCTTCAGATAGTCACAGGGGTCGAACTCATAACTGATGGTAAGGGGCACGATGTTTAATTCGCGCAGATCGCCGCCCATAGCCAGCATTTTGAGCACCGATTCCTGGGTGTGGTCACTGGAATCCTTGGCTCGTCCCTCGCGCTGGGCTATCCAGATGTTTTCACGCTTTTGGGTAACGGCATAGTGGATATAGCGGCTCATCAGTTGCGATGAGCGCATCATCTCATGGGCCGTCAATCCTCGACGCACGGTAAAGGCCTTGTTCATGCGGACCAGTCGCTTGATCCAGGGGTAGATGAGCAAGTTGTCGCCAATGCCAATCTCAACCGTTGTGGGATGGCCGGCATCAACCAGCATCACGTCGAGGAATGCCGAGTCGAGCACGATGTCGCGATGGTTCGAAACGAACGTGTAGCGCTTTTTTAGTTTAGAGTTTAGAGTGTAGAGTTTAGAGTCGTCGAACGTAGTGCCGTCGGTATGTTTGCGGATAATCCACTTCACCACGGGTTTCATGAACCGCTTCTGGAAGTCGAGGGGCGTCTTAATACCTGTGAAAGCCAGTCGCAACAGCCCGTTGCGCACACCCTTCGGCAACCAAGGGGCAAAGCCCTTGAGGACCAACGAAAACTGGCGGTCGTTGATGAGTTCCTCGAACGCCTGCTTCATTTCTTCCGCCTCATAAGGGCGGATCTCGTCGAACTCGTTACTCTGTGTAATCATACCTCTCAGTTTTCAGTTCTCAATTCTCAATTAATTAAAACTGGTTTTCCACGATGTCCGTCAGGACTTCCGTCATAGTCAGACCGGCAGCCTTGACCTGCTGGGGAATGAAGCTGGTAGGAGTCATGCCGGGAGTTGTGTTCACTTCGAGCATGTGAATCTTACCTGACTTCGAGATGATATAGTCGATGCGGATAATGCCGTTGCAGTGAAGGATGTCGTAGATATGACTGGTAATCTCGCGTACACGGCGGGCCAGGTCCTCGCTGATGCGGGCAGGGGTAATCTCCTGAACCTGTCCGTTATACTTGGCGTCGTAGTCGAAGAACTCGTTCTGAGTCACCACCTCGGTAATGGGCAACAGCACGGTCTTCTCGTCTGTCTTATAGCATCCGATAGTGATTTCAGTACCCTCCAGATACTGCTCGACCATCACCTCGTCGCTCTCGAGCATAGCCTTACGCAAGGCAGGAGCCAACTGGTCCTTGTTTTTCACCTTCGACACACCAAAACTCGAGCCGTCGGTGGCGGGCTTGACGAAACAAGGCATGCCGATGCGTTGCTCAATCTCGTCTTCGCTGACCAGATGCTCGTAACCACGACGGATGAGCAGCGAGTCGGCCACAGCGACACCGTAACCACGCAGATACTGGTTGAGCACGAACTTGTCGAACGTCATGGCCTCGACCAATACACCGCTGGTTGAATAGGGGATGTCGACCAGGTCGAAATAGCCCTGCAGGATACCATTCTCGCCAGGAGTGCCGTGAATGGTGATGTAGGCATAGTCAAACAGGCGGGCCTTGCCGTCCTCTACAAACGAGAAGTCGTTACGGTCGATCTTGGCCGTAGTGCCGTCAGGCAGATTGACGTGCCAATCCTGTCCCTTGATGTCGACGATATAGACGTTATAGCGCTCCTTGTCGAAAAAAGAATAGAGTCCTTGTGCGGAGCGCAGTGACACGTCGTGTTCAGAAGAGTCGCCACCACAGACGATGGCAATGTTGCGTTTCAGTTGTTTCATTATTTTATTGTTTTTTCGTTATTTCTATTTTTCCGTTATTCCGTTATTCCGGTATTTCGATATCACGTTATTTCGATATTCCGAGTGTAATTTCGCCATTTGTCTATCAGCGCCTGCATGTCGTCGGCCAGAGGGCTGGTGAAGTCCATCTGCTCATGGGTTGTGGGATGGACGAAGCCCAGTGTCTTGGCGTGCAAGGCCTGGCGCGAACAGAGTTTGAAGCAGTTTTGGATATAGGCCTTGTAGGATGCAGTTCGTTCGCCACGCAGAATTTCCGTACCCCCATAGCGCTCGTCGGCGAACAGCGGGTGTCCGATGTGCTTCATGTGGGCTCGGATCTGGTGTGTGCGACCTGTTTCCAGACGGCACTCTACGAGGGTGGTATATCCGAAGCGTTCCAACACGCGATAGTGTGTAACGGCCGATTTGCCGATGTCGCTTCCCACGGGGAATACCGCCATGCGTTGGCGGTCACGTGGGTCGCGCCCTATGTTGCCCTCGATGCGTCCCGTATCCTCAGTAAAGTTGCCCCACACCAACGCCTGATAGCTGCGGTGGGTGTCGTGGTTGAAGAACTGGGCTCCCAACTCCGTCTTGGCATCGGGCGTCTTGGCCACAACGAGCAGTCCGCTGGTATCTTTGTCAATACGGTGAACCAGTCCCACGCTTGGGTCGTTAGGGTCATAGCTGGGCAGATTGCGCAGGTGCCAGGCAATGGCATTGACCAGTGTGCCGTGAAAATTGCCCACCCCAGGGTGTACCACCAATCTTGCCGGTTTGTTGATGACCATCAGTTGGTCGTCCTCGTAGACCACATCCAGGGGAATATCCTCTGGTTCGATGGTTGTGTCGTAGTGTGGGCGGTCGAGCATCAGCGTCACAACGTCTCCAGGACGAACCTTATAATTGCTTTTGACGGGCTTCCCGTTGACATGTACGAAGCCTGCATCTGCTGCTTTTTGGATGCGGTTGCGCGAAGAGTGCTGCACGTGCTCTGACATGTATTTGTCGATGCGTACAGGCTCCTGTCCGCGATCTACTTCCATGCGCAGATGCTCATACAGCTGACCGTCGCCATCTTCGTCGATCCCTAACGTTATGTCATCCAGTTCGTCCGTCATCATGATTATTCACCTGTTGCAGGTTCCGTAACCTCTTCAAAATCGTCGATAGTAGTTTCCTGAGGCTCGGAATACGATTGGTCAACATATTCAAAGTCGTCCGATTCACCAATGCTGCCTCCACCAACAAGCAGGGTCAGCGGATAGTCGATGGGGATGCGGTCGCCATTCGACACGCGACGCCCTCGGCACACGATGCCGTAGACCCAGTCGCGTTCGCCAGGCACCTGTTGGGCCGGCAACAAGCGGAATCCCATCGCTGTTAGCTTGGCCTCCGCCTCGCGAACGCTGGAGTTGTCGACAATATCGGGAATGGTAAACGAGGGCGACGATGGGGAATTGACGGTGACATAGATGATATGTCCCTGCTTGACTTTCGCACCACTGCCTGGTGTCTGAGCCAAGATGCAGTCGGCTGGCAGCGTCTTGTTGTATCCGGAGTCGCTGACCAGGATAATCAGGCCTTCTTGTTCCAGCAGCAAACGGGCCTTGTTATAGGTCATACCCTGTATTTTTGGTACAACAATGCCTTCGCCGTGATGGGTATAGAACTCCAAACCATACTTCACGCCGAAACATAGCAATACAATGACCAAGGCCATTGCCAACAGGTGTAATAAAACGTAGCGACTGGCTATTTTGCCCAAGATTTCCTTCGTGTTCATGAACTATATCAATTAGCTTGCGCAAAATTACTAATAATTATTGACACAACAAAAAAATTGGGTATATTTTTAAAAAATACACCCAATTCTTATTTGTGACTCGTCACGATTACTTTCCGTGATGCTCGTCAGATACGGTTAACTTCTTACGGCCCTTAGCGCGGCGAGAAGCCAGTACGCGACGACCATTCTTTGTTGCCATGCGCTCGCGGAAGCCATGCTTGTTCACGCGACGACGATTGTGCGGCTGAAATGTTCTTTTCATTGTTCTATCGTTATTTTATTTGTTGTGATTCGACAATTACTACTCCGAAAATCAAAGTTTCGGGCTGCAAAATTACATAATTATTTCTAATTGTGCAAGTTTCTGACGAAATTTTGTGCCTATTTTTATGTTTTTTTCCAAAAATGTCGTACCTTTGCACCCGCAAAAGTGATAAATACATTATTAAATAGCTATTTTTTATGATTAACTCACAAGACATTAAGAAAGGAACCGCTATCCGCATGGACGGCGCTATTTGGGTATGCATCGATTTCCAGCACCGCAAGCCTGGTAAGGGTAACACCATCATGAACATCAAGCTGAAGAACGTCACTGACGGCCGTGTGCTGGAGCGTCGCTACAACATCGGTGAGAAGCTCGAGGACGTGGTCATCGAGCACCGCGACTATCAGTATCTGTATGAGGATCAGGAAGGTCGTATCTTCATGAACCAGGAGACTTTCGAGCAGATTCCCATTGCCAACGACCTCGTTATCGGTCATGAGTACATGAAGGAAGGCGACGTCGTATCAGTGGTTAGCGACACCACAGACGGTACTATCCTTTACGCTGAGATGCCCGTTAAGACCATCCTGCGCGTTACGCACTCTGAGCCCGGCATCAAGGGCGACACCGCTACCAACACTTTGAAGCCCGCTACGCTGGAGACTGGTGTTGAGGTTCGCGTTCCCCTGTTCATCAACGAGGGTGACCTGATTCAGGTTGACACTCGCGATGGCTCATATCTGGCTCGCGCAAAGGAATAAGGATGAAATATTCCATTATCGTTCCTGTCTACAATCGCCCTGACGAAGTGGACGAATTGCTTGAGAGCTTATGTTCTCAAACATTCAAGGACTTCGAGGTGATTATTGTAGAGGACGGTTCTCAGAAACCTTGCAAGGATGTTTGCGACAAGTACGCAAACATCCTTGATTTGTATTATTACCTGAAGGAAAACAGCGGTCCTGGACAGAGCCGCAACTATGGTGTCGAACGGGCTCAGGGTGAATACGTCATCATTCTCGACTCCGACGTCGTCTTGCCTAATGGCTATCTACAAACTGTTGATGAGGAATTAGCTCATTCCTCATTTTGCGTAGCATTTGGTGGTCCTGATGCTGCTCATCCGTCGTTCACACCCGTACAGAAGGCCATCAGCTACTCGATGACTTCCTTCTTTACCACGGGCGGTATTCGTGGAGGCAAGGCGAAGCTCGACAAGTTCTACCCCCGTTCGTTTAACATGGGAATCCGTCGTGATGTCTATCTGGAATTGGACGGCTTTTCGAAGATGCGTTTTGGTGAGGATATCGACTTCAGTTATCGCATTGTCGAGGCTGGCTATCAGCCTCGTCTGTTCCCTGATGCATGGGTGTGGCACAAGCGACGCACAGATTTCCGCAAGTTCTTCCGTCAGGTCTATAACAGCGGTATTGCCCGCATCAATCTGGAAAAACGCCACCCAGGTACCATGAAGCTCGTCCATCTGTTGCCAATGGTGTTTACCTTAGGCGTCATCGGCCTGCTTTTGCTGGCACCCTTCACCTGTGGGGTGTCTCTATTGCCCCTAATACTCTACTGCATATTGATTTTTGTTGACTCATCGCTGAAGAACAAAAGTCTGTGGGTAGGTTTGCTCTCCGTTCCTGCTGCCTTTGTTCAGTTGATGGGCTATGGCTTTGGCTTCCTTGAATCATGGTGGAAGCGTTGTGTTCTGAAGCAGGACGAGTTTACCGCTTTCGAAAAGAACTTCTATAAATGAGCGAAAAACTGACTATAGCCAATTGGTCACCTGATGACCAGCCACGCGAGAAGTTGCGCGACAATGGACCGCAGACGCTGACAAAGGCCGAATTGCTGGCCATTCTTGTGGGTTCTGGCTATCCAGGAGTCAGTGCAGTAGAACTGATGCAGAAAATATTGGAACGCTGCAATAATAACCTGAACACGCTGGGCAAAATGTCTATTCGTGAACTGATGGAGTTCAAAGGTGTTGGCGAGGCTAAGGCCATCACTATTCTTGCAGCCTGTGAATTGGGTAAGCGTCGCCAAATGGAATCTCCAGAAGAGCGCCCAGATGTGGGCACTGCCACGCTCATCTATAACCACATGCATCCCATGTTGCAAGACTTGGATGTAGAAGAGTTCTGGGTGTTGCTGATGAACCAGAACCACCGGTTAATCAAGAAGCAGCGTATTGGTCGTGGAGGAATCAGCGAGGTTCTTGTCGACATCCGTGTTATCATCAAGGAGGCTATAATGGCCAATGCCACCATTTTGGCTGTTTGCCATAATCATCCTTCAGCCAATCTGCATCCCAGCAAGATGGATAACGACCTCACAACCAGTCTTGTAAAGGCCTGCAAATTGTTGAATATCCGCTTTCTCGACCACGTCATCATTACCGACGGCGCCTACTACAGCTATCACGAAGAAGGACTGGTGTAGTACTACTACGCCAGCAGGTGGTAGGTCCCTCCAGCTAAGGGCTTTACGACGCCTTTCATTTCCAATTGGAAGAGAAGTGCCGTCAGTTGGCCAATAGGGATATTGGTCTTGACGCTGATAATGTTCAGTTGTAGGTCGTTGGTTTGCTGGAGCAGGCTGACGATTTGTTGTTCCTGGGGGGTAAGATCGGGGAACAGTTGGCGTTCAACAGCTTCGGGCTGTTGTTTCAGGGTCTGCCAACCCATGCTTTCCAAAAAGTCGTTTGCTGAGGTGATGAGTGCTGCCGTGTTGTTGCGAATCATCTTGTTACAGCCCTCGCTAAAGGGCATTCCCACCGCTCCCGGGAATGCGAAGACGTCGCGTCCGTATTCCTGTGCGATGCGACAGGTGATGAGGCCTCCTCCCTTGATGGCACTTTCGACAAGAATGGTCCCATCCGAAATGCCTGCCACGATGCGGTTACGCTGACGGAAATTATTGGGTAGTGCCTCCGTCTGACTCATGTATTCTGTGAGCAGTCCGCCCTTTGTCAGCATCTTAGCGGCAATGTCGCGATGGGCATAAGGATAGATTTGGTCCAGTCCGTGAGCCAGCACGCCCACTGTCTCGAAACCCTGCTCGAGGGCATTGCTGTGGGCACAGACATCAATGCCATAAGCTAGTCCGCTGACTACCAGCACCTGTGGACACTGTGTTCGCAGGTCAGCAATGAAGCGACGAATGAGGTCCTGTCCGTAGGTCGTACAATGGCGTGTGCCCACGATGTTGAGCACGTAACGCTGGTTGAGGTCAGCACTACCTTTATAATATAGTAGCAGGGGTGCATCAGGACATTCGCAAAGCCGTTGGGGATAGTCCGCATCGCCTAAGGTCAGCACGCGGATATTGTTTTTGGTGACGAACTCCATCTCGGCAGCAGCCCTGCGCAGGGCATCGTCCCAGTTTTTCATAGCCTCGCGCAGACGGGGTGTAGCGTCAGGAACCACATCACCGATATCGTTGCGATGGTCATAGACCGCCTTACTGCTTCCCAGCTCCTGATAGAGCTGCAGGGCCATTTGTTGGTTGAAGCCCACCATGCGGGAGAGGGCAATCGAATAATAGATTTCGTCAGGGGTGTTCATTTTTTAAATATTTCGGTATTTCGGTATACCGTTATTCCGATGTTTCGTTATTCCGGAATTCCGTTATTTCGATTGAATATATTGGGCAAAGGCCTTGTCGTAGTCTTCGCTGTTGCCCAGCTTGCCGTTGATGAGGCACACTAGCATGATGTTACCACGAAAGCAAAGTGTTTCGTCGGAGGCTCGGAAGATGGCCTGATGGAAGATGTATCTGATGCCGTCCTTTTCGATCCACAGACGTGAGATGAACTCATCGTCGCAACGCAAGGGAGCCTTGAATTCGAGTTTCATACGAGCCACCACTGCATCAACGCCTTTTGCGTGCATCTCAGCAAAACTCAGACCACACTCTTTCAAGAACAGGTGGCGCGTGTGCTCTGTATAGTGGAGGTAGTTGGCGTTATTGACAATGCCCTCGATGTCGCACTCGTAGTCGCGCACCTCCATGCGGGTTTCAAAAATGTATTTATTCATTTTCTTTTCGTTATGTCGTTATAACGGGATAACGTTATTTCGAAGATTTATTCCGTTTTAAATACTCATATCCGATGCGACAGCGCAAGCAGTCCTTCTTATCGCAGTATTCTTTTTTCAGTTGGATAAGGGCCTGTGAATCGCCTGCCGACCTGACCTCCAGGCCACACTCCTGCCACATGCGAATGATATGGTTGTTTTCAGGTTTTAACTGTTCCAGGAAGTCGAAAGCCCTGTCGCACAAATCTTCGCGAGACGTATGGCGACCATAGGCAAAGAGCATGGGCACACAGGTGTTGATGATGAGCAGGTTGATGCTGAAGGGCGACAGTTGTTTGGCATTACGTGTGCTCTCCGAACCAAATGTGTAATGCGTTTCCCAATAGGGTGTCACTTGCGTGTGCAACCGCTCTGCCAGACTTGCCATATCGTTGCACTCGATGAGTTGCGAGAGTCCAGCCTGCTGGTGATAATAGAGATTGGCCAATTGGGAAATGCGGATGTGCGGAAAGTTCTGGGGACGTAGTCGCAGGAATCGCCAGCGATTGTGGTCCATTGGCTCCAGCGAGAACTTATGGGCCAGATACTGGTATTCGTTGCGCAACTTGGCAAAATAGCCTTCGTTCAGCGCATCCTTCTGGTAACGTTCAGGAATGGCATCCAACTCTAACAATCCTGCCTGTCCCATGAAGATGGCCTCAATTTGGAAGAGGTCGTCGCGATGTTTCCCCACTGCATTCAAAGGAATATGACGAGCCCACTCCTCAAAGGCATCACCATTGATGCCAAAGCCGTAGTTGCGAGCCAATGTCATAAAGTAGGCATCTTCCCATGAACCATTAGCCTGGCGGACACGTTCTTGAATGGCGATAGTTTTTTGTTCCAAACGCTCCGTCTGCAGGGCAGCCATCCAAGCGTGAATGGTCAGTGGCGGCAATTCAGGAATGATGCGGTAGCAGGGAGGATAGGAGTCGGTCTTGATGAGCTCTTCGTAATTCTCTCGAACTGACGGGGGAACCGTCAGACACACTTGAGGCAGAAAGTCGCCCTTCTGTGTCTGTACCTCACGATCGGCCTCACCCACCACATGGAGAATGACATTATTATAATTGGCGTCGTGGTCGTGCCCATGCAGATACCAATGCGAGGAACAATCGTGAATCTCGACATTGCCCACCCATAGCGTGCCCCCAATCTTCACTTTGGCATTAAAGAAATCAGGGCCCGCATTGCGATTGTGCAATCCTGGGTCCAATACCTCGACAACGCGTCCGTCAGTGGTTTCCATTCCTGTCATGGGCCACATCTTGTGCTTCCAACAATAGTGTAAAAGCTGTTCCATGCTGCAAAGTTACGAAAAAAAGTTGTTGTAACGAAGCGATTTTGGAAGATTAACGCATTTCGGCCTGAAATAAAGGCAAAGAGGGGAAGAACGTGGAAGTTCAAAAATAGGGACAACGCAAAATTGGGAGGATTGGTGAAGGAGATAGGTTGCCAAATCGTAACCCAATTTATGACCTTGGGAACGAGAAAAGTACCCCTTCAAAATAGTGAAGAATGACGCGCCTTTCACCGCCCGTTTCTTATTCCACAAACTGCTATATTTTGCATAGCGATGGATGCCAAAAAACATAGTAGTTTTGCAGCCAAAATTAAAAAAGGAGTAAGAAACATGAGAAGTACTTTTAACATTCTGTTCTATGTGAACAAGAGTAAGGAGAAAAACGGTGTGGTGCCTGTAATGGGCAGGGTTACGATTAACGGGACTCAGTCGCAGTTCAGTTGTAAGAAGACAATCCCGCTTGACATGTGGGACGTGAAGGGCAATTGTGCCAAAGGCCGCAGCAAGGAGGCATTGCAGATTAACCGCGAACTGGATAATATCAAGGCGCAGATTATCAAGCATTATCAGCACCTATCGGATCGTGAGGCTTTCGTTACGGCAGAGATGGTGCGCAACTCCTATCAGGGTTTCGGCAGCGAGTACGAGACATTGCTGAGTGCATTTGATAAGGACATTGCCAACCAGAAGAAGCGCGTGGGCAAGGACAGGTCGGCAAGTACACTTTGGGCTATGAAGCGTTCAAGGAAGGATGTGGCAGAGTTTATCCAGTCACATTATCGTCGTACGGATATGTCGATGCTGGAACTGACACCAGAGTTTATCAAGGACTTCATGCAAGATGACCATATCTAAGAAGTCGATAGGGAAAATCACCAATACTGGTGACAGACTGATAATCTTGAAAGTATTACATTGCCCCAAGACTCTCTTTCTCAATTTCTTCACCTTTACGCCTTTCGCTTTTATCTGTTTGATGGTTTCCAACTCATGGAATCTGCGTGGAAGCACTTCATTTGCCCTTTTGATAATCTGGTCTCGAATGTTGATACGCAACCGACTTTGTAACCTGAGATTCTCAAAGTGCGTGAAATCGGAATAAATCAAATCAAGGCCAGAGTGGTCATTGCGTAAGACAATCATCATTAAGTTCTTTTTCGTTTGATATACCATCTTTTCCATGCCTTCCTGTAACGCCTCCTGAAGCAACACCTGATGATCAATCTTATACCACTTGATGCTGAAATAAGGAAATTGGAGTCTGAAATTGGGATTAATCCAAAAAAGAGGTTCTAATTTTTTATTTGCCATACTTTATCTAATATTGTATCATATTCATGAGAATCATTACCTATCTGCAAGCCGTAGAAACGTGTACCCTTCTGACGTTCTTCTTGCATGAACTGACTAACACAACCATTGGGAGGTTCGAATATGAAATCACTAATGATTAGCATATCTGCCATAGCATACTTCTCCGAATTCAGCATCTTGATGCCAGCTTTTAGCATCTCGTTGCCATCAGTACCTCCAGAATAATAGTCACCAAGAAAAGCATCCAGTCTTTTCCATGCGCCAGGTTTTGATAGGTCAATACTTTGCGCTCTTACTGAGAAGGAAATCAAAAAACATTTCCTTTTTTGCTTTTTGGCCATTTGCAATAATTGCCTGAGCAAACATGTGGCCAATTCTATAGGGCGTCCAAACATAGATCCACTGGTGTCAATGCTAACAATGATAGGTCCTTTCTCCAAACGTGGCTCCTTCTTTTGGGTTTGTTCAACCTTCATCCTACTTTCCATTTTGGGCTTATTGGCAAACAGTTGCAACTGGCCCATAGCATATCTATAATAGAACAGGCTCTCTGTTTGATGGCCTGCGAGGATTGCAGTTTCTATAGGCAAGACGTGTTGGAGATTGTTACCATTAGTGACTTCTTCAACCTCTACGGCAGGAGTTGGAGGTGAAGGCAATAAAGGGAGGTATCTTCTGATGGTATCATCTTTTTCGTCTTCTCTATGCGGTTTTTCCCTGCCTATCATATTAACTATCTCTACCATCTGAGGATAACTATAGAACATTTTCTGTATCTGCTTCCTTTCTCTATAATCTGTATTTCCATGCTCACGAATACTCTGTTCCCAGTAGGCTTTGTTTCTTTCTATACAGGCAGCTTCGTATTCCGTCAGACGATGGTCACAGGCAGTATCCCAGTCTTTTATCAAAGGACCAAACACTGATTCGGGGTCAGAGTCCTTGAATTGTTGAACATACCCATCAATATTTACCTCTTCGGGTTTGAATTGTTGTTTAATAGTACTATAAACCTTTGGCCACAATTCCCTTTTTTTATCTATATTTCCTTTAGTAAATACCTGAATAAGATTCTTTTCCTGATGGTATTGCTCTTCCACAGGTTCAAAGAGTTTTAACATAGCTTCTATAAAACTCAGTATTTCTTCTTTCAAAATATCCTTCCATACAGGGTCTTGACTGTTTAACTGAGGATTCTCATTAATGGCCTGCTGCATGAATCCTCCTAAAAGATCATCTGAAGGCACCCCATCAGGCATTCGACCTCTGTCCATGTAGAAATCGAAAGCATCATCATAGGCAACTAACTTCTGGGATATGATATCTTCCTTTGTCATAACAACAAACTTGCATTTTGGGCTTTACCTTCCATCTCCTTTAAACTCTTCTCGCATTGAGAAAGATATTGCTTGACAATCTTTATGTCGTCATCAGATAGAAAAAGGTTTCTATAGTCCTTCTGGGCGAACAATAAAGTTGCCGTCATGATGATCTTCGTGGAAAGGACAGCAGCCAGTATAATTCACACCAGTCTTGCGAAGGTCTACAAAATCACCTATAACATCGACAATGCTTGTAGCGTCAAGCAACTTATCTATGATCCATCGTTCTATTTTTGGCATATTTAATTGTTTATCTCGCTCTCGTTTATTACAGCCGTAAACTCATCTGGATAGTGTGCTTTTAGATAGGCCATCTGATAAGCCAACCATGTTAGACATACAACATGAGCCTTGTTGATGGCGTATTTGCCTTTCTCTTCCCATTCTTTCCAAATCTTTTCAAGGGTAGCCCTTTTATGTCCGTTTCTCAGGCCACCTTCAATGAACTTTTGTTTTAAGACAAACAGTACATTTGCTTTCTTTTTTCCAAGAGCTTTACATAACGTATCACTCTCTTCTCTGGTAAAGTCGGCTAACAATCTGGATAGCATCATGACTTGCTCTTGATAAACAACTATCCCATAAGTTTCCTGAAGGTATTTCTCCATGACGGGAATAGCATAAGTTGTTTCCCATTTGCCGTTCTTCCTGTTGATGAACGATAGGAGGTGTTTTTTCACGCCAGGTCGATACATGACATTTAGGATGACAAGATCCTTAAACGTCGTTGGATGGAGTTTGCGGAGATAATGCTGCATTCCTTGTATATCGAATTTGAAAATATCTTCAGTATTACCTTGCTGGAAAAGTTCAAATGTCTTTGGGTCGTCAATAGGAATCTTATTGATGTCAAAATCTGCTACCCCTTTTGCCTTGATTTTTTCACAGATCATTTTTAACTGAGTAAGAGTTTTCGCTCTCAGAAAGACAAACTTCATCAAACCTGTTTCTTCTACGGTTCTAAAATCATATTGGGTACATCTAATAGTTTTACCTTCAACGTCAGCATTACTTAGAGCACAAATTGGTGCCCAATCACTGATAGGACTTTTACTGACAATGAATCCCAAGGGATTAACTACCATTCTTTGTATAGTATCCTCCAAAACACTAATATTGTGTTCCAATGTGTAACCTCCAGCCGAACGTAGTAGCTTCCTAAGACCAGGAGTGTTCTTAATTTTCCAATTCAAATTCATCGGCATCCACCAATGATAATCTATAGCCTTGTTAATAGCTTTTGATGTAGATGCTGGTAATTGACATACATGTGCTATGGATTCGAATGTTGTTTTCGTATCTGATTTTATAAGAATGACAATATGCGCACAGTTCTCTTTTCCATATTTCTTTTCAAGCCACTCTATGACACGAGTTCGTCCCTCTTCGTCAAAGACCAAGTCTATATTTGGAAGGATACGCTTGTTAAGACACATATAACTTTCAAACAACAAATCGTGTTTCAATGGGTCAATCTTGGTGATGCCTAAACAATAAGCTGCCAAACTTCCAGCAGTAGAACCACGTCCTGGACCAACCAATGCACCTAACTCCTTCTCTGCCGTGTTCACAATATCCTGTATAAAAAGGAAGTATCTTTCCGCTTCATTCTTCTCAATGATTTCCAACTCAAATCGAAGACGCTCTTCTACTTCCTCTGGAATAGGGTCTCCATAGATGAATTTTGCTCTTGTGTATGTCAAATGCTCCAAATAGTCTGCATCACTTTGGAAACCTTCTGGTATAGTAAATGGTGGCATAACAAGTTTATGGTGGATGTCGTAAAAATCCACCTTGTCAAATATTTCCATCGTATTGGAGATGGCTTCAGGGTAATCTGAAAACAAATTGGTCATAAAGTCCTTATCCGTCAACCATCGGAGTCGAAATGGATCTTTCCTGTATTCTTTCATTTTTTCCTCACAAACAATACATTGTTGAATTTTGTAAGCGGCATAATCTTCTGAAGCTGCATATTGGACGTTGTTTGTTGCAACCACTTTAACGCCAAACTCTTTTGATTTCTGTATGAGAACTTGGTTCGCCTTTTCCTCTTCATGCATCAAGTCGCTTGGAGCGTCTTTCGACAGGTCATGGTAAGCCTCACGCCGCATTTCAAGATAATAGTCATTGCCAAAGACTTGTTTGTACCATTTGATAGAGTCTTCTAAAGCCGTCATGTCCTCATTATTAATGTGGGTAAACACCTCACTTCCCCAACCACCAGACAAGACAATGAGACCTTCATGATACTTCTCTAAGTCTGCACGGTCAGTTCGAGGGGTCAAACAGTATCCTTCTGTCCAGGCATTGCTTACAATCTTGATAAGATTCTTGTATCCCTGCAGGTTCTTAGCAAGAACAGTCAGATGGTAACCCTTGAAATCTTTAACGCTATCTTTTTTCTCTTTGGGGCCATGCTTTGCTACATATAGCTCACAGCCAATAATCGGCTTAAAAGGCCTTTCCCCTTTTCTCTTTCTTTTCTTGTTGATGGAACTGACGTAATCAACGAACTCTATGATACCAAACATGTTTCCATAATCTGTTATGGCGATACCTGGCATTCTCTCTTTAATAGCGGCATCTACCAATTGCCTGATAGTCGATACTCCATTATGTAAGGAGTAATGTGAGTGTACATTAAGATGTACGAATTGCTGAGTTTTCATATGTTTATATTTTTTAATTCCACTTCCTCTTTGTAAATCATATATATCTAAGTATCGTTGTATAACTTGAGTCAAATACATATTCAATAATTGTAATAGGCTCTAAATCATCCTTATTTGAATCGTTAGAGTAGTAACCATCCCTATGAAGAACCTTTATTCTCTTCAATAAGAAATCTTTATCTAAGTAGCTCAAACAGTCATCTGGCAATGCTTTTTCGCTACCGTCGATACGAATACGGATTAGTTGTGATACTCCTATTATACGGATTTCATTCTCTTTTGCCATTTTATCTAATGACATCCATATCGTCCTAAGTTCTTCAGCGCGATTTAGACCATCGAGTGTTTTGATGGAATCCATTAATTCAACATAATCTATAATGATTACATTGAAATAACGTTTCTTTATGGCAAGTAGAATATCTTCTAATGAAATGCGTGGAATATCGGCGATACAGCATCTGATATTGCCATTCCCAACAGGATCTAAATGATTAATTATATCCCTAGAGTCGTATCCTAAACAGAAATAAAGGGTATTCTCTCCATGACGGCAAAACTGGTTTGCAATTTGGGTGGCAAACACTGTTTTGCCCACTCCAGGTCCTGCTGCCAATATGGACACTTGTCCTTTTGGAAAAAACTCATTGATGGTTTTATAATCTAATCTCGTGTAATCTGAATAATCCATAGTTGTTATAATTTAGAATAAATGATTTTCTACGAACTCGCTTGGTATTTCGATATTCGGTGATGCGATAAACACCACTAAGGTCTTCTTGTATTCAATAGCCTCTTTTTCTATCAAAGGAAGCCTTGACAAATTATCGTCATTTATTTCGTCATACCACAAGTCAGACAAGTTATCTATTATGTACAAGTTAGAAAAGGTATTTGAAAATGATAGTATCTTAAATTCATCAAAGAAAACATAGTTAGACCAGAAAGAACCAATTGGTACGTAATCATTCATTTCCTCAGGATACCAGAACTGGCCATGAGTGTTGTATTCTGTCATTTCCTGTTCCAGCCAATTACGCTCCAGTTCGTCTGACGCCATATCAACGAATTTCTTCTTTACCATTTCAACGACGTTATTCTGTATCTCCTTTTTTGAAGCTGAAGAATAGACCACAACCGGCACACCTAACTCTACAGCCAATTCATACACATACCTGCAGAGTTCTGTGCAAGGCTGTCCAGTCTTTACAAACCATAATCCAGGTCTGTTTAACTTCTCGATATTGTCCATTGTCACCATAATCTTCGAATTTTGCCACAAAGAAAACAAAAACCCCTGCCAACTCGTGGCAGAGGTCATAGAAAAATACTAAATACTATGTAAATTATGCGATTGGGGCTAAATAAACTCTTATTTCAGCAGTACCAATCCAAAGCGTGTGCTTCACGGATTGAACTCGTGAAAGCACCTCTTTGTAGTGGGCGGTATTGGAGATGTAGGTGAGCATACAAGAGTTTTCAAGAGTAATGGATTAAATTAAATGCCAGGAATATCTTTTGTTTTATTAATTACATCAGAAATCCAATCTTTGAAAAACCTAAAAACCGTACCTTTTTCGACATCGTTCCATATATTAATAGAGTCGGCTGAATCTATGCGTTTTTTTAAATGATTCCACCATGGGCTCCAATTTGTATTTTTACCATCTGGTAATACTTTATGGATACTTTCACGAGTATCATCATCAATAGGGTTCGTTTCTACATTAATATGAGTGATAGCATAATATTGTCGTGGATCCCAATCGACGACTATTTGACAATTCTTCCACTCTTGTATTTTCATTGTAAAACCAAAGCACTTCTCCTGTACTCTTTTATCAACTATTTCGCTTCCAGGAAAAGCATCAAGTAGAGGTTGATACAAGTTTCTTTCTGGAGTTTCATTAATGAACATATTCAATAAATTGGAAGATGTTTCTTTAAGTAAATCTACTTTTTGATATAGTTCGATACTCTCTTTCAAACTCCCGATATTCAAGTCATTTTTCATTTTTATATATAATTTATTAGTTATCTGTTTGTCATTATCTCGTATATTGAGAATCCCTTTCAAATAGTCTATGTAAAGTTGTATAGATGAAACAAGTATTCTTTCTTTTATAGTTAAATTGGGTAATACCTCATTTTCTAGCCAAGGAAGAATGTGGTTTTTGTAATCTAAGGGGATGTATCTACCCATTGATGACTCGGACACTCCTAATATTTGTTTTGCTTCCTTTGTCAAGCTATCTTCTGAAACTATTTTTTCTCCGTCTTTGGTTAGATAAACAACAAAGATTCTTTCAATTGGGAAACAATCCTTAATAATTTTGTCTATATAGCGTTGAATCTGCTGGTCCTGATCAGTTGCACCACATACTTTGTTTTCAATGATAATAGCATAATAAGGACAAGAATGTGAATAGTCTTTAACTAGGACGTCTATTCTTTCTTCTTCATTAGTAAATTTTGGAGATATAATTTTAAGTTTGGATATATCATCACATTTATTTGAGAGAAGTGCTAAAAAGGAAGAATAGATGGGACGTTTTCCTTCGCTTTCGTATTGCAGGAGCATGCGCAAAATACGCGAATGAGCATTTTCTCCTGCATGTAACTCGTCAATCACATTTGCTCCATAAGATAGACCGTTCTTTTCTTTTTGATATAAATTAAAGATATCATCAGCTATCTTTCGTAATGTAATATTATCTATTTCTTTCATACACAATAGTATTTAATGAATATTTAGTCTAACTTTTCAAATTCAAAATCACACTTACACAATCTACGCTTCCTTTGACAGACCAAAAGAATGTCGCAGCTTTTGTAGCATCAGCTTTTTCCTTTCTTGTTCGAAGGTAGGAAGGTTTTCCCAGTTCAGAACAAAATCTGCCGGGATGTAATTATCCTCCAGATAATCTTCTCTTTCTTCTTGGTATACGAACTCTTCGGAGAGCCATTGTTCTGGGTCTTTATCACTTTTCTCCTCGTTCTGAACACCCTCTAATAATTGAAGATTGAAAAGATAGTTTTCCTTACCGATATAATCTATAGGCATTCCCGGAGTAGAGGTACTAAACTTTGCCCTTGGGTAAACGTGATCAATATGGAAAGATGTTGTTCCATAATTCAAGTTCGGATATAATAATTGCAACAAGGGTAATACTGCACTTGAGCCATATCTTACATTCTCAATGGCCCAATCAAGGTATTCAGGGGTGATTCTGAAGTTTTCAAAGCTAACATACGCTTTCTCCAAGAATTCACTAAAATTATTTGATTGTGACATCAGCTCCTTTGTTTTAGTTAGTTTTCCGTCCAAACCTGTAGAATAGAAAGATCTAATTTGAGCAATTCGAACGAACATCGAAATAGCAGCCTTGTCTTCTTTGCTGGGCTTGGAACACTTTTTGTTGAATAGATAGTATGCTATAATACAAGCAAT